>ERZ809472.431-NODE-431-length-9888-cov-3.928201_pt1 | contig 9888 bp, 9 predicted proteins | sample MGYA00521274_ERZ809472 | MGnify/ENA primary metagenome ERZ809472 (study PRJEB31581, sample SAMEA3312791) | metagenome | study: EMG produced TPA metagenomics assembly of the PRJEB8939 data set (Metagenomic analyses of Rumen microbiomes reveals... | reverse complement strand
ATATCGGTCTCGGCATTCCTGCTGAACCGCTCTTCCGATCTGCTAGTGCCAATTTCATCAACTCCGCTTTGGAGCAGTTTGGGCATAGCCTGCAAGACTTCTTTGCCGAGCAAAAAGACCTGCCCGAAGAACTCCGAAAGGTGGAAATCATCATGACCATCCTGTCGAACAACACACCCGACTGCCGCGTGAAGGTCTGGGTGGAATGCCCCGTGGAACAATTGGATGGCATCGACGAACACCTCTCGGGTGCCGAATATGCCAAGAAATTCAAGAAAGCCGTCGATATTGCCCATATCGACATCGACCGTGCCACCACGCACAACAAAGGCATCTACAACGGCATCGATGCAGTAGTCATCGCCACAGGTAACGACTTCCGCGCTGTGGAGGCGGCGGGACATACCTACGCCTCGCGCAATGGGCGCTATGAAAGCTTGTCATCGGTAACGATAGAGAATGGTATTTTCCACTTTGAATTGGAGGTGCCAATGGCCTTGGGCACCGTGGGCGGATTGACCAGTCTGCATCCGCTTGCCAAGAAAACCTTGGAACTCTTGGGCAACCCCACTGCCCCCGAGCTGATGATGGTGGCTGCCACCATGGGCTTGGCCAACAACTTCTCCGCCGTGCGCTCGCTGACCACCAAAGGCATCCAAGCCGGCCACATGAAGATGCACTTGAACAACATCCTCAACCAACTCAACGCCAACGACGAAGCCAAGAAACAGGCGCGTGAGTATTTCAAGGATAAAACCGTGTCGTATGCGGCAGTGGAACAATTCTTAGATTCCTTGAAAAAATGAGCCGCTATTTTTCCTACGGCAAATTCCTTCTGACTGGCGAGTACCTCGTTTTGAAAGGGGCGTTGGCCTTGGCGTTGCCGTTGAAATTGGGACAATCCTTTACGGTAGAGACGGTGTGCACACCGTCTCTACAATGGAACGCATACCAACCCGACGGCCCATGGTTTTCAGTTACCTTGAACTCTGAAAACCTTGAAATCATCAATTGCGATGACCAACCCAAAGCCGAAAAACTGGCACAAATCCTAAAGACTGTAAAACGACTGAACCCTGCTGCGTTTAAAGAAGGCCTTTGTTTTGAAACCCATTTGGACTTTAATCCCAACTGGGGCCTTGGCAGCAGCTCCACCCTGATTGCCAATCTCGCACGCTGGGCGAATGTGAATCCTTACGAACTATTGAAATTGACTTTTGGCGGCTCGGGCTACGACATTGCCTGCGCTACGGCAGAAGGGCCAATTTATTATCAGCTATCAACATCTGAACCGGCCCTTCGACAAGCTCAGGGGCCTAAGGCCATTGAGCCTGTCGAAACGCTCTCTCCTTTAGTCAAACCCATTGATTTCCAACCATCTTTTGCTGAACACCTTTTCTTCATCTACCAAGGCCAAAAGCAAAGCTCTTCCAAAGAAATCAAGGCGTTTTTGGAGAAAACAAATCCTCTTGATTTACAAAAAGATATCGAAGCTGTTTCGGAGATCAGTCGTGCTGTGCCCAAATGCGAGAGTTTGGACGAGTTTGGGCTGTTGATGCAATGCCATGAGCGCATCATTGCCCGCTGCATCGGACAGGAGCCGGTGCAAAAGCGTTTCCCCGATTTTGAGGGTGTCTTGAAATCCCTTGGTGCCTGGGGCGGTGACTTCATTCTGGCAGTAACGGAGTGGACTGAAAATCAAGTGAAAGAATATTTCAAAGCAAAAGGCTTGGAGGTGGTTTTCAGATACAAGCAGATGGTGTTATAAAGAGTTTTCCTATCTTCGCAGCATAAAACAATGAACATGGAAAAGATTTGGTTGAATGTAGCCTTCAAAAGTGAGGTGCCCAACGATTTTCAAGGCAAAGCGGGCTGGCAAAGTCCGTCGAATATTGCCTTGGTGAAATATTGGGGCAAACGAGGCAAACAGCTCCCTCAGAATCAGTCGATTAGTTTTACTTTGTCGGAATGTTGCACCGAGACTCTCGTCCAATACGAGAAAGCGGAAAGTTTCGGCTTCAAGTTCTTCTTTGAAGGCCAAGAGAACCCTGCTTTTGGCGCGAAAATCGAAAAGTTCTTGCTTGATAATCAAGTCTTTTTTCCGTTCATCAACCAGCTGCATTTGACAGTAGAGAGCCGCAACACTTTCCCACATTCTTCGGGCATCGCTTCTTCGGCTTCCTCAATGAGTGCATTTATAATGTGCTTGATGGAAATTGAGAGGTCCCTGAGCCTGTCGAAGAGCCGACCCGTAGACTTGGATTTACAAAAGGCATCGTACTTTTCTAGATTAGCCTCCGGTAGTGCAGCACGCTCTGTGTATCCCAAGATGGCACTTTGGGGTGCAACGAAGGCTTACGAAGGCAGCTCCGATGAATATGCTGTTCCGTTGGAAAACATCATTCATCCCGTTTTTAAGACCTATCACGACAGCATCCTGATTGTCAGCGGTGAGACCAAATCCGTTTCCAGTCGAGCTGGACATGGACTGATGGAAGGCAATCCATACGCCCCTGCTCGCTATGCACAAGCTAACGAGAACATCAAAAACCTGCTTGATGCTTTGAAATCGGGGGATTTGGACACCTTTATTAATATCACCGAGTCGGAAGCCCTGCAACTTCACGCTTTGATGATGTGTTCTAACCCGTCCTTTATCTTGATGAAACCCAATACTTTGCACATCATCGAAATGGTTAGGCGTTTCAGAACTGAGACTCAAATTCCGCTGTGCTTTACCTTGGATGCAGGTCCCAATGTTCACCTGCTTTATCCAGAGAGTGAGACGGAAAAGGTGAATAGCTTTATCAAAAACGAACTGGTAAACTATTGTATTGAAGGTCGTTGGATTGCCGACCATGTGGGTGATGGTCCGAAAAAACTGCTGTGATGAGAGAGCGTTACTATAGTAAAGTCATCCTTTTCGGTGAGTACTCGATGATCTTCGACAGCACCGCCTTAATGGTACCTTTGAAGCAATTTTCGGCCCAGTGGCGATTTGCCTCACATCTGTCTGCACAGGGTTCCGCTGCTTCCAATGCCAGCCTACAACGCTTTTCGGATTATCTTTCTGCGACGGAGAACCTCAAAGATATTATTGATTTACAGCGGCTTAACCACGACTTAAACTATGGTCTGTTCTTGGATTCCAATGTACCATCAGGCTATGGCCTCGGGAGTTCTGGAACACTGGTCGCCGCCGTTTATGATGCCTACGCCAAAGAGAACACCGATGATTATCTGAAACTCAAAGACCTTTTTGGTAAGATGGAAAGCTTTTTCCATGGCAGCAGTTCCGGCATTGACCCTTTGCAGTGCTATATGGGCAAGCCGTTCAAAATCACGGCCGAAGGCGTGCAACTGCTCTCGGACGACTTCTTGAAAAAAGACATTCACATCTGCTTAATCGACACCAAAATCAAAAGCAACACCAAGCCTTTGGTCAACCACTTCAAGGCACAACGTGAAGATTCCGACTTTTTGAACCGTTTTCAAACGGAATACTTGCCATGCGTCAAGACTTGTATCGACACGATGGTTTCAGACGACAAAGAGTTGTTTTTCAAGTCATTGAAACAACTCACCAAAGGCCAATTGGAGTTCCTTCGTCCGATGATTACCGACAACACGCTTGACCTTTTCACTGCCGATTATGACTTCCATTTTGACGTAAAGATTTCAGGATCAGGCGGTGGCGGTTATGTGTTAGGCTTTACAGACGACGTGGAGAGTGTCTCGGACTTGCTTAAAGATTTTGAAGTGATTTGGCTGTAATTTTATATTTTTGCCGCCCGATGTCAACCCTCCGAAACATAGAATCCTGGATAGAACGTACCTTGACCAAGGTCATCGACTTTTTTTACCCGCCTTTCCGCAAATTTATGAACCTTGAGTTGTTCCGCTATGCGGCTTGTGGCGGCATGAATTTGGCTTTGGAATGGGTGTTGTATTATATTTTCTACCACTATGTGTTTCACGCTCAGGTGTTTGATCTCGGTTTCATCGCATTCACGCCCCATATTGCAGCTTTCGTGTTCAAATTCCCCATCACCTTCCTCACGGGCTTCTGGATGGCGCGACACATCAGTTTTTCCGGCTCTACTTTACGTGGCAGAACGCAGATAGTCAGATACTTCCTCGTCACCGTTGGCAATATCCTCATCAACTATTTCGGCCTGAAACTCTTTGTCGAGGTCTTCCAGTGGTGGCCGACTGTTTCCTATGTCATCATCTCCATCATCTGCGTGACGTTCAGCTACTTGACGAATAAGTTTTATTCGTTTAGGAAAGAGAAGAAAGCGGAATAAGTTTATCCTATCTGGCTCCAGTCAAACGTCTGCGCAAATAATTCCTTGTAATGCTCTCGTAGCATTCTGTTCTCAGGTTTGGCGAGTTTCGGGTCGTCGGCCAAGAGCTTGATGGCGGCCTCGCGGACTTGAGGGATTAATGCGCCATCTTTTTGAAGGTCACCTATCATCATTTCGATTTGTCCAGACTGCCTTGTACCGCCCGTTTCGCCTGGACCGCGTAGTTCAAGGTCAACCTCAGCGATTTCAAAGCCGTCGTTGGTGCTGCACATGGTCTTCATACGGGTCTTGCCGTCGGGGGTCAGCTTGTGGTCAGTGACGAGGATACAATACGATTGGTCGGCACCGCGACCTACACGCCCCCTCAACTGGTGCAACTGTGATAACCCGAATCTATTGGCATTCTCAATAATCATCACCGTAGCGTTAGGGATGTTGACACCCACTTCGATAACCGTTGTCGCCACCATGATTTGCGCGTTCCTGTTGATGAAACGCTGCATCTCGAAGTCTTTGTCCTCAGCAGTCAACCGACCATGACAGACACAAAGTTTGTACTGCGGCTCGGGGAAGTCGTGCAGTAAAGCCTCGTAACCTTCCTGAAGCGCAATCATGTCGGTGTTTTCCGACTCCTTGATGCAGGGATAGACCACGTAAATCTGCCGTCCAAGCGCAATCTGTTGCTTCATGAACATCATGATGCGGTAGCGGTCGTCGCTGTAGACATGATAGGTCTGCACGGGCTTTCTCCCAGGCGGCAGTTCGTCAATTTTGGAGACATCTAGGTCGCCGTATTGCGTCATCGCCAAGGTACGTGGGATGGGTGTGGCAGTCATGACGAGGGTGTGCGGCGGTATCTCAGTCTTTTCATAGAACTTGGCACGCTGCTCCACCCCGAAACGATGCTGCTCGTCGATGATGGCCAAGCCTAAGTTTTTAAAGACTACCTTGCTCTCAATCAGTGCGTGGGTACCCACCACGATTTGCATGGTGCCGTCGACCAAGCCTGCATAGATTTTCCTTCGTTCTCCAATCTTGGTGGAACCCGTCAGCAGGGCGAAGTTAATGTCCATGTCCTTCAACTGCTCCTGCAAGGTGGCAAAATGCTGTGTGGCCAGAATTTCGGTAGGTGCCATCAGACAGGCTTGGAAGCCGTTGTCCAAGGCCAAAAGCATTACCATCAGTGCCACGATGGTCTTGCCGCTACCCACGTCGCCTTGTAGCAAGCTGTTCATCTGGTGACCCGAGCCCAAGTCCTTGCGGATTTCCTTGATGACGCGCTTTTGGGCGTTAGTCAGCGGGAAGGGTAAGTGATCTCGGTAGAAGCCGTTGAAATAATCGCCCACAACATCAAAGACATGACCTTTGACGGTCTGCTCGCGGTGCATTTTGTTGCGCAGCATTTTCAGCTGGAGAAAGAAATGCTCCTCGTATTTCAGCCGACGTGTGGCCTGCTGGATTTCGATGTTGTTGGAAGGAAGATGTATCTCGTAATAGGCGTAGCGACGCGGAATAAGTTGGTTTTCCTCAACGAGTGCCTTAGGCAGCGTTTCGGGGATGTATTCATAGACCTGTTGCAAAATCTGTTTCTGCATTTTGGCGATGGCACGCGTACCGAGGCCGTGGTCTTTCATTTTCTCGGTGGTATTGTAAACGCCTTGCAGGCCCTCTCCGATGAGCGGATCCTTGGGGTCATATTCCTCGATTTCGGGGTGGACGAAATTGAAGTTGTGGTTGAACTCGGAGGCCTTGCCGAACAACACATACTTCACACCTGGCTTGAAGCGGTCTTTGATCCATTTCAGCCCACGGAACCACACTACTTCGATGCTGCCTGTCTCATCGCTGAAAAGGCCTGTGGCACGTGTGGCCCTCGGTGCGCCAATGAGTTTGATATGGGAAATGGTGCCAACGAGTTGGTAATACACCGTGTCATCGTTGATGTTGGCCACCTTTTGGATCTGGCTGCGGTCGATGTAACGGAACGGAAACTGGTTGAGCATGTCCTGGTAGGTGACCACGCCCAACTCTTTCTGAAGGATTTCTGCCTTCTTCGGCCCGACACCCTTCAGGTATGCGATTTTCGTTTGCAACAGGTTCTGTTCCATGCGACAAAGATAGGAAATTTTCTAATTTTGCAGCCATGAAAGCCCCTTTAGTCGACATACATACTCATACGCCTAAAACAGAAGAGGATTTAATCCAAATCGTCAACTTGGATTTGGAGCGAGTTTGTCCCGAGCAAGGCTATTACAGTTATGGCATTCATCCATGGGCAGTGAATAATGCTGATTCTCAGATAGAAAAAGCATTTTCATTATTGGAAGAAAGGCTGCAATCGCCAAATGTCCTCGCCCTCGGTGAAGCGGGTTTTGACAAAATGCACAAGGAGAGTTTCGAAAAACAGATTGAAGTTTTCGAGCGACAAATCAAGCTATCGGAAGCCTTGCAAAAACCGATAATTCTGCATGACGTGAAAAGTCATAACGAAATTCTTGCCTTACGCAAAAAACACAAGGCTAAACAGCCTTGGATTCTACACGGCTTCAATGGAACGGAGCAGGACATTAAGCAATTGACTGGACAAGGACTTTATCTTTCGGTTGGGGAGAGTTTGCTGCATTCGGAGCGAAAGATCTATAATTCGTTCAAATTCATCGATTTGGATTACCTTTTCCTTGAAACAGACATGGCAGAAGTAGGGATTGAAATGGTTTACGAAGAGGCAGCGAAAGTATTAGACATTGACATTGCTGTTTTGAAAAAGCGATTATTTGCTAACTTTGCACAATTGTTTGGACTCGAGAAATGAGACCAGGACCTACTACTATGATTCTAAACCGTCATAGCGGACTTGATCCGCTATCTCCCAAGCGCGAAGACGCATTCCTTTCATTCAGGAGATTGCGGGTCTGCGCCCGCAATGACGGCAAGAGGCCGAGGATAGTCCCGTAGTCTCGTGTCTCGCGGTCCCGTGTCAAAAACGAAACCTATGGAACACTGGCAAGATAGAACCCGCCTGTTGATTGGCGATGAAGGCATCGAGACCCTGAAATCCAAGCACGTGCTTGTGGTTGGACTGGGTGGCGTGGGTGCATACGCTGCCGAGCAGCTGGCCCGTGCGGGTATCGGCCGCATGACCATCGTCGACGGCGACGTGGTGAACGTGACCAACCGTAACCGACAGCTGCTGGCCTTGGAAAGCACCGTTGGCAGACCGAAGGCAGAGGTGATGGCCGAGCGTCTGCGTGACATCAACCCCGAAATAGAGTTGGCCGCCCTCCACCAATACCTGAAAGACCAGGCCATCATCGACCTCATGGCGCAACCCTTTGACTATGTGGTGGATGCCATCGACACGGTGGCACCCAAAGTGTTTCTGCTCTATTACGCCAAGATGAACAACCAGCGCATCGTCAGCAGCATGGGCGCTGGCGGCAAATTCCATCCAGAAAAGATTGAAATTTGCGACATCTCAAAGTCCAACCACTGCCGTTTAGCGTTCTACATCCGCAAGCGCCTGCACCGCCTCGGTGTTTTCGATGGCATCAAAGCTGTCTATTCGCCCGAGCCTGTTGATGCCTCAGCCGTTATCACTGAGGGTGTCGATGAGCAAAACAAGGTCTCCAATGTGGGCACAATATCTTACCTCCCTGCCGCCTTTGGCATCTTCTGTGCCTCGGTGGTGATTAATGATTTACTAAACAAATAAATAGAATTAATGATAAGACACGAGACTGCGAGACACGAGACACGGGACGGAAAAAGTCTCGCGTCCCGCGTCCCGAAGTCCCATGTCAATTAACAACATACAACATGAAAAAGATCCTCTTCATCTGTCACGGCAACATCTGCCGCAGTCCCATGGCGGAGTTTGTAATGAAACGCCTCGTTGAAGAAGCGGGCCTGACCGAACAATTTGAAATCGCGTCAGCGGCCACTTCGACCGAAGAAATTGGCAACCCCGTTTATCCTCCAGCGCGGCGCAAGCTGGCAGAGCATGGCATCAGCTGCGAAGGCAAAAAGGCGAGAGTGATTACCAGAGACCAATACAATTATTATGATTATATTGTAGCTATGGACCACGAAAACACGCTTGCCCTAAAATGGTTGTTTGGTAAGGACACCGACCATAAAATCAGCCTGTTGATGGATTACACCCACCGCCCTGGAGACGTGGCCGACCCTTGGTACACAGGCGACTTTGAGACCACTTGGGTGGATGTGTTGGAGGGATGCAAAGGGTTGTTGGATTATCTCACCAAGAAGAATTAACGAAACGGCTCCATCACCCTGTCGAAAATACCATTCATATAAGCCAAAGCCATGCCGTAGTTGCTGATCGGGATACTTTGGTTAACAAAGAGATTTGTTCGGTTGAGTAACTGTTTGCGTGTGCTCATGCAGCCTCCACATTGGATGGCCATGGCATATTTTTCAGGATGTTCTATGGGAGAAAGACCTGCCACGTACTCGAAATGGATGTCCTTGCCTGTGAATTTCAATATCATGCGAGGCAACTTCACGCGACCGATATCCTCACAGGTGCTGTGGTGGGTACAGGATTCGAGCAATAATACCGTGTCACCATCCTTCAGTTGCGAAAGATGCGGCGTACCTTTCACATAGTTATCAAAGTCGCCACGCAGTCGCGCCATGACGATGCTAAAACTGGTCAAAGGAATCTCAGGCGGGACGATTTTGCTCACATAGCCAAACACCTGGCTATCGGTGACGACCAAGGCAGGAGCGGGCATCGTTTCGAGATATTGCTGCAGGTGGGTCTCCTTGAGCACCACGCAGATGCACTCGTTGTCGAGCACGTCACGGATGGCCATCACCTGTGGAAGGATAAGGCGGCCTTCGGGCGCTTCAGAGTCGACGGGACAAACCAATACCACCACCTCGTTCGGCTTGATGATGCCTCCTAGGAGCGACACTTTCTGATAGGCACTCTCGGGAATGGTCTTTTTCAGCATTTCAACCAATGGTGCAATGTCATCGTTTCTAGAAACGCTGAAATCCAAAACTTTAGCGCCTGTGCTCTGCTCAATCACCGCCTTCATGACGGCTAGAAGAGGCTCCTCGTCGGCCTTGTTGTGGACGATAAAGAACGGCACCGCCAGTTCCTTCATGCGCCTGACGAGTTGTTTTTCGGTCTCGTCAAATTGGTTGCCTGTGATGACCAAAATGGCGCAGTCGATTTCCTCCAGCACCTTCATCGTCTTCTCCACACGCTGTTGCCCCAGTTCGCCCACATCATCAGTGCCAGCCGTGTCGATGAGCACGCATGGCCCAACACCGAAAATCTCTATGCTTTTCTTGACGGGGTCGGTGGTCGTTCCTGCCGTGTCGCTTACGATAGCGATATTTTGTCCCGTCAACAGGTTAATGAGGCTGCTTTTGCCGCTGTTTCGGCGACCGAAAATGCCGATATGAGGTTTCAAATCCTTTGCCATTTTCCGTAGGTTTTATTTATTTTCTGCAAAAATAGAAAAAAGTTGCTTTGGGCGGGTTAAAAATTAAATAATTGATAATCAACAATATATCCGACAGCAAACGACAACAAACGATTACTAGC
>ERZ809472.430-NODE-430-length-9916-cov-16.845452_pt1 | contig 9916 bp, 5 predicted proteins | sample MGYA00521274_ERZ809472 | MGnify/ENA primary metagenome ERZ809472 (study PRJEB31581, sample SAMEA3312791) | metagenome | study: EMG produced TPA metagenomics assembly of the PRJEB8939 data set (Metagenomic analyses of Rumen microbiomes reveals... | reverse complement strand
ATTACGAATTATGAATTACGAATTATGAATTACGAATTATGAATTACGAATTATGAATTACGAATTATGGATTACGATTTGTTAGTTATGGATTACGAAAGCACCTGCGCCGACATTTACGTCAACGCAGGTGCAAAGTTACGCATTTCCTATGTAACTACCAAATTTTCACCTCACATATTTCTTTCCGGCCTGAATGTACACCCCTTTCTTCTGAATTGAGGAATCCACAAGGCGGCCCTGCAGGTCAAAGCATTTACTGTCTGCGATATTACCATCTACGATTTCGCTGATAGCTGTGCCGGAACCGACAGTCAACTTGCCCTCCACCAACGCCACGTCATGACTGTGGGCACTGGCATCGCTGATGGCCACGTCGCTGAGCAATAGGGCATAGTCTCCCTCAGCCATATTAGCTGCGATGCGCACCTTCACCGTGCACACCTCGCCGTCACCCGCACTGATGGCCGAGCCGTTGGTCGAGGCCGCCATGACCTTCAGTGTACCGTCGGGCTGCAAGGCAGAGGCAAAGGTGTTCGTGCGGGCCGACGTAGTACGCTCCGTGCTTAGGTTGACCTCGGCGAAGCCGTCAGCATCACTTACGACACTCACGCCCTCAGGCAGACGCAATGTGAACTGGAATCCTTCAGCATCCACAGTGTTTTTCATCTTCACCGACAATGTCAGTTCCTCGCCGGCAATGGTAGATACAGGCGACATGTAAACAGTGTTATATGACATAGGGGACACGGAGGAACAAGTATAGTTTCTGGCTGTCTCTATACTAAAAGAACCAGCCAAGTCTGGCTCTGAGGATGCGAAATCTCCACTTTCCCATAATTCATTGGCACAATCCAATGGGCTTTTATCAGTCTCTGAAGTGACAGACAGAATATACCATAAAGGCATAAAAGGACTATTTCTGACAATTCTAAGTTTATACTTCTCTGAATAAGAATTCAGAAGGTCTATGTCCTGTTCCTTTTTAAGTTTTACAGTCAGATATGGGGTAGCATAAACCTCCTCATTGTTCTTTGTAAAATAACTTGATGTCAATATAACAGACTTTGCATCTCCTTCCCAGAATTCCATTGAGGTCAGTTTCTCGTAATCCTGCCGAGTGATAATAAAGCAGTCAAAGTTCTCGTCCTTTATCGTATACAGAGTCTGGACATTTGCAACGATTCTTTCGCGCGTATCCTCACAATCCTTAGGAACACTGACAATGACCTTATTCCTATTAAGGGTTAAAGGAATCTTGCTTCCACAATAGTAATAATAGGCCGTTTGTGCCGGACGTTCTATACTCCCGTAGAGCAGCAGGTGTGCAACGGCGGTAAAGTCGGCCACGTTCACCTGCCCGTCCTGATTGGCATCCGCTGCCGTTTCAGAGAATCCCTCAGGTGTGTTGCCCAAAACATAGTGGGCTATGGCCGTCATGTCGGCCACGGTTAGGTTGCCGTCACTGTTGGCATCGCCGAGGGGAAGGAAATCAACCTCGTGCAATCTATACATACTCCACATGTAGTCCTGCTGATAGGCTTGTAGCGAACCTAAAGGTACATACACGTCGGCATCGAAGTCCGACATCATCATGGTACTCATGTCATAATAAGGTGGAACGGCTGGCAATCCAGTGATACGTCTCAGTTGAGGACAGTCGTGCAGTGCTCCTGCACCAAGGCTGTCCACCTCGGCATGCATGACTAACGTGCGCAGATAGGGCTGCTTATAAAAGGCTTCGTCTCCGATGCGTTTGATGCTGGCGGGAAGGATGTAGAGCGTATCAGTGCGTCCTGTAGGGTAGTAGATGAGACGCTCGTGGCGTCTGTCGGCAAGCACGCCATTAACGTCGAAAAAGTTGGGATTGTCTGATGATATGCTGACATTACGTAGCTTCATGCACTGCATGAACGCCCCGTCGCCAAAATATTGCAGTGAGTCGGGCAGTGTGACCTCTTCCAGCTGTTCACATTCCAGGAATGCACAACCACCTATAGAACGCATCTGTGAGGGCATGCTAACTTGTTCCAGGCTCCGGCATCGGGCAAAGGCCCAACTGTCGATGGAACGAACCGATGGAGGGATGATGAAACTGCGCAGTCCCGATTCGTAGAAGCATAAGTAGCCAATGGTGGTGATGGAGTTGGGGCACTCGAAGATCTCTAGCGATGTGCATCCTGCAAAAGTACCGATGGGAAGAGCGGAGAGAGGACAGTGTAAGATAGCATATTTCAGTTTGGTGCAGTTGGCAAAGACACATTCGTCAAACTCTGTTACCGATGCTGGAATGGTGATACTATCAATAGGTGTCTCCTCAAGGGCGTGGGGGGCAATAGATTGCAGCTGGTCGGGCAGTATGATTTTGCGCAGGTGTGAGTTCTTGTTCAGCGTTTTGATGGTTCTCACTGTCTCAGGCACGATGAATGTCTCTTCCTGCTTATTCTTGGGATACCAGAGCAATTGGCTCATGGCCTTGTCATAGAGCACACCATCCTCTGTGGCATAGTTTGGGTTGGCAGGGTCTATGCTAACAGCTTTCAGTCCACTGAAGCGGGACAGATGGCTGACATCGATATAAGTCATGCTGGCGGGCAGGTTGAACACATCGTACTCATGATCCCATGAGTCAAGAATATCCTCAGCCTGGTAGAGAGAGGACATCTCAAAGTTCACGGTACGTAGGTTTCGACAGTTCAGGAAGACGCTGTTTCCCCATTTCTCTACGGTGGCTGGCAGTGTAACTGATGTCCATTGCAGACAACCAAGGAAAGCACAGTCACCCACACTTCTGACTGTATTTGTGAATTCGAAAGGCTTCAGCTGTTCACAGTAGGCAAAAGCGCGGTTGCCGATGGTGCGGATAGAGTCTGACAGCACAAGTTCTGTGAGCTGGGTGCAGTTTTCAAATAGTCCGTCGCTGATGTCGGTCAGCGTAGGGGGCAGCTCGACCTGTTGCAGTTCGTAGCAATAGCTAAATGCGCGGGCACCGATGTGGGTGACGCTCTCAGGCACTTTCAACGTCTGGAGCTTGAAGGTGATGTAGAATACATCGTCAGCGATGCTCGTCACCCGATATTCTTTGTCACCATGCCTCACTATGGAGGGTATCTCCAGGTTTTTCCATGTCTCGGACAGGGAATTCTCGCGAGCAGTTATCTCCACGGTGTTCTGTGAGTCCGAAGTCACGGTGTAAGTCAGTCCCTCCAGTGTGAAACTATCGGTCGCCGAGGCAGTCATAGTGAAGACTGCAAAAAGAAATGCACAATAGAGTTTCATAATTCTTCCTTTTTTTTGTTCATTATTTTTCTTGATTGGTGAAACACGTGGGAAAGCGATTAAGGGATACCGTTCCAGCTGATTCTGATTGGTGGCATACGTGGGAATCCTCCCTGTGACTGTGTGGGGTCTTCACCAAGGATGTGTACTACGGTAATAAAGTCGGCCACATCCACCTGCCCGTCACGGTTGGCATCAGCAGCCTTAAACGAGAAACGGACAGGTGTGTAGCCCAGCACATAATATGCAATGGCCACTAGGTCGTCCACGGTCACTTCACCATCGACATTGGCATCACCCAGAAGATATTCGCGGACGGTTATCGTAGTTGTCATCTGCTCCACGTCGTGGCTGCGGGCCAAGGTGTCGGCGATGGATATTTTCCGCAGTAGCACCTCGTACTCGCCCTCAGCCATATCGGCTGGTATGCGCACCCTGACGGTGCACACCTCGCCGTCGCCCGCAGGGATAGCCGAGCAGATGGAGCTGGCGGCAATCACGCGCACTGCACTTCCTTGATAGGTGTCCAGCATAGCTGACATGAAGGTGTCCGTGCGGTCAGCCGTGGTGCGCTCCTCCGAGAGGCTGACCACGGGGTTGCCGACGGTATCGGTGACCACCTCCATGCCGTAGGGGAGGATAAGGTCGAAGGCGAAGGCCTCGGCATCGACACTGTTCTTCATCTTCACCGACAGCGTGACCTCGGAGTCTACGAGCACCTCCGTATCCTCTATATATAATGTGTTATCATACTGACCCTGGGCCAGCATCGGGACGGCTGACAGGAGCATCGCCCACAGGAGAGTGAATCCAAGTCTTTTCATTTCGTCAGGTTTTTGTCTTCTATATAACCACCGCTTCACAGTAGTAGGTAACGCTTCCTAGCGTTACGCTATTGTCACGCTGGGAAGCGTGACCTACTACTTGGGTGCTGCAAAGGTACAAGAAAAAAGGCATAGTATCAAATATTTCCGGTATTATTTATAAACCAGAAATAAACCAAAAGAGGCGTAACAGCAAGTGTTACAACGTTTTGAAAAAAATGAAACCAAGATTAAACCACGGGTACGGTAGCCTGTATGTTGCTTGTCAGGGTAGTGGCAGAGTTGTCATCGAAGAGCTTCATGTTCACCCTCTTCTTGATGTTCGTCACACGCTGAGGCTTCACGTCGAGCAGCACTGCTATCTCTCCCTCCTTGAAATCGAGCAAGAGCAGCATGCAGGTGCGCAGCTCCTTTGTGGCCAGTTTATTACCCTTGGTGAGCATCGAGTAATAGTAGGGGAAGTCGAGCCTGAACTGATTGGTCAGTTTTATCCAGTCGTCGACAGAAGGCAGACGGGAGCCGTGCTTCCATTCGGCCTTCTTCCTGATCGTTTTTACGATCTCGCTGTTTTTTATCGAATCCATACTGTCTAACTGAATAACAGAATGGTAATGCTCCTCTAATTGTTGCAGCCTGTTTTCCAGTTCCTTTACCTCATTTGTTTTTTCTTCCAGCTTCTCCTGCATCTCGGCCTCAACACTATCAAGGTTTTCTGCTGCCTTCCTTTCTTCGTCAAGTTCTATTCGCGCTTTGGCCAGCAGGCCGCTAACGACAAGACACTCCTCACTTAGCCTGTCCAGTTCCTTCTGCTTACCCTTCCTGTACCATATCAGTAAAGCGCACGTCGCAATGCTTACAAGCACGAAGAGCATGATGGCCATGTTCGCACGGTTCCTGGCCTCCGACGCAGCGAGTGCCTCCATGTCGGCCTTCTGCTGGAAACGGTGGTAGTCATAGAGGGCGGCCATCTGGTGTACGGTCTCTATGCGCCTCGTGTTGTTCAGGCTGTCGACGGCAGCCTCGAAAAGACGGGCATATTTGGCAATGGAGTCTGGTTCCTTCCGTTTTTGGTAAACGGCAAGCAATCCCCTGTAGGCATCGACATCCAAGAGGCCCACCGCCGATCTCTCTTCACCTGAAATAGGGAGAAGTTTTCGGAAGAAAGTCTCTGCGGAGTCGGTTTTACTAATCTCAAGGTAATAGTTGCCCTTGATGTAGTAATACATCTCATGGTTTCGCTGTATGTTGCCGTTGTCGTCTATTAGGCCTGTCTTGGTTTCAAATTCTCTCAGCAGTCGGTCGGCCTCTTGCAGTTGTCCTCGTTTCACCATGATATGTGCCAACGTGGCAAAGGCGTTGGCAGCTTTACAGCTGTCACCTATCTCCGTGTAGAGCCTATTGGCTTCCCATACGGTCTCTATGACTTTTGCCGTATCGCCGAGCTTGTAGTAGGGCTTGGTCATCAGCTCTAAAGCACGTATATACATCAGGCTATCGTGCCCAAGGAGGGCATACCGCTGTATCTTCTGCATTGCGGAAATCTCATCGCCAGGGAGGTTCTGGGCATCGAACAGCTCGGCCATCTGTCCGTAAATCTTGATTAGGAGACGGTGTTCGTCTGTGCTGCCAGAAAGACTTGTAGGAATAGAATCCGTGTCAGTCCCTTCTTCATCCGCACACTCCACGGCATCCTGATAGCACTGCAGGGCCAATGGTGCCTCTCCCAAATCGCGGTAGACGCAACCGAGAAGATAGTGGGCTTCCATGCGCTCAATAGTCGTGCCATGACGATCGTAATAGGCCACGACCTCTTTCATCACGGAGTCAGGGGATTGATCCCCTGCCACAGCAAGGGGGACATAGTTCTTGTTCATCTCCCTGACACGGAGCAGTTCGCGGCGCATGGCATCAGCGTCTGGGGTTTCGTAGCAGGAGGTGAACACCAAGCTAAACGATAAATAGCAAAGGATAAATGAAAATCCGTTCTTCATTATTCATACACTTCATTTGTATTCTCGCCCGCGTCAGTGGCGGGCAGGGCTAAGGGTAGCCGAGCCGGACCCCAGGAATCATCCGCACTCCCCAGGAATTGGCTGCAAAAGTATGAATAAATAATCAGTTGAACAAGAAAAAACTCAACTAAAAATAAACCAAAAATAAACCAAACCACACGTGAGGGAGGATGTAATGATAAAATTTTCGCAGCATTAACATTATTTGATGGAGTAGGGTAACGGCCCCTTAACCATTTTCTTTGTACCTTTGTACACGTATTGTTGACTCTCTAGGTAAGAGAGCCACCCAAGTGAACGTTACATCAAACTAACATATAATTATCATGTTATTACTCATATAATTAAAGAGTAGTACATGGGAGGGGAGTGGCTGTACACTATTTAGACCCATGCACCGGAAAAATTGACTGACCCGAAAAAAGGATGTTTGCGTGATGCAAACATCCTTTTATTATTATGAGAACTTGATGTGATTACTTCCACCAGAAATCACCCTGGAATGAACCTTGCACATAGTTGGTGAATCTCTGATGCTCGTCAGCAATACTTCTTTTCTCTTTAACAGGCTTGAACGAACTATCGACCAAGATCTTACATGCTGCCTGACCTTGATTGGCAGGGAGAGGCATCCATATACCATTCTTCTTGACCTCAATAATGATATTCTTAATCTCCTCAGGAGTTGCGTATTCGCCATCAACAGTAAAGGTTGCTTCAGGTACAGTAGGACCTGCACCCGTGTTATACATTTTATAGAGGTCCTGTGCGTTGGGAGCTTCTCCAAATACACTGTGTATCTCTACGCCCTCAGCTTGATTCTCGCCTCTGACTCTTATGGGAAGGACACCACCTGCACAAATCAGTTTTAGAGTCGTCTTGCCATCTTTTACTTCGACTACATCGAAAACGACGTCGTTAAAGTCAAAGTCTCCAGCATTTGCAGCCGACAAGTCCTCACCAATCACACGGAAGAACAGTTCACCGCCATCGAAACCTGGGCTACATTCTGTCTCCTGAATGGTGATGTCGGGTTTACCGGTTTTGAAGCCGTCTGCATAAATATTGTTTTCTACGCTAAAGCCGTTTTGTTCAAAAATAATCTTGTGGGGGGCATAGCCGTCATCGCCCTGTGCAAAATGAGTCTCAGCAGAAACGTATAAGTGACCGCCATAGGTAACAGCGCCCCAAGTTCCCTTAAGTGTTGAGTTCCTTACAATATTTTTAGCCTCGAATATTGCATATCCACCTTCAGAAGGGCCAAAGAATCCGAATCCTTCGCCACGTCCTCCCTCAAGTGTTGCTTTCTCAGCTACTTTAAATACAGCATCCTGACTCATCACGATTTTGAATGGACCAGAAATGGCGTTGGTACTTGCATCCCTGCCTCCATAGAAATTCTTTGTCAACACACCACCGCCCGTAGCGATTTTAAATGCTCCGACCTCTGATGATATGTTCATATCAAAATCTTCTGCCACCTCAAGTAAACAATTATTGATCACGTTCTCGCTTCCACCCGTATAAGCATAATACTGAGTCGTCCAATGTCCATTGTTGATCCATCCTGAATTGTTGGAAGTGACTACAGTAGTGCCACTAACTGTCCACTCAGCATTGTTTTGCAGGGCACCGGCCTTAACTTGAACAGATGCAGAATTAATGGTTCCATTATTCACGATGCGGCTATTATTGCTTTCGACATTCACACTTCCTGTCGTTTCCAACTTACCTACATTATAGAGGAAACTCTCCGTGTTAACTTCAAACTCTCCAGCACTGATGGTTCCATGATTGTACACCTTTGAGGAAGCATTCATCTTGAGGAGGCCTTCCGTCTCAAGTCGTGCCGTGCTTTCAATATAGAAGATAACCTTTAAGTTGGTGGAGGCATCATCTGTACGTAATTTCAAGGTTGACCCTTTAACCAGATAGATTTCCGTATTGGGGGACACCTCAAAATACTTATCAGATAAATCCACAGTACCCTTTACATATATCATACCTGCACCTGCGTACATGTGAACATACGGGGTAGTGGCATCAATATAATAAGGCCCTGCCAATGCTGAAGCTTCGCCACTATCAGGGAATTTATTAACACCTTCGGGTACATCATCCAAGAATTTACTGGCATCACAATCTGACGGGAAGGTAATGTTAGGCTGCAAGTTGCCTTTCGAAGGATAATCTCCCACAGCACGGGTAATGGCGCGCGTATTGACGCTCTTGCTACTGAAACCCCAGTCCACATTAGAGCCGACCTTACCAAAAGTTTTCTCAAAAGCGGTGGCATACTGTTCGTTTACAATCTGTTCAACTTTTCCCTCATTATAAAGGTCATCATTACCACATGAATAAACGGTTAGCCCAACCAACATGGCGGATGCTATCCCAAAAACACCGAAATTAGTTTTGTTGTTCATAATTAATTTAGTTTAATGGTTTATTGTCTTAATTTCATTACAATCGGTAAGTGTGTACAAAAGTACGAAAAAGGACAAGTTCTGAGAAAGAAATTTGGTTAACAAAAATTAATCTCAAAAACAAATTGACCAAGGATGGGTAAGCCACTATCTTGAAAGTGTTTTGCGACTGTAAAGGAGTTGTCCTTTCGTATCTACCTACTGTCACGATATTGTTTGGCTGTCATGCCGGCGACGCGCTTGAAATATCGGTAGAAGGATGTGGGTTCGTTGAAGCCAAGCATATAGGCCGTTTCCTGAAGTGTCAGTGTGGCACGTGTCTCGATGAGACGCTTGGCCCGCGCCGTCACGTATTGCTCTATCCATTTCACTGGCGAGAGACCGTTGGTGGCTGTGCGGATGACTTTACTTAGATGCTTGGGGGTGAGGTTTAGCAAGTCGGCGTAAAATTGGATCTCACGCGACTCCCGATAATGTTTTACTACCAGGTTGCAGAAGCGGTTGAAGATGTCGGCCTGGTGGCTCTCTGCCCATTGCCTGTCCTGATCGCGACGATAGAAGTTGAGAAACTCATAGCCCACGGCGAGTTGCGCCAGGAGCGTTTGGTAGCGATGGGGCAGTTCCTCGTCGGTGTGGTTGACGATGATGACGAGCTGGTCAACGATGGCGAGCAGGTGTGCGGCCTGCTCGTCGGTCAGCGAACAGACGGGGGAGTGATTGAATTTATCGTGGTCGTGGGTGAAGATGTGGAAACGGAGGTCGTCGAGCATCTTAGGCGAGATGAATAGCAGGGCGTAGGTGAAGTCGTCGGTACAATCTATCGGGTGCATGATATGACCTGGGAGAATGATGGTCAGGTCGTTTTTGTGATGGGTAATGACGCGCATGTCGTACATCGCTCGTGCGCTGCCACTCAGAATGAGGGTCAGGATGGTGTAGGGGAATACGTAATTTTCATTACAGCCGAAGAAGTTGCCCATCTCACGCACAATCAGAATGTCGGTTTGCTCAATGGACTGTAGCAGCGGTTCGTTAGAGGTCGTCATTATCCATAGAATTTTTATGTTGGTAAACACAGAAGCGTAATTCGCGCTACAAAATTACTACTTTTTAACGATTCTGCAAGGAAAAAGCGACTTTTTGCTATAAAATATACCTAAATTGTTAGTGCAGGATGTGTCAAACTTAGTACTTTTGTGCCCAAAAAGTATTCGTGAATTACGAATTACAAATTACGAATTACGAATTACGAATTATGAATTACGAATTACGAATTACGAATTACGAATTACGAATTACGAATTACGAATTATGAATTATGAATTACGAATTATGAATTACGAATTATGAATTAATTACTAAACTAAGATTTATG
>ERZ809472.428-NODE-428-length-9962-cov-5.507116_pt1 | contig 9962 bp, 6 predicted proteins | sample MGYA00521274_ERZ809472 | MGnify/ENA primary metagenome ERZ809472 (study PRJEB31581, sample SAMEA3312791) | metagenome | study: EMG produced TPA metagenomics assembly of the PRJEB8939 data set (Metagenomic analyses of Rumen microbiomes reveals... | reverse complement strand
CTGCACTTCGATGCTGCAGGCTATCGTGAGCTGGGTTGCCGCTATGGTGAGGCTGTGGCCCGCCATCTGGGCTTCGAGCCCAAGCGTCCGAAGAATCTGCCTGTTGCCAAGAAGATTGAGGTGCCTGCTGATGCCGTTACAGGTGAGTACACCATTCCTGGCAATGAGTTCCCGAAGGTGGACTCCCAGCGTCGCGCTTACTTCCGCATCGAAGCGCCACAGGCCAGGAAGGTTGTCGTTGATATCTGCAGTAAGAAGTATGACATGGAGCCCGATGGTAAGGGTGGCTTCATGGCTGTTACCGATCCGCTGCCCGTGGGTTTCCACTACTATTTCATGAATATCGAGGGCGTCAACTTCATCGATCCTGCCTCAGAGACCTTCTTCGGCTGCAACCGCGAGTCGGGTGGACTCGAAGTGCCCGAGGGTCCCGAGGGCGACTACTACCGTCCGCAGCAGGGCATCGCCCACGGCTGTGTGCGCAGCATCCACTACTACAGCAATGAGCAGAAGACGTGGCGCCACGCGATGGTCTACACACCTGCCGAGTACGACCAGAAGCAGGGCTTCAAGAAGCGCTATCCTGTGCTCTACCTGCAGCACGGCATGGGCGAAGGCGAGACCAGCTGGACCCTCCAGGGTAAGATGCAGCATATCATGGACAACGCCATTGCCAAAGGTGAGGCTGTGCCGATGATTGTCGTGATGGAGAGCGGCGATATCAAGGCTCCCTTCGGTGGCGGCAACAACCGTCAGGGCATGAGCGACTACGGTGCTTCGTTCTATCCCGTGCTGCTCAACGACCTGATTCCTTATATCGACGCCAACTTCCGCACGAAGACTGACCGCGAGAACCGTGCTATGGCAGGTCTCTCATGGGGTGGTCACCAGACGTTCGACATCGTGCTGAACAACCTCGACAAGTTCGCTTGGATGGGTACCTTCAGCGGTGCTATCTTCGGTCTTGACGTGAAGACGGCCTACAACGGTGTCTTCGCCAATGCCGACGAGTTCAACAAGAAGATCCACTACTTCTACATGAACTGGGGTAGCGAGGATTTCATCAAGAGCCAGCAGATTGTCGACGGCCTGCGTGAGCTGGGCATCAAGGTCGACTCCTCCGTTTCCGAGGGTACGGGCCACGAGTTCCTTACCTGGCGCAGGGGACTCCACGAGTTTATTCCCCATATCTTCAAATAAGCACTTAACCGCAAATGCCCGAAAAGATTTTTTCGGGCATTTCTTTTTGTTTCTCAGAATAAATGCGTAACTTTGCGGCGTCATGATAGACAGAGCAACCATAGACAAGATCATGGACGCCACGAACATTGTTGATGTGGTCAGTGATTTCGTCACGCTGCGCAAGGCCGGCGTGAACTACAAAGGGTTGTGCCCGTTCCATGACGACACTACCCCCTCGTTTATGGTATCACCCTCGAAGCAAATCTGCAAGTGCTTTGCCTGTGGCGAAGGTGGCACGGCCATCAACTTCCTGATGAAGCATGAGCAGATCACCTATCCCGAAGCCCTTCGTTGGCTGGCCAAGAAATACAATATTGAGATACAGGAGAAGGAACTCACTGACGAGGAGAAACAACAGCAGAGCGACCGCGAGTCGATGTTCATTGTCAATGAGTGGGCGATGAAGTATTTCCAGGAGATTCTGAAGAACGACCCTGACGGCATCGCCATTGGCAAGCAGTATTTCCGTAGCCGTGGCATCCGCGACGACATCGTCGAGAAGTTCAACCTGGGCTATGCCCTTCCCAAGCGCGATGCCCTGGCCATCGCCGCCAAGAAGGCTGGCTATCAGCCTGAGTTTCTCGTGAAGACAGGACTATGCTATGGCGAGGATAGTTTAAAAGACCGCTATGCAGGGCGCGTCATCTTCCCTTGGCTGAATGTCAGCGGCAGGGTGGTGGCCTTTGGCGGACGACTGCTCGATTCGCGCACCAAGGGCGTGCAGCAGAAATACGTCAACTCCCCCGACTCCGAAATTTACCACAAGGAACGCGAGCTCTACGGCCTCTTCCAGGCCAAGAAGGCCATTGCCAAGGAAGACCGTGTGTATATGGTCGAGGGCTATACCGACGTCATTGCCATGCATCAGTGTGGCATCGAGAACGTGGTGGCCAACTCCGGTACAGCACTCTCCATTCACCAGATACGGCTGCTACGCCGTTTTACGCAGAACATCACCTTATTATATGATGGCGACGAGGCGGGCATCCATGCCGCTATGCGTGGTACCGATATGCTGCTGGCAGAGGGCATGAACCTCAAGGTGCTGCTGTTGCCAGATGGCGATGACCCCGACTCCTTCTCGCGCAAGCACTCGGCAACAGAACTGAAGGACTACATCGAGAAGAACGAGACCGACTTCATCACCTTCAAGACTCGTCTGACGGTGGAGAATGTCACTGACCCCGTGAGGCGTTCCGAGGCCATCGGCGGTATTGTCAAGAGTATCTCCCTCATCCCTGACCATATTCTCCGCTCGACCTATATCAGCGAACTCTCCATGCGGCTGGGTATCAACCAGCAGACGCTGCTGAACTCAATGAACGATATGATCCGCAAGGATATCGAGGATAAAGATAAGGAACGCTCGCGTGAGAACGCCCAGCAGGGCGAAGAACCATCGTCCTCCACTCAGAATGCTGCACCAGGCTACATAGGTATTCATAGTGTAGACGAGCAGACGCTCGAAGTGGAGCGCCTGCTGCTGCAGGTCATCGTGCGAGATGGCGAGAAGGTCATCTATGAAGATATCGAAACGGAGGACGGCAGCAAGGTCAACCTTACCGTCGCCCAATATATCAGCTTCGATTTGGGGAATGACAACCTGCAGTTCCACGATGCCCGTTACAATCAGATTCTCAGCGAGGTCACAGACCATTGTGGTGAGGCTGACTTCAAGGCAGAGAACTACCTGATGCACCACCCCGATATCAACATCAGCAACCTGGCCACGGAACTGGCCATCGATGTCCATCAGTTGGGCAGGAACTTCCAGGTCAAGGAGCGTGAGGGCAGCCTGCGCCAGCACGTGCTCCACCTCGTGCTCGACTTCCGCTACTATTATCTGGGCAATAGGGTGAAGGAGCTGCTGGCCGCCCTGAAGACCAACAAGGAGAACTACCTCGATACGATGAAGGAATACATGCGTATCAAGGGACTCTACGATGCCGTGTCCAAGAAACTGGGCAGGGATGTGAAAGGATAGCCTATGCACAATCTGAACATCATAGTCTTTGCGCTTTACGAGATCATCGTTGTCTTGACGATCATCCACGTGGTGATGGACAATCGCCAGCCTGCGAAGACCATGGCCTGGGGCCTCGTCATCTGGTTCGTCCCTGTGGTGGGCATCGTGCTCTACCTCTTCTTTGGCATCAACACCCGCAAGGAGCGCTTCGTCAGCCAGCGCAGCCTCGACCAGCTCACCAAGCGTTCGATGCTCGAGTTCGTCGAGCAGAAGAACCTGCGTCTGCCCGAGGAGCACAAACCCATCATCGACCTCTTCGTCAACGAGAACTTCTCGCTGCCCTTTAAGGATAATGCCTGTCAGGTCTATTCCGACGGCTACACCTTCTTCCATGCGCTACTGACGGCCATCGGCAGAGCCAAAGACCATATCCATATCGATATGTATATCTTTGCTGACGATGCCTTGGGACGGCTGGTGTCAGATGCCCTCATCGACAAGGCTCGTGAGGGTGTGGAGGTCAGGGTGATCTACGATGATGTGGGTTGTTGGAATGTGAGGCACGACTTCTTCGAACGGATGCGCGACGAGGGTATCGAGGTGACACCCTTCCTGCCAGTGCGCTTCCCCTCGTTTACGAGTAAGGTCAACTACCGCAACCACCGCAAGATTATCGTCATCGACGGCGAGACAGGCTTCGTGGGTGGTATGAATATCGCCCTGCGATATGTGAAGGGAACAGGTACCCAGCCTTGGCGCGACACGATGGTGCAGGTGACGGGCAGCGGCGTCTACGGCCTGCAGCGTGCCTTCCTCGTCGACTGGTATTTCGTCGATCGCACGCTCATCTCCAGCCGTAAGTACTACCCGTCTGCCAGGGAACGGAACAGCGAGGAACCCTTCAGAGGTACCACACTCACCCAGATGGTGACCAGCGGTCCTGTGGCGCCCTATCCTGAGATTATGCAGGGCTTCGTGCGACTGATTTTCGCCGCCAAACGCTATGTCTATCTCGAGACCCCCTATTTCCTGCCTAACGAGCCCGTTCTCTTTGCCCTTAAGACGGTGGCTGCGGCAGGTGTCGACGTGAGGATCATCGTGCCCTTCCGCAGCGATGCGAAATTCGTAGAGTGGGCCTCGCGGAGCTATCTGCGCGAAGCCTTCGAGGCAGGCATCCGTGTTATGCTCTACAAGTCGGGCTTCCTCCACTCGAAGCTGATGGTCAGCGACGACAGCATCTGCACCTGTGGCTCGACGAATGTCGACTTCCGCAGTTTTGAGAATAACTTTGAGTCTAATATGTTTTTCTATGGTTCCGAGATGGCCGTCTCGATGCGCGAACTCTTCGAGGCCGACGAGCGCCAGTCCGTCCTGCTGAGCGACCTGCCGCAACGCATGCACCCGCACTTCCTCAAACGTCTGTGGGAGTCTATAGTTCGGATGATGTCGCCGCTGATGTGAAGATGGAGAAATTCACGCTTCCGTAGCTGCGGTGCTCGGCAAAGTGGGGATGGCTCGAGAAGTCGTAGTCTTTGCCATGTTCGAATACGAAGATGCCGTCTTCTTTCAACAGATTCTTTTCGATGACCATGTCTGGTATCGTAGGCAGTTCCTTCAGCGCGTAGGGAGGGTCGGCGAAGATAAAATCATATTGCTGCTTGCACGACTTGATATAGCGGAACACATCGCCTCGCAGGGCGATGCAGGCGTCGGTACCCAGTTTTTGCAGACACTGCTGGATGAAGCGGTGATGGTCGCGGTCCTGTTCTACGCTGACCACTCGCTCACAGCCACGCGATACCAGCTCCAGCGAGATGCTGCCCGTCCCTGAGAACAGGTCGAGTGCCGTGGCTCCTTCAAAGTCCACATAGCGTATCAGCACGTTGAAGATATTCTCCTTGGCGAAGTCTGTCGTTGGCCTCGCCTTGAAGGTCTTCGGTATGTCGAAGTGCCGTCCTTTATATTTTCCCGTGATGATCCTCATCGGCCTTTGGTATAAAGTGTCATCAGGTCGAAGGGCATGCCGCTGATGAGCGTGGCAGGAGCCCTGTTGAACTCTGCCGTCGGATTGATGACGTATGCCTTCTGCAGATACTTGCGCAATTCGTCGAGCAGCCGGTCCTTCTCAGGGATGTCGCCCACGAGGTGCATTTCGTCGTGCTCAGGCTGCAGGTTCAGCTGTTTCCAGACGTATAGCAGGAAGTACAGTGAGTCGTTGGCACGGCTGGTCTCAAAAGCATTGCAGAACTTGAATCTGTTCTGCTGGAACGAGAAGATGTCGAGCTGCTTGTCGTGGAAGTAGCCGTAGAGTTTGTTGCGATGGCCCGTAAAACTACGGCGGTGCAGGTAGTTCCAAACGGGCGACATGGCATGTATCAGCTGCACGTCGTCGAAACGGTCGTTGATAACCAGCAACAGGTCTTTGTTGACGCCGAAGACAGCTACGGAATTGAGGGAGGGGATGACGTTGTAGGCTACGGAGAGTTGGTCGTGCCGCGGGAACGAATGGCGGAACAGCGTCTCGGCCGTCTGCTCGCTGAACTGTTCTACAGGTACCAACGTGACGGGGGCATCTACGAGCACCCGTGCACGTCGCAGACTCAATATATGCTCTGTCTTAAAGGCCTCTCTCAGGTTGGCAGCCATCGAGATGCCGCTTCTGACGACATACGGCTCGTAGTTGATGGGCTGCTCGCGATTTGTCACGTCAGCCGTCGAGAACGACAGCGTGTTCTTCCCCACACGTATCGTCACCCTTTCCTTTATCCTATCTTGACTAGTCACCTTTACTTCTCAATTTTCAATTTCTCACTCCTCCCATGACACTCGCTATGCAGACAGCCAGGAGTCCAGCCGCCACCAACGCCAGTAGAATATTGATTACCTTGTTAGAAATCTGCATATCGGCTGCAAAATTAATAAAAAATCCGTGTAATCCGTATAATCCGTGCAAAAAAAATTGTATCTTTGCAGCGAAATGATTGCTGACGAGTTGAAATATCGTGTTTTGCAGTCCTTCGGTTTTCAGCCGACGGCAGAGCAGACGCATGCCCTTGATGTCTTCGCGGCGTTTATGACTGACCGCAGTGATCAGGTGGTGATGATCTTGCGAGGTTCGGCAGGTACGGGTAAGACCACACTGGCAGGTGCCATCGTTCAGGCGTTGACACGTCTGGAACAGAAACTCATCCTCCTGGCACCCACAGGCCGAGCCGCCAAGGTGTTCTCGCTCTATGCTGGCCATCCTGCTTACACGATTCATCGTCGCATCTACCGTCAGAAGTCTGCTGCCGACCTCTCCGCTTTCAGTCTGAACGACAACCTCAACCGCGACACCTTATTTATTGTTGATGAAGCTTCGATGATTGCCAATCAGGGCTCCCCCGATGCTACCTTTGGCACAGGCTGTCTGCTTGACGACCTGATGCAGTTTGTGTATAACGGCCAAAACTGTCGCCTGCTGCTCATCGGCGACAAGGCGCAGCTGCCGCCCGTTGGCGAGGAAGAGAGTCCCGCACTCACCACCTCCGCCCTTCAGTGCTACGGCATGACCGTCTACGAGAGCGACCTCAACCAGGTGCTCCGCCAGAGCGAAGATTCGGGTATCCTCTGGAACGCCACGATGATTAGGAATTATTCCTCCCTCCTCCTTCCCCGAATCCGATTGAAGGGTTTTGCGGATGTCCGTGTCGTTCCTGGCGATGAACTCATCGAGACCCTCAGCTCCAGCTACAGCCGAGTGGGTATCGACGAGACGATGGTCGTCACCCGCAGTAACAAGCGTGCCAATATCTACAACCAGGGCATCCGCAATACCATCCTCGATCGCGAGGAGGAACTCTGTCGCGGTGACCTGCTCATGATAGTCAAGAACAACTACTATTGGGTTCCGAAGCTCCTCTCTCCTCAAGGGAATAGACAGGACCAAGGAACTCTCCCTTCCCCTCAAGGAGAGGGACTAGGGATAGGGGCTCTCTCCTTCCTGGCCAACGGCGACCGTGCTGTCGTGCAGCGCGTGCGCAACATCCACGAGCTCTACGGCTTCCGTTTTGCTGAGGTCACGATGACCCTCCCTGACTACGACGACTTCGAGCTCACCGCCACTGTCATCCTCGACTCCCTCACCACTGAGGCACCTGCCCTCACCCGTGAACAGCAACAGCATCTTTACGAGTCCGTTTTGGCCGACTATGCCGACATTCCCTTCAAGGCCGAGCGCATCAAGAAACTCAAGGAGGACAAATACTACAACGCCCTGCAGATCAAGTTCGCCTACGCCGTCACCTGTCACAAAGCCCAGGGCGGTCAGTGGGCGCACATCTATCTCGACCAGGGCTACATGACTGACGATATGCTCACGTCCGACTATATCCACTGGCTCTATACCGCCTTCACCCGCGCTACGGAGAACCTCTACCTCGTCAACTGGCCCGAGAGCCAGACAGAAACAGATTCCTAAGGACAATTATAAACCCTAAAAACCTGATAGTAACATGGCAGAAAATTCTTTTGATCGTAAACGCCACATCTACGGCGCCATACTCGGCCCGTTGTGTGCATTGTTGATTTGGATGACGCCCATCGCGGGTCTCGACGGACCACAGCACAGGCTGCTGGCCATCATGGCACTCGTGGCCATCTGGTGGATCACGGAGCCAGTGGCCATCCCCGTCACTTCGCTGTTGGGACCTACGCTCTGCGTACTTGTCGGAGTGGCACCCATGAAGACGGCCTTCGACTCGTTTGCCAACCCCATGATATTCCTGTTCATGGGTGGTTTCCTCATAGCCAAAGGCATGATGGTCAATGGCCTCGACAAACGCATCGCCTACGGCATCATGTCGATGAAGTGGGTGGGCGATTCCCCACGCCGTATCTTCATCGCCATGGGTCTCGCCTGTATGATCTGTTCTGGCTGGATCAGCAATACCGCTACGGCGGCGATGATGTTCCCCATTGCTTTGGGACTGCTGGAGGCTATCCGTGAGATGATGGCAGCCAACGGTCGGAAGATAGACTTGTCGAACTATAAATACGCCACGGGTCTGATGCTGATGACGGCCTACGCCTGCTCGATAGGCGGTGTGCTGACCCCCATTGGCACCCCTCCTAACATCATCATGCTGGGCTTCCTGGAAGAGTTGGCACCACAGGCGCCGCAGGTGTCGTTCTTCGACTGGATGGTGTGGGGCTTTGTGGCCATGATGGCTTACTTTGTCGTGGCCTACTTCGTGCTGTGGAAGATGTTCCCTGCCGACATCGACCATATCGAGGGCGCCCATGAGTTTATCAGGCGTCATGCCAAGGAACTCGGCAAGTGGAACAGGGCTCAGAAGAATACCCTCTTCTGTTTCGGTCTGGCCGTCGTCATCTGGGTGGCGCCTGGCATCCTGAGCATGATCTATGGCTCTGACTCCGAGATCGTCAAGGACTTCAATAAATACCTGCCTGAGGAGATGGCCGCCATGATAGGTGGTCTGCTGCTCTTCTTCCTGCCTGTCGATACGAAGAAGGGTGAGGTGACACTCAGTTGGAAGGACGGTATGGCAGGCATCGAGTGGGGCACGCTGCTCCTCTTCGGTGGTGGTCTGGCCATGGGAAGCCTGATGTACACCACAGGCCTCTCTGCATGGGTAGGCGAGGGCATCCGCGACGTGCTGGGAGGTCATCCTTCAGAACTCCTCTTCGTAGCTCTCTTCTGCATCACAGGTCTGTTGCTGTCGGAACTCACCTCTCATACCGCAGCCACCAACCTGGTAGCCCCCATCGCCATCAGCACGGCACTCTCGTTAGGCTTTAGTCCGATACCCGTTGCCATTGGTCTGGCTCTGTCAACGTCGCTTGGCTTCATGATGCCAGTGTCGACACCACCCAACGCCATTGTCTATGCGTCAGGCTACATACCTATCACGAAGATGATCAAGTCTGGTGTCATCATCGACCTCATCGGCATCTTCCTGATTACCATCCCAGTGGTACTCCTCCTGGTGAAGCTGGTCATGGGGTGCTGAGCTTGTTGAGTAGGATGTCGATGAGGCGGGGGATGGCGTAGTGGTCGATGTCAGCTTCGGGAATCCAGAAGTAGCCCTCGGGTAGAGCGGGGCGTTCTGTGGGTTCCCAAAGGTAGAAGTCGGCTGTGAGCACACGATGGGTGAGGATGTGCCTGACGTCTTTCGCGAAAAGTCTTGCCCCTGTAGGGACGGTCTCTGTGAGCAACGGCTCATAGAGGCCTTGCCAGATGTCGCCCTCGCCTCGGCGGTGGATGGCGGTGTAGCCCTCACAGCGGATGTATATATAGATCAGGTGGCGAGTCTTGACCTTGAGTGTCTTGTGTTTGACGGGCAGAGTGTCTACCTTCCCTGTGCGCAGGGCTGTGCACGACTCCTGCAGGGGACAGATGTCGCAACGGGGCGACTGGGGCGTACACTGGATGGCGCCGAAGTCCATGATGGCCTGGTTGTAGGCGGAGGCTTCCTGTGGCGGTAACAGGCTCTGTGCCAGGGCGGCAAACTCTTTCTTTCCTTCTGTGGTGTTGATGGGGGTATGGATGCCGTAGTATCTGCTGAGCACGCGGTAAACATTGCCGTCGACCACGGCGGCAGGCAGTCCGAAGGCGATGCTTCCGATGGCGGCAGCCGTATAGTCGCCTACGCCCTTTAGTGATTTGATGCCTTCGAGCGTCTGTGGAAATCCGCCCATCTCCACGATCTGACGGGCAGCGAAGTGCAGGTTGCGGGCACGGCTGTAGTAGCCC
>ERZ809472.427-NODE-427-length-9968-cov-11.545849_pt1 | contig 9968 bp, 12 predicted proteins | sample MGYA00521274_ERZ809472 | MGnify/ENA primary metagenome ERZ809472 (study PRJEB31581, sample SAMEA3312791) | metagenome | study: EMG produced TPA metagenomics assembly of the PRJEB8939 data set (Metagenomic analyses of Rumen microbiomes reveals... | reverse complement strand
GCTAGTATTCCTCAGTTCCTTAGAATTTGTTGTTGTCTAAGGAATTTAGGAATTTAGGAAGGCTGCGCGTAGCAATTCCTTGGTTTCTTAGTTCCTTAGAATTTTTGAGGCATCAATCCGTGGGGGACGTCTACTGAGGGCTGATGTGCGCCACGACGTACTCCGACTGCGTGCCGATGCGGAACTTGCCACCCCAGATGCCAATGCCCGACGAGACATAGTAACGGGTGGCGCCACGCTGCCAGGGTCCGAAGGAGCATTCGTAGAGGCGGTCGGTGATCCACGAAATGGGCCACAGCTGGCCACGGTGGGTGTGACCGCTCAGCTGGAAGTCGATGCCTGCCTGCTCGGCCTCTTCCAGATGGTAGGGCTGGTGGTCGAGGAGGATGGTGAAATGCTCTTGCCCTGCAAACGGCGTAAGACACAGTTCGTCGAGCGACTTGCGGTGGGGGTTGGTGCGGTCGTCGCGGCCAATGATGAGCAGGTCGCCGACCAGGGCACAGCTGTCGCGCAGCAGATGTATGCCGGCATCGCGGTAGAACTGCTGTGCCAACGGCTCGCCGGAGTAGTACTCATGGTTGCCCAAACAGGCATAGACGGGGGCTTGCAGGCGACGAAGCTCGTCGGCCATGCGCTCCTCCACGAGCGGACGTATGCTCATGTCGATGATGTCGCCGGCGATGAGCACCACGTCGGGCTTCTCGGCGTTTATCATGTCCACCCATCGGGCCAGCTCCCGCCTCGGGTTGTGATAGCCCAGGTGGAGGTCGCTGAGCATGACGAGGCGCAAGGGCCGCGAAAGCTGCTTCGCGGTCGTCAGCCGTAGCTCCTCGCGCACCTTGTGGCGGTAGTTCACGTTGGCAAAGAGGAAGAGCACGAACATGCCCACAAGGATGGCCACAGTGGTGTAGAAGTTCTGGTGAAGCCACTCACGCGGCACCAGCCTCATCAGTCGGCCAAGGTCGAGCACGAGGAAGATGATGACCAGATAGAGCATGATGAAGAGGCTGGAGTTTCCCACGTCGTAGCACGCGCGAGCCAGCCCAAGGGGCATGCGGTCGATGATACGCGCGAAGTTGAGGAACATGAGCAGGAACGCTCCGACGCCCGTCAGGACGAGCAGCGACCGCCACAGGCGCGGCAGGGGCACCAACGTCCACACATGCCAGCCACAATAGGCCACGCCCAGCAGGGGCAGGACAAGGAAGAGAATCATCCACATATTCTTGTGCATAAAGAAAAGGGCCTCACGGCACAGGGTCGTAGCCGGAGCCGCCCCAGGGGTTACAGCGCAGGATGCGCCAGATGGCCATGCCCAGGCCGCGAAGAGGCCCGTGCTTCATGATGGCCTCACGGGCATACTGCGAGCACGTGGGCGTGAAACGGCAAGATGGGGGAGTGAAGGGGCTGATGCACCGCTGATAGAAGATGATGGGCAGGAGCAACAGCCACTTCAGCGCGAGGCTGACAAGACTCACTAATTTCTGGAATACGATCATTCGGCTTTCACAGGCATAAGCGTCTCCGCAATATGTTTAAGGAGCGTCTTTACGCGGGCTTCGACCGCTGACGTGGGCAGATGGTAGTCGGAGAGCCAGATGAAGGCCATGGAGACGGTCTTATCGGAAGGGATGCTGGGAAGGAGCAGCTGCTTGTTGGTGCGGTAGGCCTCGCGCAACTGCCGCTTCACGCGGTTGCGGTCGACGGCATGACGGAAGCGGCGCTTAGGCACGCTGAGCAGGAGCTGGGCGGGCTGCTGGCCGCTTGCGCGCTCATTAATTATATATACCACCCTAACAGGAAAGGCAGCCCGCGAATGGCTGCCTACTCCTGCGAACAGTTCGTCAATCTGCTTCTGACTCACTATCCGTTCACGTTTGCTGAACTGTTGACCGTTCATCATTCTTCATCGTCCTGCATGAGCAGGTAGTGCTGCAGGGCACCCGTCATAGAGGGATATTTCTCCGTGGGAGCCTTCAGGTCGAGACGCAGGCCTGCATCCTCGGCAGCCTTCGCCGTGGTGGGACCAAAGGTGGCGATGGCAATGTCGCCCTGCTGGAAGTTGGGGAAGTTCTTCGTCAGCGCCTCGATGCCCGAGGGACTGAAGAAGAGCAGCATGTCGTAGTCGAAAGACTTGACTTCCTCCTCGGTGAAGTCATTGCTCACCGTGCGGTACATGATGCACTCCTTGTGCTGGAGCTTCTTCGAGTCGAGGAGCTTGGCGATGGAATCGTTGTGAACATCGCTCTGGGGCACGAGGTAACGCTCGGTCTTGTGCTTGATCATCATGGGCAGGAGGTCGTCGACCTTGCCCGATGTTCCAAAGAACACCTTGCGCTTGCGATACTGCACATATTTCTGAATATAGAGGGCAATGGTTTCGGTGACACAGAAATATTTCATGTCCTCGGGAATGTTGGCACGAAGCTCCTTGGCGAGGGTGAAAAAGTGGTCGATAGCATGGCGTGAGGTGAAGATGACTGCTGTATAGTCGGTGATGGTCACCTTCTGTGTGCGGAACTCGCGTGCCGAGATTCCCTCAACCTTAATAAACGGGCGGAACACCAGTTCCACTCCAAAGCGTTCTGCAATGTCATAGTAAGGCGACTTTTCGCTCGTAGGCTTAGGCTGCGAAACCAAAATCTTCTTAATCATTTGTGATTAGCGTTGAGTGAGTTTGTCCTAAAAATTTATTTTTATCATATCGATAACTGCCAGTCCTGCACCGCCCAAAGCGGCCATAGGTGCAATTTCGAGGGCACAAAAGTACAAAAAAGTTTGGAAATAAAGGCCATTTCCTTGAAAAAAGATTTGGAAGGACTTGTAAAATGTAAGGATTTTGTTCAAAAAGAGAACAATGCCTACATAAATTAATACATTTTCTGCAGAGAAGTCAAAATAAATCTGCAAAGCCAAGATGGGGAATAACAGTATACATTGCATGGCCGTAACCTGTAGTTGGAGGGTCAGCCATTGTAAATTTTTTTTTACACCGAAAAACGTCATGTTCACCACCGAGGCAACCATCCACTTCAGACAGTAGTAAAGGGTGTAAGCGGTGAAGAGGACGGCGATGACTGCCACACCGGCTTTCATCACCACGTCTTGATCCAAGAGTTCGGTGGACATCAGATAGGTGCTGATGGCCAGCACCAGCGTGTTCACCAACGAGAGAAAGACGACAAACCGCAGTTTGCCGCCTCCCTCTTCCTCGGTCGTAATGGGGTGTGGCTGCCAGAAGAAATGCTTCAGCTGCCTGATCAGGAAATGTTTCGACTGGGCCAACGACACGATGAATACCACAAAACAGATCAGGAGCAGGATGGTGAGCGAATCGTCGCCACGGACGGTGTAGGGGACAGGGTCGCCCGCCACGCCGAGACGATGGTATGGCAAATCGGTGGGCAGCAAGGAGTCCTTGCTGGCAAAGTATGTCAGGCGGGAATAGGCCTGGATGTCTGTGTCGATGACTCTGTCCATGCTACAGCCCGAACTCGCGACGGATGTCGTCCACACGGTCGAGCTTCTCCCAGGTGAAGAGCTCCACATCGATTTCCTTCGTCTCGTGGTAGTGACTGGTGAAGGTCTTTTTCACTACCTGAGACTGACGACCCATGTGGCCGTAGGCAGCCGTCTCAAGATACATGGGCTGGCGCAGCTTCAGGGCGCGCTCGATGGCCTTCGGGCGCAGGTCGAAGAGCTGTTCTATCTTCTTGGCGATTTCGCCGTCGCTCATGTCGACGTGCTTGCGGCCGTAGGTGTTCACATAGATGTTCATGGGCTTGGCCACGCCGATGGCATAGCTCACCTGCACGAGCATCTCGTCGCTGACGCCGGCGGCGACCATGTTCTTGGCAATGTGACGTGCGGCGTAGGCTGCCGAGCGGTCTACCTTCGAGGAGTCCTTGCCCGAGAAGGCTCCGCCGCCGTGGGCACCCTTGCCACCATAGGTGTCGACGATGATCTTACGACCCGTGAGGCCCGTGTCGCCGTGAGGACCGCCGATGACGAACTTACCCGTGGGGTTGACGTAGTACTTGATGTCGTCGCCGAAGAGGGCGAGCACCTTCGGAGAGTGGATGTTCTGCTTCACACGCGGGATGAGGATGTTGATGACGTCGTCCTTGATCTGCTGCAGCATGCGCTCGTCGGTGTCGAATTCGTCGTGCTGCGTGGAGACGACGATGGTGTCGATACGCTCGGGAATGCCCTCCTCGCTGTACTGCACGGTCACCTGGCTCTTGGCATCGGGACGGAGGTAGGTCATCTGACGGCCCTCCTTGCGGATGTCGGCCAGCGTGCGCATGATGAGGTGAGCCAGGTCGAGACTTACAGGCATGAGGTTCTCCGTCTCGTTGGTGGCATAGCCGAACATCATGCCCTGGTCGCCGGCACCTTGCTCTTCGTCGTTCTCACGGTCTACGCCACGGTTGATGTCCTGGCTCTGCTCATGGATGGCCGTGAGGATGCCACAGGAGTTGCCGTCGAACTGATACTCGGCCTTCGTATAGCCTATCTTCTTAATAGTTTTGCGGGCAATGGTCTGCACGTCGATATAAACCTCGCTGCTTACCTCGCCCATGATGACCACCTGACCGGTGGTGACAAAGGTCTCACAGGCCACGCGAGCCGTCTCGTCGTAAGCCAGGAACTGGTCAAGAATTGCGTCTGATATTTGGTCGGCTACTTTATCAGGATGTCCCTCTGATACCGACTCTGAAGAAAAAAAGTAGGACATAAACAATTGTTTTTTTTTGATTTGAGGGTGCAAAGTTACTAATATTTGATGAAACACCACACGCTTTTCCTGAAAAAACGGCCACAAAAGAGAAAAAAGCCCCGATTTGCTTGGAAAGGTCACGGGAATATTGTAATTTTGCAGCCAATTTAATTTAAAACACCGACACAAATGACACAACCAGCAGAAAGACTCAGCCTTGTAAGTGAGTATTACTTCAGTCGCAAACTGAAGGAGGTGGCACGTCTGAATGCCGAGGGCCGCGACATTATCAGCCTGGCCATCGGCAGTCCTGACATGCCGCCGTCGGAGCAGACCATTGAACGGCTGTGTGAAGTGGCCCGCCGTCCTGACGCCCACGGATACCAGCCTACCATGGGTACGACGGAACTGAGACAGGCCATGGCAGGATTCTACGAAAGATGGTACGGCGTGAAGCTGAACCCGGCCAGTGAGATACTACCGCTCATAGGCTCGAAAGAAGGCATCCTGCACATCACCCTCGCATTTGTGAACCCTGGCGACACGGTGCTTGTGCCCAATCCTGGATACCCGACGTACACCTCGCTGTCGAAAATACTGGGAGCCAACGTGGTGAACTATAACCTGAGCCCGAATAACGACTGGCAACCCGACTTCGACGAGCTGGAGGAAATCGTCAGCCGACAGTCGCCGAGCAGTCCGGCAAGGCTGCTGTGGGTCAACTATCCCAACATGCCAACGGGTGCCCCTGCCCGCAGGGAGACCTACGAGCGGCTCGTGAGCTTCGCGCAAAGACACAACATCGTCGTGGTGAACGACAATCCCTATTCGTTTATACTCAACCGCAAGCAGCCGCTCTCCATCATGCAGGTGGACGGAGCCAAGGACTGCTGCATCGAGCTGAACTCCATGTCGAAGAGCCACAACATGCCAGGATGGCGTATCGGACTCTGCACCACCAACGCCCAGTATACGGAATGGATTCTGAAGGTGCAGAGCAACATTGAGAGCGGCATCTTCCGCGGCCTGCAACTGGCAGCTGCCGATGCATACCAAAACAGCGACAAGTGGCACCACGAATACAATGTGGAGACCTACGCCCGTCGCCGTCGTCTAGCAGAACAAATCATGGACGTGTTGGACTGTCATTACGACCCTGCACAAGTGGGCATGTTCCTCTGGGGGCGAATACCCGACAAATACCAGCATGTAGAGGAACTGACGGAGCACGTGCTCCACGATGCCCGCGTGTTTATCACGCCTGGATTCATTTTCGGCTCGAATGGTGAGCGCTACATCCGCATTTCACTTTGCGCAAAGGAAGAGAAAATCAAGGAAGCACTGAGACGTATCTCCGCCCTGTGAGTTGTCAGGTCGCTGCCTCCTCCTCGGCAGCGACTTTCTTTTTCTTGGGCAGACGATGGGCCTTGCGCAGTGCCTCGGTGATGATCCACTGTAACTGGCCGTTGGTACTGCGGAACTCGTCGGCAGCCCAAGCCTCAATGGCATCCATCGTATCACCGTCAATGCGCAGGATGAAACTCTTCGTCCTCTTCTCTGACATAAGTTGACAGATGTTTTCTTAACAGGACAACATAACGGAAAATGCCGAATGTTGTCCTGTTAATTGATGATGGTTAATGATTCAGGGTACCAGTGTTGACCACGGGCTGAGCAGAGTCATCGCCGCAGAGCACAACGAGGAGGTTGCTCACCATGGCGGCCTTCTTGTCATCGTCAAGCTCCACGATGTTGTCGTCGGCCAGCTTGTCGAGCGCCATCTTGACCATCGAAACGGCTCCCTCCACAATCTTTTCACGGGCGGTAATGATGGCCGAAGCCTGCTGACGGCGCAGCATCACGGCAGCAATCTCAGGAGCGTATGCTAAGTAGTTGATACGGGCCTCGACGACCTCGATACCGGCCAGTGCCAGCCGCTCGTCCAACTTCTGCTCCAGTTGCTGGTTGATTTCGTCGGCACTTGAGCGAAGCGTGGGCTCGCCGCTACGGGCATCCTCGTCATCGTAGGCATACTGTCCGGCCACTTGGCGAAGGGCGGCATCGCTCTGCACACGCACGAAGCGTTCCAAGGCGTTCATGATGTTCACTGTCGACGTACCAAAGCTGATCTCGTTCTTGTTGACAGCAATAGACCCCTGTGCCATGGTCTGCGAGTCGATTTCAAACATGGCCTTGTACGTGTCGCGCAACTTCCAGACCATCACGAGACCTATCATCACGGGGTTACCCGTCTTGTCGTTCACCTTGATAGGCTCGGCATCGAGGTTGCGGGCACGCAGCGATACCTTCTTCTTCAGGTAAAACGGGTTGATCCAGTAGAAGCCCGTCTCAGAGAACGTGCCGCTGTACTTTCCAAACCATGTAGTCACACGGGCCTCGTTGGGTTCTTGCTGTATGAAACCCATCCACATTATTATATTAGCAATTAACATGACAATGCTTGCTACTATAATCAGGGCACTTTGGCATTGGATTCCGAAAATGAAGCCATAGGCAGACAGGGCAAACAGTGCCAGACAGACAAACAGCATGACGAAGCCGCTTGCTACAATCCCATTGAATGAATACTCTTTTGTTTCCATAATTCAAGAAGTTTTTTAATTGGTTGATTGATTAATGATGTTGTTGGTTATCTATTTTATTGTCGTAAGTTATTTTGATATCATTTTGATATTGCAAAGATATAGACTTTCCGCAATATGGCAATGAAAACGGCGTGACTTTTAACAAACAATAACAGTCACGCCGCTTTCCCGTCGTTCGACGGATATTAAATAATGTGGAAATACGATTTCGACAGACGTCTACTCTTTAGAATTTTCGCTCTGATCCATGGTGGTCTCTTCCTCCAAGATGCCTTTCTTGCAACGATATACACGCCCTGGAAACTTGTCGAGAAGGGGAATATTGTGGGTAGACATGACGATGGCAGTGCCAGTCTGCGAGATGCTGCGTAGCAGTTCCATGATGCCTTCAGCAGTCTGGTGGTCGAGGTTCGCCGTGGGCTCGTCGGCCACGATGAGACGTGGAGAGTTGAGAATGGCGCGGGCAATGGCCACACGCTGCTGCTCTCCGCCGGAAAGCTCGTGGGGCATCTTTTCCTTCTTGCCTTCTAAGCCCACATCAGCCAATACCTGGTCTATGCGACGGTCGCGCTCGGCACGATCCTTCCAGCCTGTTGCACGGAGGACAAACTCCAGGTTCTTCTCCACGGAACGGTCGCCAAGCAGCTGAAAATTCTGGAACACAATACCCATCTGGCGACGGAGGGCGGGTACCTGACGCTGCTTCAGCGTCAGCAGATTTTGGCCTAAGACAGAAGCCTCGCTGGCTTCATCGATATAAAGTTCGCAGTAAATGGTCTTCAGAAGCGTGCTCTTGCCAGAGCCCACACGGCCAATGATGTAGACAAACTCACCGTCATCGACATGGAAATTTACGTTGGTGAGCACCTCGATGCCATCTTTCTGAGTGATGGTTGCTTTCTCGTAGTTGATAATCATGAGAATGAAAAGGGATGAAAAAGGGATGAAAAAGGGAAGAAAGGGTGGTGAAAGGGAAAAGGAAAAGCGACTAAAGGGGACGTTACGGAAACGACAGGTTCGTCATCAGCTTCCCTTGGCGGCTTTTTCCTCACGCCGTTTCTTGTCCCAGTTGGGGTCGTGGCGGCGTTGCAGCTCCTGCACGATATCCTCAATGCGGAGTCCGCGGTCGGTGAGGAGCACGAGCAGGTGGTAAATCATGTCGCCAGCCTCATAGACGAGCTTGTCGTTGCAGCCTCTGACGGCCTCAATCACCGTCTCAAGGGCTTCCTCGCCCACCTTCTGTGCCATCTTGGCCGTGCCGTCGCGGAAAAGACGAGTGGTATAGCTGCCTTCGGGCATCTCCTCATGGCGTTTCTCAATGAAGTCTTGCAGGTCTCTGAGGAAGAGCAGGGGGCTGGCGGCTGCCGTCGGAGCACCCTCGGAACTGGCAGGAACAGCAGTCTCCAACGGCTCGTTGCGCTCTCCCCAGCAGGTATCGGTGCCAGTATGGCAGGTAGGACCGTCAGGATGTACGCGCACCAGAAGCGTATCGTTGTCGCAATCTAAGGCCATGCTCACAAGGTGGAGGAAGTGGCCGCTGGTCTCACCCTTGGTCCAAAGCGTCTGCCGCGTGCGGCTCCAGAAAGTCACTTTACGGGTAGCCAGGGTCTTGTCGTAGGCCTCACGGTTCATAAAGCCAAGCATGAGCACTTGCCGTGTGTCGGCATCCTGGATGATGGCGGGCACCAAGCCGCCCAACTTGTCGAAGTCTATCGTCATCATATATATAAATGAATAAAAACTTTGGTTACGAAATCAGTGCGCAAAGTTAATCATTTACGACGATACTGGCAAATATTTACAATCTTTTTTTCACAGCCCTATATATTAATAAGGAGTAAACAAGAGGGTGCCCGACGACCTGAAAGTTACTTCTTCGCGGGCACAAAACTCTCCCAAGTCTGATCGTCATAATAGACTCGAATCTCTGTCACGCGCCTCAAAGGTTTGTCAATAATTTTTACCTCCTCACGCACCACTTCCTGACGCGGATTTCTCATCGCTCCATGATGAGCCATGCCAGTTGAAGGGTAACGGGGAGTAGGGGGAGAAGCAGTGGGCTCGCCGAAGTCGAGCACCGCTTCCTGGGTCCAGCCATTTGACTGTTGGGGTGAAGCTGACGGGGTAGTGGCAGTAGACGGTGAGGAAGGCTGGGCTGAGGTCGTAAAGACATCCTTCTTGAACATGCTGCCTGTGCCAAACATAAGCCAGTCAAGGCTAATGTCAGGAAATTTCTTTTTCACTGCCTCAACGATATTGATACTGGGTTTCGTACGATCGTTGAAGATGCCACTCAGGGTAGCGGGGTTAATACCGAGGAAGTCAGCGAACACCTGCTGGGTCATGTGCTGACTCTCCATGAGCGTCTTAATTCTGTCCTTCATAATGAATAGGGTGGAAAAACACCCGATTTTCGTGATTTTCTTTCGGTTTACAAAGGTAAAACAAATTCTTGAGAGCACCAATAGAATTAAATTTATTTTTGGAAATTTAAAGTTTAGGTTTATATATTTAAATCCATAAACGAGATTTAGAAATATGAAACTATACGGCCTTTAAAAATGCAAATATAAATTTATATCCTTAAACCACGGGCAACCTTAAATAAAGGTATATTTGCTAAATTATTGGGAATACCAAAG
>ERZ809472.426-NODE-426-length-9999-cov-12.772526_pt1 | contig 9999 bp, 5 predicted proteins | sample MGYA00521274_ERZ809472 | MGnify/ENA primary metagenome ERZ809472 (study PRJEB31581, sample SAMEA3312791) | metagenome | study: EMG produced TPA metagenomics assembly of the PRJEB8939 data set (Metagenomic analyses of Rumen microbiomes reveals... | reverse complement strand
ATATCGGTCTCGGCATTCCTGCTGAACCGCTCTTCCGATCTGCTAGTTACCATGGTAAAGTAAAGCGTCCTTTGGAAAAATGAAGAGCTGCCCAAGAGAGAAATTCTTGGACAGCTCCTTATTCACACAACCACCTTTATTCGAACAATTCTCCCATTGCGGCAGACAGTGACACCTTACATCTGTCGCAAATATCGGTAATGGTGGCACCATTGGCCGACAAACCATAGAAGTTATCTTCGCTGACAAGCACATACTCCCACTCTCGATGCATCCGCTCTTCAGGTTTCAGTTCATTGATTTTGCGAGTCCACTCCACGGCTGCCGTTTGCTTCTGGCGCACGTTCTTGTCAAACACTTTGTCGTTTCCTTTAGTCTCTATCAAATATATCTTCTTTGCCGTTGCCACAATGAAGTCAGGATGGTAGGTAGCCATCAGACCGTCTCGCCGCATATAATAGATAACGGCAAAGGAATGTTGGTTCTCGCTGATTTTCAAGAACCGCTCCACCTCTCCGTCCTTATCCAAGAACTCCATAAACGACCGCTCAAAACCTCCACCATGTGTTGGATAGCCAAGCCGTCCGTAGATAGCTTTGTGTACTTCCATCGAATAGGATTCACGCACCTTGATTTCCGCTACCGACGAGAACTTTGTATGTACCACCTGTGCATCCGTTGTCATGATGTTGTTCTGGATATTGAAAATGGCACGCGCCATTTCCTCTATGATGTGTTTCGTGACGATGGCATCCTTCGACAGCAGAATCTTCCAGTCGCTACCGTTGAAGGGATTAAACGGCTGACCGAACAGCCTTGTGCGGATATATCGGTCCACTACAGCTATCATCCGAGCCTCGTTGATTTGCAGGTTAGGCACAGGCATCTCCCTGTGAGACGAGATGCGGTCGAATCTCAGTGTGATGGTACGTAGCAACTTTTGCAGATACTCGTTATAGCTGGTAGCCGTAAACAGGTTGGCCGTTACCTTATACCGTCCGAACTGTGTCTTTGATAATGCCTCCTGAGAAATGAACGTCTCGCCGTCCTGTGCCAAGAACTGGCGCAGCTTCTCCAACGGGAAGGCCGTAAAAGGCTGGAGCGTGCGGAGGTCAACGTCCACATCTTCCAGTTCCTCTTCCGCCTCCCTCACTATCATCGGCCACTCAAAGTCGAACTGCTCATAGTCCTCCCTCTGTTCCACTCTGAGCAGGTCGCCCGTAGAGTTTCTTTCACCCGTCTCACCAGTTTCCTCGACTGCCAGACCTTGGGCGAACAATTCCTCGTAGAATTGCAGGAACGCAGGATGCTCAATGATACTCAGCATGTCGATGTAAGTCTTGGGCTGACTATGCAGTTGCAGGACCCGTTTGCGGTCGTCCTCCTTGATGCTCTGATACTCTGGCTCGCGCCACATCAGGCGCAGACCGCGACCGATGATCTGTTCCAACAGAATGGGAGCCTCTGACGAGCGCAGGGGCACGATGACGCAGATGTTGTTCACGTCGAAGCCCTCACGCAGCATCAGCACCGAGATGATGACCTTGGGCTTCTGGTATTTGTCAATGTCGAAGAGTTTCTTCTTCGTTTCTTTCCATTCCTCTTCCGACACTTCGCCCTTGGCATTGCTGTCTATCGTGACGACATCCTCCTGAGACAGTCCGTCCTCAAGCATCAGTTGATTCACGAAAGGAGCCACCGACGTGTCTTCACAGATGACAAGCATCTTGGGGTTCTTCCGTTTGTCAACCTCCGTAAACTCTGCTTCCAACTTCTTCAGCTTGGCCAACCCGGCACGAAGCATCAGTCGCTGTCCGTCACTCAGCTCACACACCTTGTTTCGTTCATCACGTACCGCCTTGTAGTCCAAGTTCTGCAGTTCTGTTAGTTCCTGACGGCGGTCAAGCAACAGCGTCTTTACCAGTCCTTTTCGCATAGCCGTTGCCAGGTCGAAATCAACAACGATATGTGGGAAGTAGCATTTCTGCGCCTTCTTGCCAGAGCCTCTTTGGTCATAGGGCGTAGCCGAGAAATCCACTTGGAAGAATCGCTCACCTTTCTTCTCGGCAATGGCGTTCAGGCCTTTCTGCCATTCCACTTCTTCTATCTCGCCATTGCGTTTCAGTTCGTGTATATGGTGGGCCTCATCGTTAATCACCATGATGTCGTTTAACTCTGCCAAGTACTCCAGTTCCGAGCCTCGCAAATAACGGCGGTCAAGCATTCCCAAATCGTTACCCGCAGCCTTGCCTGGACGGATAGGCAACAGTTGCTCAATGATTTCTGAGGGCGTCAGTTCTCCACTTTCGTCAGCTTCCTCATCTTCTAACTGATTCTCAAACAGGTGCCAGTTGGTCAAGGCAATCAGTCCATCTCCTGTAGTCTTTCTCCCAATGCCTTCTTCTTTTGTCACCACATTGTTCTGTATAAACGAGAAAACCTCCTGACGATAGTGCACAGGAATGAAAACCTCCTGATTCAGGTAGAAGTCGTTGGTTTCAATGTTGCGTTCTTCCTTGTCTCGCTTCATTCGTCCGCAGAAAGCATCAAGCAGACGGTCGTAGACAATCAGACCCGGGGCTACAATCAAAAAGTTTTTCGTAAATCTCCCGTTCTTCACGTCTTCGTGTCGGGCATTCAGCATCTGCCACAGCAGCAGGGCGTGCATCACCCACGTCTTGCCCGTGCCCGTCGCCATCTTCACAGCGTATTTTGGCATCTGGTATTTCTGCTGGCCCAGCGTGCCTAAATCCACCATTGGCATCATGTCGGGAGTCAACTTCTCGTAGTATTCCGACACATTCCTCACGCCCATCACCTCATGCAGATAGATGATGTTGAGGATGGCCTGACGCTGCCCTGCATGGAAATTTTGGTTGCGCAGCGAGCAGTATTCCTCCGAAAACCAGAACTTCAGCAAGTCCTGCGTCGTGGGTGTCACTTGCTCCAACAGTTCACCGCTCTCCCACGCCTCATTCACTCTCTCGCTCAGCCGCTTGGCCAGTTCCAAAGAGGCATTATTTTGGTTTGTATTCATGTTTTTGTTCAATTTGTTTGTAGTTTCAATAATTATTCTTAACTTTGCAGACGCAAATTATTATACAGATAATATGACAGCAGTACAACTCAACGCTATGAACACTGAGCTTTGGCAGGGTATAGGTGCCATCGCTGATAGCGAACGGCTTATGAAGCGGCTAACTCGGTATGTCAAAAAGTTAGTAAAAGAGAAAGAAGACCCCACCTTGATGACCAAAGAGGAATTCTTTGCAAAGATAGAACGGGCAGAGAAACAGCCTGGCAAGAGTTTTGCAAGTGTTGAAGAACTCGATAAATATATTCGTAGTTTGTAATGCAGTATAAGGTTATCATCAAGGATGATGCGTTGGAAGACTTGAAACGCCTGCTTCGTTATGAGCCCAAAGCATATAAAAAGGCAATAAGATTCATAGGTGAGCTTTATGATCATCCTAAGACAGGCTTGGGGCATCCCGAACCGTTGAAAGGTAAGCCAGAAGGCCGATGGAGTCGTGAGATAACGAAGAAGCACAGGCTCATTTACCGTATCTTTGAAACAGAAGTCCATGTTGACGTTCTTAGTGCCTACGGACATTACGACGATAAATAGGTAACACCATATTTCTTTCATACGCTCTCTACCACCTGACTTTCAAATCCAAACACATCCACGGCCTTGATGCACACCTGGCGATGATTTTTATGCGCCACTCTCAGGCGAGTCCTATAGACGCAGTGCAGCGGGTCGTTGTCGTTTTCTGTGTTTTCGCGGTAGTCCTGCCACGTGGAGCGGAAGGTCACACCGTCGTAGTCGGGGTCGATACTCCAGTATTCTATCAGCGATAGCGGGTCACGCTCCAACACTTGTTGCAGTTTCTCCTTGTCCTTATCGTCGAGTGGGATGTTGTCGGGCGATAGCAGCACGTAGTTCTCTAACTCCACGTCTATCTCATCCAGTTCTCCTACGGGTGTCAACACTAAAGGCTTTGCCACCAAGTATTGCAGCGAAGAGAAGCGCACGGAGCGGTCGTCAATCAGTTTCTTGTAGCCCTTCTTGGCCAGCTTGTCCAACAGGTCGGGCGGAATCACCAGTACCTCTACGTTAGAGTTCTGATACTTCTGGATGGCTTGCGAAATGTCGAAGGCGAAGTTCCAGCCTAAGACGATGACCTTTTCCCAGTCGCCTCCTAACAACGATGCCTTTGCCTCTACGGCTTTGCGGATGGTGGCAGCCGTCGTCAGGCGGTTGGGCGAGTCAACCATTACTAAAGTTCGCGTACCTTTTATATATCCGAAGTTCCTGTCATTCGTCTGCTCGGGCGTAAAGGGAAGGGCACCATACAGCCCCAGCACCACCTGACTCAAATCGCCCACATGCTTATAGCGCTTATTATTCCGAAAAGCCTCCTTCTGGTAGTCGCCAATGCTCTGATACAGAAACGGCTTTACTTCCTGGTCAATGAACCGCTTGCGCATCACTAACGAGGCAGGTTTCCCGATGTCGCAGGTAATCCATCGTCTGCCTAAACGCTCTGCCACCGCCGCTGTCGTACCACTACCGCCGAAGAAGTCACAAACAAGGTCGCCTTCGTTGGAAGAGGCTTTGATGATACGTTCGAGAAGGGCTGTTGGTTTTTGAGTAGCATATCCTATATATTCAGAAGAAACGACTCCCATACCTGGTATGTCTGTCCAAATATTATCTATAGGTATTTCTTCTATAACTTTGTTCCCTTCTTGTTTCCTATAATACTTTACTGCAACCTTACCACCATTACTTGTTCTTATTATTTTCCGCTCTTCATCAATGATAACCTCACCATTCTTAGGGGCATATAATCTTCCTTCATTGAATAATTGAACTAAAGATTCGAACGAATATGACCCAGGGTCAGAGGTTCTGAAGTATCCTTTTTCATCTTTCATATACTTAGCTTCGGCTTCTTCGATTGTGAGATAATTGTAGGTTACTTGCCTGTTCCAAGTTGCATCAAAAGATTTTGTGTATATCATTATGTAATCAGCCCCAAAAGCATAATATTCTGCATAAGCTTTACGTCCTCTTGGTATTTGCCTTCGCCAAGTTATTTCATTGCGAAAATTCTCTTTGCCAAAGATTTCATCCAAAATAACTTTCACATAAGCTCCTATATGCCAATCAATGTGAATATATAAACATCCTTTATCAGATAAAAGTTCTTTCATCAATAATAGCCGTGGATAAATCATCTTCAAATATGATATAGTTCCTTGCTCCCATGTATCCGCATAGGCAAATTGTTCAATGACTGTTGGCTTCTGTTGAATATCTCCCCCAGGCAAAGAAATCTTAGTCCGATAGTCTGCTTTAGAGTCAAAAGGTGGGTCAATATAAATGAGGTCAACCTTCCCACGAAGCGAGGGCAAGCCTGTTTGGGCATCGCCAGCGAGCAGGGCCTGCATTGCTAAGAGATTGTCACCATAGATGAGGCGGTTCATCCATTCCCCGTTTCCGCCAGCCAAATTAAAGGCATTAGGGATCTGCGGCTGACAGCCTTTGAACAGCCCGCTCACATCCTTACTGGGCAGCACCAATTCATTGGTTTGAAGACCAATCTGTGTACCACTACTGAGCCGCTCCAATATCTGAGCAGCTTCCCGTCTGCCCTCGCTCACAATGCGGGGCAGTTCTTCGATTAATGATTTAGCCATAGTTATAGCATTAATAGTTTCAAGTTATTAATGCGCCAAGCCATCAAACAAACTGTTTCCTGCAAGTACCTGATGGCGGTCGTTCAGCCCCCCTGACTCAGGGGGCTAAAAAACGTGGACGAATCCCCGTTCAGTGTTCCAGGTACTTGCAGGAAACCTATGCAAAGAAACAGGAAAACGCCCACTATTCCAGTGAGCGCGTCCATTATTACTTTGCATGTTCTTTCTACCTGCAAGTTTCGGAACACTTTGAATAATAGCCAACGCTAAATTTATACCCACGAAAGTCGCACTGCCTCCCCCGCTGGGGGTTCTTCACCTCGTATGTCGGAATCATACACAAGGCTGTCGACAGTGTTCAAGTTGCAAAGATAGCACTTTTATTCGAAAACGAAAAAGATTTCTTTCGGATTTAATAGTTTTTAGTCATTTGCCGTGACCGAATCACGAGGCTGTGTGGGAGTTACCCCAGGGCTAAGTGCTATTTGAAAGAAACCTCCCCAAAACCTTGCGACGGTTTTGGGGAGGTCTTTAATAGTGAAGATTGCAACGCTTGGAAGCGTCAGTCCACTTACTTTTCCGGCATCATGATGACCTCGGTGTGGTTGCCGGCAGCGAGAATCTGATTGAGGAACTGCTGCATGGCCTCGGGTGTCAGGGATTCGACGACCTTCTTGTAGTCGGTCTGCATGTCAAGGCCACGGTATTTCCAAGTGGTGAGAATATTCACCCAGTGTCCGTTGTTCTTGGCATCATCGTCGGCCTGCTTCAGCATGAAGGCCTTCACCTTCGTGAGGATATCGGCATCAAACTTCTCTGCGCTCTTCGTTGCACCCTCCAAGAGCAGCTCCACGGCACGGGCGTTCTTCTCAGGGTTACCCTGCGTTACGCCAATGAGGCGTGCGTAGCTGTCGGTGCCACCATTGTCGAAGCCACCGTATGCGCCACAGGTGTAGGCAGCACTCTCCTCCTCACGGATAGTGGCGAGGTAGATCTGCGAGAGCACCTGTCCAAGGGCATCGAGCTTCACGCTGTTCTCGAGGGTGTAAGGCATCTTTGCCATCCATATCTCGTAAGATATGGCGTTGGGGGTCTCGGTCTTGACGGTGAAATTGTTTTTCACCTCGCCCATAGCCAGGGTGCGCACATCACGGAAGTCAGTAGTCTGTCCTTTGCTTGGCAGAGAGGCGACATACTGCTCTATGAGGGGACGTATGGTCTGCTCGTCGAAGTTGCCCACGATGACAAAGGTGAACTGGGAAGCGTCCTGGAAACGCTCTTTCTGTATCTGGAGTATGCGGTCGTAGTTCACGTCCTTGAGGTCCTCGGCCTGAATGTTGGCGAAGCGCGGATTATGGCTGTACATGGTGAGGGAGAGTGAGTCGGAGAATACTGCCTGCGGCTGCAGGTTCTTGTTCTTCAGCTGGTTCTCCAGAAGGTTCATCAGGTTCTGGAACTGCTTCTCGTCCTTGTTCACGGCAGTGAAGTAGAGGTACATCATCTGGAACATGGTCTCCAGGTCCTTGGGCGTGCTGTGTGCCGTGATATACTGGCGGGTGAGGTCCATCGTGGCATCGGCGTTGCACTTCTTTCCGGCGAGGACTTTGGACAGCTCATTATTAGAGAAGTTGCCTATGCCGCTCATACCGATAACCTCATTGAAGACCTTCATGTTGGTATAGTCCTGCTCTCCGTAGAGGCTCTGTCCGCCCTTTGACCAAGCCTGTAGCTGCACCTCGTCGTCCTTGAAGTCGGTTTTCTTAAGCAGTAGCGTGATGCCATTTGAGAGTTTCAGTTCCTTGTAGCCTAACTGCTGGTTTTCCGTCTCTCCAGTGATCTTTCCTGGTGTAGGCATTTCTGCCATCAGCGGTTCGTCCTTCACATTGTCCACATATCCCTCAATCTGCTCTGCACGTGCAGCCACAACGGCAGCCTTCATATCGTCCTCAGTGGGATAAGTGAGGCCATCGGCTTCGCGTGCCCACTCCATGACCACGAGGTTCTTGTCTGAGTCGCCAATCAGCTCAGGCACTACCTGATTGATAGCTTCCACAGGAATGTTAGGCACAATCTGCTGCATAATCTGGTAGAGCATGTCGAGTGGCGGTATAGGTTCGTTGTTCAGGTAGTGGTCGCGGTAAGCATCGCCAAACTCGTCGTTGCGGCGCTTGTCGCGGTTGGTGTAGCGTTTCTCCAGGTCGGCAAGGTACTCGGCCTTGGCACGCTCATACTCCGTAGCAGTGAATCCGAACATACGTGCACGACGTGTTTCAAGCATGAGGGCCTTCAGTGTCTCCATGTCCTTGCCGTCCTTGGGAACACCAATCATCTCGAAGGCATCCTTTGTGCGAGCCAACAGGTAATTGTCGTCCTCGGCCATAGCCTGCAGGAACGGACAATCCGGGTTCTCGGTCATCTCGCGCAGACGAGCATTCATCATTTCAGAGATGACGGCCTTCAGGTACAGCTCGATGAGATAGGTTATCGACTCCTTTTCGGCAGGCTGAGTGGCATCGTGCTTCATGAATACAAGAATCTGGTTGATGGGCATCTCCTTGTCCTTGTCGAAGATGAAGATGGCCTCCTCGTTGTCGGGCACTGGCTCGGCCACCACCTGAGCAGCATTCTCGGGCACGACGATGCCAGAGAACATCTCCTTGATCTTCGCCTCGGTGTGGTCCACGTCGATGTCGCCAACGACGATGACGGCCTGATTGTCAGGACGGTACCACTTATGATAGTATGCCCGCAGGGTCTCTGGACGGAAGCTGTCGATGACGCTCATCAGTCCGATGGGCATACGCTCGCCATACTTCGAGCCAGGGTACATGCGTGGCAGGTCGCGCGTAATCATTCGCTGGCTGGGGCCTTCGCCCATGCGCCACTCATTATGCACCACGTCGCGCTCCTTCACAATCTCCTCCTCTTCGAGCAACAGGCCATTCGACCAGTCCTTGATGATGAGCAGACAGGAGTCGAGGGCACTCTGGCGGGTCGTGGGCACATCGCAGACACGGTAGACGGTCTGGTCGATGCCAGTGTAGGCATTCAGGTTCGAGCCGAACTCAACGCCAAGGGTACGAGTGTACTCAATAAGATCGTTACCCTTAAAGTGCTCACTTCCGTTGAAGGCCATGTGCTCTAAGAAGTGCGCCAGTCCGCGCTGCGAGTCATCTTCCTGGATAGAACCCACACGCTGGGCGATGTAGAAGTTGGCCACTTTCTCAGGGTATTCGTTGTGGCGGATGTAGTAAGTGAGTCCATTGTCCAGTTTTCCGATACGTACTTCGGGGTCAACGGGAATGGGTGGCATCTCTTGGGCCACCATGTCCATCAGCGAAAAAAACAGGCCGATGGAACAGAGAAAAAATCGTTTCATTGTTGATTTAGTGTTTAAAATGATAGATTAATCGTGCAAAGGTAGTCACATTTTCCGACACAGCCAAAAATTGAAACGGAAAATTGACTGTTGCACATCTTATTCATTGATTTGTTCCTGACTTTACACCAGAAATAATTACAACCAATTAACCTATTTTTATTTTTTAACGCAACATATTTCGTTATTTGCAATGAATGCACTAATTTTGGAGCGATTTTTAAACTACTATTTATTCGCCAATCCCTTCCTGTCTAACAACCCAGAAGAGGTTGATAAGTGTGTAACTCTTATCTTATGATACAGACAAAGATTTTTGCAATCGTATGCTGCGCGCTAGTTCTTTACAGTTGCGCAGAAGAGAAGGCCTCTGACATATTTGACAGAAGCAAGCCCGTGGATTTGTCGGAGATAATCCAGACTTACGCCAAGTATCAAGAAACTGACGAGGAAGACAATATGGTATTCCTTTACAGAACACTCAACCCTGAACTGCCAGAGGACGAGTTCTACCTCTTTGAGGATACCTCCTTCGTGCTACGCACTCCTGAGTATGCTGGCAGCAGCCAGCCTTTCCTTGCCAATGCCGAAGACTTCTACAACAGTTGCGCCCTGGCATGGAACGTATGGAGCAACCATGAAGTGTGGTACAGAGGGCACACCGCAGATATGCTGATGGACGACGCAGACGTGCGTCAGAGCATCTGCGACATTGATGTCCGCATCATCAGAGACGACGACATACGCATGGCTGCCCAGCAGTTCAAAGACTCGATGCTCCTGCTCATGGAAAACGAACCTGACGACTGGGATGAGGATACAAGCCCGATGGCCCTGCTCATGTCATACGTCGAGGCCATCGAAGGCAAGGCGTATAAGTTCTATGATGACGAGGATGCTTTTGTCACCGC
>ERZ809472.425-NODE-425-length-10010-cov-4.841487_pt1 | contig 10010 bp, 7 predicted proteins | sample MGYA00521274_ERZ809472 | MGnify/ENA primary metagenome ERZ809472 (study PRJEB31581, sample SAMEA3312791) | metagenome | study: EMG produced TPA metagenomics assembly of the PRJEB8939 data set (Metagenomic analyses of Rumen microbiomes reveals... | reverse complement strand
GGAAAATAGCAATAATCCCTCTCAGGGTTTTGGCCAGTATGTGTGTGTCAAGGGCGCTGACGGTAAATATTATTACTACGGTCATATGTCAGAACTCAAAGTTAAGACTGGCCAGATAGTAGCCGTAACCTCAGTACTCGGTATCGAGGGCAGCACCGGACACAGCACCGGCTCACACTGTCATTATTGTTGCCGTCCGGCGTTTTGTGTCGGTAACGCTTATGATATCAGCGCTATCTCCGGTATACCTAACAAGATAGGCGTATACAATGACGGTTATAAACCGTCCTCGGCAGCTGAGACAGCCGGCCGGAAAATTGAAATATTTATAGACGGGCAGCGGAAATATTCCGGTCTGCTCGACTAATAAATATACAGGGTAAATAAAAATAATTGCCGTTGCCCTGACGGTGGAAAGGTTTTAATTATGGCAAAGAGAACAGCTAACACAAACGCAAAGAACACACAGACAAAGGACACAGGCCACAGCGCCGGCTTTACTCTCACCGGAATTCTCGAGAGTGTGTATGTAGGTAAGAAACTTGCATATGCAAAAATCAAGGTTGACAAGCCTAACGGATACTACGACCTCTTTTCCGTTGCTTTTGACCTCAACACAGATTTTCCCGATGATGAAGCAACCGTCAATGTATGTGGTACTATGACAAAGTATCAGAAAGAAATATCTTTCACAGGTACATCTATAATGGAGTGTGAACCTTTTTAAGGTTCTCCCCTCTAAAATGAAAGTGAGGTATAAAAACTATGCTAAACAAAGTTGACGTATTACAGGTTACTCGCGATGCAGTATCCGAACTTTGTGCGGCCGGTTACTCCGGCAGCACTGAGGTAGATATCAGCACACTCCCGCTCGCCGACCTCGTAGAATTCGGCACAACGTTACAGAACGGTCAGGGCGCAACTATCGGTCAGGAACTCTGGACTGGTACACTCATCGGCGTTCTCGCTCGTTTCCTTGTTGATTCAAGGAAAATCGAACTCGAGATACCAAAGATGTTTAAGACATCTTACGAGTGGGGCGGCTTCGTTGAAATGGTCAAGTTTGACCTTGTAAAGGTATACGATTCTCTTATCTACTCTCAGGCAGCGCTTACAACTCCTGGCAACGATTTTTACGGTAAGAGCATTGCAGACGTTGAACATGATCTTTATAAGACTGAGTATGATGCAAAGATCTATGACGAGTTTAAGGACATTATGCTCCCTTATACAAAACCTAACGATGCTATCAAGAGTGGTCTGACAGGTGAGAGCGCTTACCTTGCATTTTTCGCCGGTCTCGAGGTAGCTGTTGAGCGTACTCTGACACAGATAATCAATACCTATTCTCATGCTATAGCATCTGTAGGCGCTGCCCACAGTATCAGCCCTGCCGGAGTTACAGACGGTGTAACAGGTGCAACACGTAACGGCATGAAAACAGCTGTATATCTCCTTACGGAGTACAATGCAATTTACGGTACATCAAAAACAGCTGCCGACTTCTTCAACGATCCTGCTCTGTTTATGTGGGTTATCAATCGTATACTGAATGTCAGAGCGTTTGCAAAGGACAACACCACAGCATTTAATAACCATGAAAAGCCTGTTCCCGGCTATGATATTCACGGTATCATGCTTACCGAGGTTTATAACAGGTATGCAACACTCGTTGAACAGAACGCATTTAACCCTGTAAATATCGGTGAGTGGGATAAAATCAACACCTGGCAGGCTTCACAGGATACCAACGGAGTTTATTTTGATTATGCTACAAACAGTACTATCAAGATAACAAAGAACGGTGATAAGGGTGTATATGGTTACGATGATCCGAACACACCTACAGCCCTGACAGACTTTGAAGCCGAGAACGTTATCGCTCTTATCTATGACGATAAGGCACTCGGAATCACAGTTAATGATCTTAAGACAACAAGCAATTACACAGCGGTAACAGATACCGTCAATGTATTCCAGAATAAGCGCATAAATTACATAGTCAACGATGATTACCCGATAGTAGCATTTCTGTTGGCATAAAAAAACTCCTTTCACACAGGCCGGCCACAGCGCCGGCCTATTTTTAACAAGTAGGTGATATAATTGAGAAGATGCAAAGAAAAGCCTAAATATACAAGAATTCTGAGAGAGAAGATATTTACCGATATTATAACGGCTATCGGCTCTCAGATTTTCGAGTTTTACGATTTGCCGGACGGCCTTACAAGCTATGAAATAAATGTAGCACTTGCAACAGGCCGTTGTATTATTGCTGACCTCGGTAACAATACCGGAGGTATCAATAAAGGCTGGTGTGCTGCTCCTGCCTATAACATTACACCGCTCAGACTGGACGGCACAGCCGAAAAGTACATGATGACTGTCCCGACAGACGGCGGGTTCGAGTTTACTGATAAAGACAATTTCATCATGTTACGTAACAGCTACAGCACCATTAACACGCTTGCAAATGCTATATGGTTCGCAAAGGAATTTGCTAACATTGATATGACACTAAAGTCACTGTCTAAAGGCGCTCGGCGTTCTCCGGCAATTCGCACAATGTCCTGTAATGTAAACGCATATACAGAAGCCGCAAAGAATGTATATAATGAAGATGCAGAAATTCAGGTCATAGCTGATAATTCAGAAATGGTATCAGCTGCCAGCGCTCGGCCTGACACGGTGTTGAACCTTACTGACCCGACAGTATCTGATAAAATTCATTTCCTGTCTGAGTATAGAGAGGAATTAGAGCGCCGTATCTGCACACTACATGGAATACCGTTCTCGACCACAGCGAAAAGTACACAGAATCTGACAGACGAATTACACGATATGGATATCATCGCCCAGTTTTTGAACGATGCTATTTTAACAGCTGTTCAGTCTGATCTTGACATAGGTAACGCAAAATGTGGTACTAACATTAAGGTACGTTACGGCCGTCTTATCCGGGAACAGATAAAGGTAATACACAAATCACAGGAAATGGAGTGATAATAATGCTGACAATGGAAACGATAAGAAAACAGATACAGGCTCTGACAGTGACGGACAGGACAGCACTTGAAAATGCTATAAACATAGTATATACATACAACGGTAATACATATACATATAGTGCAGGCTCTGAACAGATTGATCTTTTAGAAAATCTTTACGGCGACTGGAAAACCCCTAACTTTGTAACAACTTATCAGAATTATGTACTCCGTAACAAAGATAATCTTTGTAAGATACTCAGCGCATTTGCCATTGACCTCTCTGAACAGATTGATGAGCACATAGAGACAGTTACAGACATAGCGCCAGCCACAATAAAAAGCTATACCACAGAACCAGAACACAAAGAGACAATTAAAAAAGCGCCGTTTGATAGTCAGGCTGTAAAGACCGATACCGAGACTACATCTATCACTAATAACGGCACAGAATATATGTCTAATAAAGGTGTTACTGAGTACGACACTACAAAAGCTGACGGTCATACAAGTAAAGTTGTATCAGATAAGACCGGCACAAATTACCCGATATCAAAAATCATAACCGAGGAATTACAGCGCCGGTTTGCAGACTATCTCATAACTTTTATTGAGGTGTATCTGCATACACAGTGCTATAGAGTAGAGGTGATATAAGTGACAGTAACGTGTTATAAAGTGTCAGACGATCGTAAAGTAGTAAATAAGACACTCGGACAGGGTACACAGTTAAGTGTTGATAATAAATCAACAGTCGATTTGCTTAATCCTCGTCTGATAGTCGGTTATCCCGGCGTGACATTTGCTTACAACTATTTATACTGCTCGGCTACAGGATACTATTATTTTATAGACTCCTTTACAGCTCTGACCGGAGGCCGTATTGCTTTAAACTGCTCCATTGATGTACGTATGTCTCTATCATCGTTTATTAAAAACGATATGTCATGTACAGTACTGAGAACAGGAAAAGGTATAACAAATATACATGATAGCAAATTACCGATAGAACCTGACAAATGTAAAAAACAGTGGATAACGCTTGACAGCCCTTTTACACAAACACCTGACAGTTACCGTGTCGTATGCGGAATATTTAATTCGAGGAGTTGATATCATGGCAAATTTAGGTGATAAAAGCTATAATTACAATTATTATGGTGTACCTGTTGACCGTAAGTGGTCAACGGGTACAGGCACAGAAGCAGTTGCGGCACTTGTCAGGCCTAATATCTGGGGTTATAGACCGACAGGTATATACTACGATGACGGACAATACGCAAACACAGACAAGAACGGAAAACCGCTTGATACAACAATAGCTGTATGGCGGCTGCCTAATAATGCAAGTTATGCTTGTAATGCTATGTTTTCTGTAGACATATCAACATCAATAAAGGCGCACTATGATGTTAATATTGAAAATGGCGATGTTCCGTTAGCTGTTGCGGCTATTGACGTAACTTCAAATAACTGGGGTACATTCAGCCGTAGGCCATGGCACAGATACGCCTATGATACTGTAATGGCGTGTAACGGCCCTCGGTCTGTTCTCGCTTACGATATAGTATATAATAGTGTGTGCCTGTTTCCTGATGTTTTTATATTCAATCGTAGCAACACATCACAGTCAACAATAGCGCTGTCTAGTATAGCAAGTACTATAGGCACAAATGATAAAATAGATCTAATGTTTATAAGGCCGCGTATGTATAGAGGTGGCAATAATAATAGAATCAATACAGCGGTTACAATACCTGACGATAATGCACCGTATTTTGACGGCGTACTTTTAGCAGATACACTCAGTGTAAAACCAATTGCTCACGGTCAGGCATATCTGAAAAGTCTTATTGCAGATACCGCTAACGGGCATAATTATCGTAGTGATGTTGTATATAATCCCTTTTCGACACAGTATCAGCAGGTTATAACAGACGGCGCAGGCACAAATAGCGCAGCATTTCAGTTGCAGATTGGATTTGTTCGTCAGCTTACAAAGTCAAATATTGTAAATGGTTATACATCACTAGGCGGCGGCAACAGAATAACAGCACAGTTCTACAGGTGTAATTATAACATTAAGTATTTTGACGACGTTGTTTATCAATGGGAAGATGTCATTTTTGACGATACAAACGCCGTTGAAATACAAAACGGTTTTAACATAAGCGGCTATAATAACACAGACAATTTCCGATTTTACACTCGCTTAAAAATTATAGATGCTAAAGGCAATACCAAAGGAAAAGCTATTGAATTAGCTGTCAAGCATGAGCTAGCATACATAGGCTTCTACTTTTGCGATACGCAGACGGGGGCGGAAAGTAAGTCGTTAGGCACAGGTGACGGGGTAGGTGTATATCTGCCGGAGATAGTCGGCGGTGTTACAACAGGCCGTTATTTCACAGGCGCAGATATACAGAACGTACCGTATGCAAGAAGCGGCAGCGTGGCTGACGATGCTTTTATATATGATCCTGACGAGAGTGAGGAGAGCGGAGACAGCACAACCATTATAAACACAGGCACTATTGGCAGCGGTGTAACGTATTACGCCTTGACAAATGCAGAAATGAATAATCTTTCTACATGGCTTAATACAACTTATCAGCCTACAGACCAGGACACATTTATACAGGATTTTAAAGGCACAAATCCCGCTGACTATGTAGCAAGCTGTGTTTATTATCCGTTTGATATACCTTTAGTCTCGACTAATGTTCCAATAGTAGTTGGTAAACTAACAGCCGGAGGTGCTCAGGGTGCAACACTTGCCTATACTTATGGCCAGTTATATGACTATGGTTATTATGATATACCTATGTTCGGAGATTTTCGAGACTACCTAACACAGATAACTGTATTTGTTCCGTTTTGTGGTACAGTCAAACTTGATCCTATAATGTGGGTAGGTCACAGGCTGTCAGTGAAAATGGCTATTGATTGGCCTACAGGTGTTTGCACCGGATTCATATTCCGTGATAGTACTATGTATGATAGTGTATCTGGTACAATAGGCGTACAGCTGCCGCTCTCAGCTGTTGCAAACGGTTCATATCAAGTAGCTATAACAAATCTCCTTGCAAGTCATAAAGCGGCTCACAGGTCTTTAACAATGGGAGCTATAGGTGTGGCCGGTGGACTTGCCACAGCTGCCGGTGGAGCTGCCACAGGTAATTTAAAGTTAGCGGCCGGCGGTCTGCTCTCAGCTGTTACAGGAGTGTCAACAATTGATTCACAGGCTGATAAAATGGAGAATATTGATTATAATATAGACCATACACAGCCGAGTGTAACCGAGGTCTCCGGCGGCTCTCCGTTTATCAATTGTGGCACAGACTTGCGTGTTAGAATTCTCAGGACAACCCCGATGATGTTACCCGGCTATGATGCAAGTGTGTATGCTAAAACTATAGGTTTTGCGGACTGTAGGACTGTTGCAAATCTCAGCGCCGAGAGAGGTCTGACAGTATGTACTAATATTGATACATCAGGATTGACAGTGCCTTTAGAGGTTATAGCAGAGTTAAACAAGGCTTGTAAAGAGGGTTTGATATTATGATACATTATAGTATTGTACCGCTGATAGAAAAGGCAGCTGAAATAAACGCTCCTTTCGTTGCTACAATAGGCGGTAAAGGAAACGGAAAAACATACAGCGCTGTAGGCGGCAGCTCTGAAAATGTCTCGTTTGGCATACGTGGCTTTTTCGATACCGGACGGCCGTTTGTGTATCTCAGACGGCTTGAAAAAATGATTGAAAAAGGCAATATACAGACTCTACTCAATCCGCATTTACAGGATATAATAAACCTCAGTAAAGGCAAATACAATGCTATACGGTATACATCATACACTTTTTACCTGTATAACTCTAACAACAAAAATGTTAAGCCTGTACCTATATGTTATTGCAGAGCATTGAAAACTCTCGAGAGTAACACCGGTGCTGACCTCGGTGAGATTAACTGTGTCATTTATGATGAGTTTTTAAGTCGTGAACGTGATTTAGGTGATACTGAGTTTCAGAAACTTATGATCGCTCATAATAACTTTGTCCGTAACAGAACAGGCTATTATATACCGTTTATCCTGCTCGGTAACACATTTACACGTAACAGCACATTACTAAAACAGTTCGGAATATCCCTTTACAAATTAACTCCCGGCAGCGTGGTTATCTCACGATCACGAAAAGGCGAGGTTAGGTTAATACTTGAATACTGTAACATGGCTGACGTACAGTCAGACGCATACGACACATATTACAGACGTTTTGACGATGACACCATAAAAATGATAACTCATGGTTCATGGGTAATGTCTGACTATCCTATGATATTGCAGAATATGGAGAGTAAAGACAGGCTTTTCACAGTCGCATTTGTAGGAACGTCAGAACAGGGATTATGTAAAGTCGAGCTATTCACAGATAAGTCAAGGTTGTGTGTTTATGTCTCAGCTCCTGCAAAGAATGACAAATATGATTTGTGGGTAACTAGTAAACCTATGACACGTGATACAGACTTGATAGTTTATAACATATCTGCATTACCTGTGTTCACTAACATAGCAAAGTGTATAGCAACAAAAGCTATATATTGCGACTTGCCGGAGAGTGTAGAGTTGTTCCGGGACATACTCAGCACCATACACGGCGGTGATAATATCCGGCGGTATCTCGAGTAATAAAAATGGACTGTTCCATGTGGAACAGTCCAACCTTTACTTTTTCATAAAGTCTTTTGATATCTTTAATGTAAAGTCAATCGGTATAAGTGCATGATAGCTTGTTACCGTCTGAATATAGTCTTTACCGTTATAATCTGTTATATGCATCTGTTTGATATCGTTGGTATCATCGTAAACAGATGCTAATTTTTTATGATACATGTGATTGATAATGTATAAAGACGTATTCAGACTTGACACAATGTCTACAAGCTGCCGGACAGTGTATCCGCCTTTCTCCATTTCTTCTAACGTGTTTTTAGGCAGTCCGGCCACAGTACATTTTATATGTCCGTCCTTTACAGTGATATACTTTTTACTGCCACAGGCGATAAAAGTATCATATACACATTTCTGCTCTAATGTACCGAGGTCACTAAAAGCCGGATTTGTAAACAGCAGCCGGTTTTTCTGCATGATCTTTTTGTTGTATTCCTCGATATCGTCAAACAGCGCTTTATCATATGTACAGTATAGACTATCTGTATCATACTGGATTATACTGTCAGGGTGTTTTGTAATAAAGGTTATCAGTACTTTCCTGGCGTATGAAGTACACCAAAAGGCGATATACGGGTTAAGCCAGAATTCATTTTTAATCTGGTCAAAGGTCTTTACGTTTCCGATATCGAGTTGACCATCTTTGAATATCAATTCTATTATGTGTTCTCTCGTGGCCGTAACTCCGTACACTCCATTGACAAAACGCTTACTTGTAAAATAGTCCTCGGTATCTTCCATACCTTGCTTTTTCAGCTGCCATTTTTGCAGATACCTGTTATTTAGTGTATCTATCAGATAGGCCGGAGCGGGTTCATAACGCTCGAATTGCCACATACAGTAAACCTTATGGACTGTTATTTTATAGGCCTTTTTATAGGCTTGTATGTCAATATCATTCCAGCAAACTTTTATTTTCTGACCTTTTAACAGTTTGCCGTTTATAGGTGATATCAATATACTGTCCTTATCGTTTATTATCTTATGTTTGCTAAAAACCGTGTGCTGTGTTCTGGCCTGTATCGAGACTTGCATATATAAAAAGTATGGTTTGTGAGCGCTCTGTGCTCGGCGTATCTGTGTTAATGTAGGCTTTTGTATTTCCTTTATCGGCCCTGCAGGATACTGTTCATGATTCAGCTGTGCAGGATAATCAGAAACAAGGTCAAAACAGTACACATTGTGTAAAATCTTGCATACCTTGTCAGGATTAGAACCACACAGGCCGCCAGCGTAACTGTAGTTTCTGCATATGTTCCACTGTCTCTTGTTAGCTATCATAAGGCTATGTGTATACTTTAAATAGCCTATGTTGTCATGATAAGGCGGTTTTTTCTTTATCCTTTTATAATTCCGCTTTACTGTATCAACCATAAAAGATATATCATCGTCTGTTGCTATATGGTCTTTTAACTCGTTGCGTATATAGCCGGTAGAGGTAAAAGGTAACACAATACCGTTAATTGTGTATTCCTTATACTCTTTCACTGTATGCTTTACCTTTTGTTTTATGGTTACGCTCTTTTTAATAGCCAGTGTCGATATGACTTTAGTGTGTAACTCTGACAGTATAGCAACGTCATTACAGATATATGTTAATTCATGCTCATAGTCTATAGGTGTTGCAGATGTTCTAATTAGACTGTAGTCAAGTTCTCCAACTGCTTTTTGTGTCTCAGTGTGGTGTTTTGCTATGTCATTGAGAGAGTTACCGAAAAGGCCAATACACTCCCGGAATTGTAGAACCTCATCGACCTCTATTAATAACACCTCTCTGTCGTCTGTTGCAAAAAATCTTGTTATCGGCAGCTGAGAGAGAATATTTTTAATAAAGCTGAATTCATGAGAGAGGTTAGCAACCCACAGAACGAATTTAGGATAAACATTATAATCCTCTATTCGCTTTTCGTCAGGATTATATATTTTACTCCGGATAAAAGGCCGGCTTTTCAGATATTCAACACAGTATTCAACAAAGTGTTTAAACTGCTCGAGTGTGCGGAGAATATAGATGTTATTGTTTATTGCTATCTGATATACCCACACAAAACAAGCATCGACAACGTGTTTGTATTTCTCGCTGCCGTCAGCGTTTTTGCCGTCCTGTACTGTGTGCGTTATGGTTGTGCTCTCGGTATCAAATCCGCCGCCGGAATGATAATAGCTGTCAGACTGATATAATCCACGCTCTGACAATAACAGGTCAGTGTGCGCTATGATAGGCGGCAAGGGGTAAAAGGCCGGATATTCTCCGGCCTGATATTCATAAACAGTGTATTTGCCACTAGC
>ERZ809472.424-NODE-424-length-10014-cov-10.910232_pt1 | contig 10014 bp, 10 predicted proteins | sample MGYA00521274_ERZ809472 | MGnify/ENA primary metagenome ERZ809472 (study PRJEB31581, sample SAMEA3312791) | metagenome | study: EMG produced TPA metagenomics assembly of the PRJEB8939 data set (Metagenomic analyses of Rumen microbiomes reveals... | reverse complement strand
AAGGGCCGCACCCGCCAGTATGTCTATATCTCGTCGGCCTCGGCCTACAACAAGCCTGCCGCTAACCACATCATCACCGAGGGCACTACACTGGCCAATCCCCACTGGGAGTACTCGCGCAACAAGATTGCTTGCGAAGAGTTGCTGATGAAGGCCTGGAGAGAGGAGGCATTCCCTGTCACCATCGTCCGTCCCAGCCATACCTATTGCGAACGGGGCGTACCCGTCAGTGTCCACGGACTCAAGGGTTCGTGGCAGGTGCTGAAGCGTATGCAGGAGGGCAAGCCCGTCATCGTGAACGGCGACGGTTCCTCATTGTGGACATTGACGTGGAACGAGGACTTTGCCCGTGGCTTCATCGGTCTGCTGGGCAATCCGAAGGCCATCGGCGAGGCTTTCCAGATCATGAGCGACGAGCAGTTGACGTGGACACAGATTTACGAGTGCGTCGCCAACGCGCTTCAGGTAACGGTGAAGCCTTATTACGTCGCTTCCGAGTTCCTGGCTGCCGTGGCTCCCAAGGAGTGGGACTTCGAGGGTAACCTGCTGGGAGACAAGAGCCTCACGGTATGTTTCGACTGCACAAAGCTGAAGCGTGCGGTGCCCGGCTTCCAGTGTACGACACGTTTTGACGAGGGTGTGCGCCGTTGTGTGGCACACATTCTGGCACATCCTGAATTACAAGTAGAAGACCCTGAGTTCGATGCCTGGTGCGACCGTGTCATCGAGGCTCAGGAACAGGCAATTAAAATAATGAGAAAATAATGAAAGTAGGAATTGTAGGGACGGGATGGATTGCCGAGAAGGCGGCCATCACCTTAAACGGATTGACAACATGCGAGGCATACGCCGTAGGTTCCAGAAAGCTGGATACGGCAGAGGCTTTCGCTGCCAAGTGGGGTATCAAGAAGGCTTACGGGTCTTATACGGAACTGATAGCCGACCCTAATGTAGACCTGATTTACGTGGGCACGCCCCATTCGCACCACTACGACGTGACGAAGGAGGCCATCATGGCTGGCAAGCCGTGTCTCGTGGAGAAGGCCTTCATGGCCAACGCCCGACAGACAAAGGAGATCATCGACCTGGCCCGCGAGCGCGGCGTGTTTCTGGCAGAGGCCATCTGGACGCGCTATCAGCCCGCCGTCGGCATCGTGCGCAAACTCATTGACGACGGACGCATAGGCACGCCGCGCCTCGTCACCGCAACCCTCGGCTACTCCATGGGCGAGAAGCCTCGCATCATGCGACCCGACCTTTGCGGAGGAGCACTGCTCGACCTCGGTGTCTATGCCTTGAACTTCGTCCGCATGTTCTTCCCTGCCGACATCGTCAGCATCGACGGGACGTGTGTCAAGAGCACCACGGGCATGGACCTGACCAATGCCATGACGCTCGTGCTCAGCGATGGTATGCTGTGCAACCTCCAGTCGAGTGCCGCCTGCGTGGGCGACAACATCGGCGTCATTGCCGGCACTGAGGGCAACCTTATCATCGACAACATCAACAATCCTCAGGTGATCACCGTGAACGGTCCGAACCGCACCTACGTCGAGACCATTCACGTGCCAAAGCAAATCACCGGCTATGAATATCAGTTCCTGGCCTGCCGACAGGCGCTCATCGACGGTCGTCGGGAGCCTCAGGAAATGCCCCTTGAAGAAACCCTCTACATGATGCAACTTATGGACGGCCTGCGCCAAAAGTGGGGTGTCCGCTATCCAATGGACGAGTAATAATACCAACACAAAAACAAAATGGACTTAAAGAAACGTTTATTACTATTCGCTTTGTTGGTGGCGTCAGCCTCACAGGCACAGGACCTCCTTCTTAATGACCTGGAGTATTTTGAGCGGCAGGGGGTCAATGTGCTGGTTTTCAGCAACAGTTTCAACGGAGGGTTCAATGACGAGAAGAATTCGGGCATTGAGATTATTCACCACGGGGTGAGGACGGTGCAAGGCGGTGCCGTCAGGTTGAACAACACGCCCGAGCAGTGGGACCTCGTGTCCAAGGATGAGGTCTACCGTGTGGCCAACTGGCTCTACGGCTGTCACCCCTACCATAATTACTCGTTTGTGGCTGTCGTGGGAGCCGCCCGTCCCAAGCAGGTGTTCTATGGTAACAACCGCGCCGACTTCTCCTTCATCCCTGGCAATGTCGCCCCAGGTCTGCTGTTCCGCAAGCCTGACCACTTCGAGAACTACGACGACTGGCCCTTCCTGTGGGGCCAGAACGAGGGTACCATCGCCGGCAACACCCAGTATGTCATCTTTGGCTCTTCGTTGAAGAACATCGTCGGAGCCAGCAAATAATTTCTACAAGCAATATTTTCCACTTATGAAAAGAATGTTTCTATTGACGGCCTTGGCAGCACTGTTTGTCCTGCCCGCCTGTTCGCAAGTGAAATCTCCTTCGTTCGACGAAGTGCTGAAAAGCAGGAGGAGCATCCGAAGCTACGACCCCTCGAAGAAAATCAGTGAGGCCGAGGTGCGCACGCTCTTGACTGCCGCGCAGGAGGCTCCCTCGTGGGCCAACCAGCAGCCGACGAAGTATTATGTGGCCATCAGCCAAGAGAAATTAGAGGCCGTGCAAAATCTTGTCGGCGGCAACAAGGACCGTATCAAGGATGCCCCCGTGCTCATCGTCTCGACCTACGAGCGCGGCAAATCCGGATTTTTCCAAGGTAACCCTTCCAACGAGGTAGGCGACGGCTGGGGAGCTTACGACAACGGTCTGAGCAACTGCTACCTCGTGTTGCAGGCCCGTGCCATGGGGTTCGACACCCTTATCATGGGTATGCGTGATGCCGACCAGCTGCGCCAGTTGTTCAACATTCCTGAGAACGAGACTGTCATGGCCGTCATTGCCCTCGGCTACCGTAATGGCGAGCCACGGCACCCCAACCACAGGAAGTTGGACGACATCGTGAAGTTCTTCTAAGATTCAATCCTCAAGTGACATTGATATGAAAGTGCTAATTACCCTCCTGCTTGCTGTTGCTGCAGGTTTCGGCGCAGAGGCCCAACCCGTAGGCTGGGCCTCTGTCGGCATGACTGACGGCTCACGCGGGGAGAACCCCGTCGTCGTGAGTACCTGTGCGGAGCTGCGTCGTGCACTGGCCAACGGCGACTCTGTCCGCCAGACGATTTACCTGAAGGGACGCATCGAGGTGCCTACCTTGTTGTCCGTGAAGGGGGTCAAGAACAAGTCGATCATCGGACTGAGCGGGTCGGCTCTCGTCAACGACCGCTACACCCTTAACCGCGACTCCACGGGCATTCTGAGGCTTGACGGATGTCACAACGTGGTGCTGCAGAACATTACTTTCATCGGCCCTGGTGCCTTCGACCGCGATGCCAACGACAACCTCTGCGTGTCGCGTAGCACCTGCATCTGGGTCGACCACTGCGACTTTCAGGACGGTATGGACGGCAATTTCGACTGCAACGGCGGCTCCGACCTCATCACCGTTTCGTGGTGCCGTTTCCGCTACCTGCGTCAGCCGTGGCCCAAACTGGCCGACGACCAGAACGACGACCACAATAGCGACCACCGTTTCAGTAACCTCTGGGGGGCCAGCGACCGTGAGGGACCGCGCAGTGAGGGCCGACTGCGCACCACCTTTGACCACTGCTGGTGGGACGACGGCTGTCGTGCCCGTATGCCTTTTGCCCGCTTCGGGCAAATACACCTGCTCAACTGTCTCTACACCAGCAGCGTCGCCTCGGTATATGTGCAGGCCCGCTACCGTTCTAATGTTCTTGTCGAGGGGTGTGCTTTCATCAACGTGCCGTCCAAAGCGAATATCTTCCAGACACCTCTTTCTAATAACCCCCAGTATCAGGACTACAACATCCGTTTCCGCGGTTGCCTTGGTGCTCCCGATTTGGAGCAGTGCCACGGCTCCGCCGACTACTTCACGCCTCCATACGCTTATCAGGCCGAGTCGGCTGAAAGCGTTGAAGGAAACGTGAAGAACAAGAAAAGGGGGGCTGGTGCAACGCTTGAAGTCAAACGCTGATGCCAGTGTGACTATGGCAGCAGGAACTTCATGATGCCGTACATCACTTTGTTGCGCGTTCCGCTGTCCTTGATACACTCAAATGGAAATCCCATGGTAAAGGTGCGGCTGCCAGTGCCCTGATAGGCAACGGCAGCACTGCTGCCATCGGCATAGACCATAGCAGGGAAGGGGTCGTTGGGTGATGGGTTTTGGATGTTGGATGATGGAATTGCGGGCAAGAGAATGTCGGTGTGGTGGGCGGCATAGTGCTTCTCATTGTGATGCCGGTAGATGTCGAACTTCATTCCCAGGCCTCCAACGTCTTCCATAGAATCATGATTGATGCCGTCGTAGTGTACTTTCAGCACGTCGGCGAGGAACGTCTTTTCTTCACGTCCCGTCATGTCGCTACCCACGTAGGCTCCGCTGACAAGCAGCCGTCCGCCATGTTCGGCGTAGTTGCGCAGCAGCAGTCGCATGGTGGGGCTGAAGGTCTTGTATGCCACTAAGCTATGGCCGTCGTTGCGCTCCAGCCCCAGCAGCAGGTCGATGGCGGCATAGTCTTTCAGATGCAGGTCGTCGTGTTCCACTGCCTGAGCCGACGCGCTGACGATGTTGTAGTTTCCGGCATGGCGTATGGCCTCGGTGTGGGTGCGCACGTAGTCGAAGGTGTTGCCGGCAATGAAATGGCCCTCCAGTTCGTTGGTGGAGAATCCTAATCCCGTGGAGTCTTCCACGCCGAGCCGTTTATCGTCGAACACCCTTTGCTGTCCTAACCATCCTGCCGTGAGTCCGTAGCTTACGCCGATGTCCTCGTTGAGGTCGAAACCTTGTCCTTTGGTGGAGATGGCCGGCGATGAAAGGCGGTGGAAGCCATTTACTATGAGCACCGTATGCTTGGCCTTGGGGTTGTGGAGTGCCGTGAGCTCCTCCGTGGGGAAACTACGTCCGCCGTCGTTGATGGCCACAATGCGGAAGCGGTAGAGCACGTTGGGAATAAGCTTGACGTTGCACGACGAGCCGCGCAGCAGGGTGCCGTTGTCGTAGTCGCGGTCGTCAAGTGCCATGTAGAGCACGTAGCCCGTGGGAGCGGATGCTTGGCTTTCTGCGATGCCACGCCATGAGAGCCTCACCTCGCCCTCCTTGCCCGAAGGCTCAACGTGGAAGTTGTCGGGAGGCAGTGGCTGCACGGTGAAGGGTCTGCCGTGACGGCTGTTGATGTAGCCAAGGAGGGTCTTGTAGATGGAGCGTGCGAGGGTGAAACGGAAGTTGGGGTCCTGACCGTAGCGCATGTCGCCGAAGTTCTGGTGCGACATGGTCTCAAAGATGGCGCTGGGCACAATGGGCACACGTGTCTCCGAGTAGTTGCGGTCGTAGAGTGCGCGTGCCTCCCACTCACCATAGTAAGTCCTCAGGTCGGAGGTGACGTTGTCGAGGATTCTGCTGGCCAGGTCGAAGCTCATCTGCCGGCTCTTGCCCGCTGCGAGCATGCTGTCGCCTTTCTGTGTGGTGCAGATGGCGAGCGAGCCGTAGACACCCAGTCCCGTGTCGGTGTGTCCGGCATCGCTGTGAACGGCCAGCGACAGCTCTAAGGGCACGTGACGTCCGACCGAGTCGGGGGCGAAAATGCTGCCGCCGCACAGTTCGTTGAGCATCAACGAGCGGACGTTGATGTCGTCGGCATAGTCGTTCTCGCCCTCCTTCGAGCTGTAGACATGTTGTGGCATGCCTGCCCACTGCGCGTAGTAGCGTGCGCCTTCGAGGCATCGGGGCAGGTGGCTGGTCTGTCCGCCACGCTCGATGTTGCCCATGCCTCCGCCGAAGCGCACGGCATCGGTGGTGACCACGCCCTTCTTGGCGCTGTAGTTGCTGAGCTCTACGCGGTTGTCGTCCGAGCAGCCGATGTCGAAGTCGAACGTTCCGAGGTATACCCACGTGCCTCCGCCCATCTGCTGGTTGACGCAGAAGTCGGTGCGCTGGCCCTTGTGCCACACGGTGTAGTGGGCGTCGTCGACGCTCTCCTCGGTCGTCTGGTAGCTTACGTAGACGGCATAGCGTCCGTCCTCGGGGAAGGTAGGCTTGTAGTTCACCTTGCTATGCCGTGACTTGTTGTGCGTGGTCTCGCACTGTCGGGCAGTGCCGGCCGTGAAGGGATTGTCGCCTTCGTGGAGCGTGCCCGAGGGCTTGGCAAAGCCTCGCAGGGGAGCGTCGGTCCAGAAGTTGCGTTGGTTCTCCTCGTAGTAGTTATATATAAAAGATGTGGGGATGTCGTCGTTGTCGACAATCACCTCGTTGCGCTGCCAGTCGCGTTCGCGTGGTGTGAACACCACGGCACCGGCGTTCTCAAGCATCGGGATGAGATAGGGCACGACGATGGTCTGCGTGAAGAGGTCCTCGGTAGTGCCGAAGAGTGCCGGCCGCTGCCACCGCCACAAGTTCTTGACGTTGTCGTAGAAACGTCCGTGGCTGGCCCACAGGGCAATATGGCTGCCGTCGAGACCTTGGTCAATAGGGTAGGGGCGCGACGTGCATTTCACCCACGGCTCGCCACGATGATAAGTGTTGCCCCAGAACACTTGTGCTGGGGACGTGAGAAGTGATAATTGGAAAGTGATAAGCAGCGTCAGCAGCTTCGGACATACATGAAGTAAGTCCCTACGGCTTGCCGACGGTGAATTTCTCAGGATATTTTCCATGAAAGTCTTTGAAATAGCTTTTGATCTCGCGCATGTCGCTGTCCACGTCGCCCGAGGGAATAATGGTCTTGGTACACTGGATGACTTTCCGCTCATAGTCCACACCGTAGAGCAGGATGGGCATCTTTGCCTTCAGGGCGATGAAGTAGAAACCGCGCTTCCACTCCTCCACACGTGAGCGAGTGCCCTCGGGCGTTATGCACAGGCGGAAGGCAGGAGCCTCGATGGCTGTCTGCGCCAAGGTGTCGGTCATGCTGGTATGCTTCTGCCGCTGCACAGGTATGCCTCCCAGATGGCGGAACAACATACCTAAAGGCCAGAAGAACCATTCCTTTTTCATCAGGAAATTAATTCTCATGCCCTCGGCACCGTTGTAGAGCTGGCCAAGCATGAAGTCCCAGTTGCTGGTGTGTGGGGCCAGGCAGATGATGTATTTTGCGGGATGGGGCTGTGTCACTTCCAGGGTCCATCCCATGCGTTTATACAAAAGCCATTTACAGAGTCGCTGCCACATGGTTAAAGGTTGTTGATGTTGTCGACGGCCTCGCTTACCTCAGCAGAGAATTTCTCCCTGAGGTCGCGGAAGTAGCTTTTTGCCGGCATGCCCGGCTCAGGGTGGGAGACGCGGCAGATGTAGTTTCGTTGCATCTGCATGATACTGAAGAGGAGGGCATCGTCGCCTTTCTTATGCTTGTCGTTCCCGTAGAGCGAGGCGGCCACGGCCTCGGTCAGCAGTTCGCCGCATATCAGGTTGATAGCCCGTTTTAGTGATCTTTTGTTAGCCATAATGTAAAGAATTAAGAATTTACACCGCCAAAGATACTAAAAATATTTGAATTGACAAAGAAAATCGCGAATTTATTTTGCCAGTATCGAAATTTTTCCTATCTTTGAGCCAAATTACGACTAAAGGAAGAAAAACACAAACGATGCTATGAAAATACTTGCAATCAATCCGGGAATGATTTCCACGAAGGTGGGCGTCTTTCACGACGAGCAACTGTTCATGCACGCCACGCTGAACCACCCCTTTGAGGAGCTGTGCCGCTACCCCTTCATCATGGACGAGTATGACTACCGCAAGGAGAAGGTCACGGAAGAACTTCAGCGGCAGGGTATAGCTATGGACTTCGATGTCATCGTGGGCCGTGGCGGACTGGTGAAACCCATTGAGAGCGGCGTCTACGAGCTGAATGAGAAAGTCATCGAGGACACCATGCACCCGCGTCTGCATCACGCCTGCAACTTAGGGTCGCTCATGGCCCTGAGCATGGCCCACGAGATTAAGGGCTGTCGCGCATTCACCGTTGACCCAGGCGTGGTCGACGAGCTTGACGACGTGGCGCGCATCACGGGCTTGCCCGAACTGCCCCACCAGACCATCTGGCACGCCCTGAACCAGCGTGAGATAGCCAAGCGCTATTGTAGGGAGCATGGGGTGAAGTACGAGGAGCAGGACCTCATCGTGTGTCACATGGGCAGCGGCATTTCCTTTGCCATGCACCATCACGGCAGGGCCATCGAGTGTAGCAACGCCTTGAGCGGCGACGGGCCTTTCTCGCCCTCACGGGCAGGAATGCTGCCCACGGCTCAGCTGGTGAAGCTCTGCTACAGCGGACAGTACAATGAGGCGGAGATGCTGCGCAAGATAAACGGCCATAGCGGCCTGACGGCCCACCTGGGCACGAACGATGTGCGCGAGGTGGAACAGCGCATTGCCAATGGCGACGAGAAGGCACGTCTGGTGCTCGACGCGATGGTCTACAGCATTGCCCGATGGCTGGCATCGGTGGCTCCCGCTACCAACGGTCATGTGGATGCCATCATCCTCACAGGAGCCATCGCCCACAGCACGTATGTCACCGACGGCCTGAAGCGCCGGCTCAGTTTCCTGGCACCCATCTTCGTCTATCCAGGCGAGGACGAGCTGACGGCCCTGGCCATGAACGCCCTGCGGGCCATGAGGGGGGAACAGGAAATCAAGGTCTACAAGTAGGAATATCTTTATCATTTCAGCATGTACTTCACTGGTATTATCATCGCCGTGATGACCTTTCTCACCATCGGCATCTGGCATCCCATCGTCATCAAGACGGAGTATTATTGGGGCACGCGGCCCTGGATTGTTTATCTGCTCGTCGGCATCAGCTGCTGCGTGGCAGCCCTTTTCGTGGCGAACATCTATCTGTCGTCGTTTCTCGGAGTTTTCGGAGCGTCGGCGCTTTGGGGTATCGGCGAACTCTTCTCGCAGAAGAAACGGGTGGAGAAGGGCTGGTTCCCCATGAATCCCAAACGCAAACGCTTCTATCAATGAAGCGCTCCCTGAGGCTGACTATAAAAGAGGTAACTGGTGCTTATCTCTTTTTTTGTTGTTCGTGTCATTAACGCTTTTTATCATTACATGCTTAAACTTTCTCCATATTGCTGCGTCAAAAAGACAGTTGCAACTCAAAAAACAGAGAACAGAAAAATAAAAAGTTTAACAATCTAAACCCCTAAGAAAAATGAAAAAAATGATTTTAGCCATTGCAGCAGCAATGATGATGAGTGTCACCATGACAGCCCAGGAGAATGCTTCCGAAAAGAAGGAAGATATGAAGAGACCCGACATGACGGAGATGGTAAAGCAGCGCACCGACGAGACCGTGAAAAAATACGGACTGAACGAGGAGCAGGCAGCAAAGTTGCTGGAGCTGAACACCAAGTATTCTGACAGGATGGGTGGCCCACGTCGCGGTCAGCGTCCCGATGGAATGCGCAGAGGCAGAGGCATGCGTCCAGACTCGGCAAGATTTCAGGCTCCGCGTCAGAGAGAAGAGATGAAGGCTGACAGACAGGAAAGGAGAGACACCCCTGCCATGAGAGAAGGCCGCCCCGACTTCCGCAAGCAGATGGAGGAATACGATGCTGAAATCCAGAAGATTATGACCGAGGAGCAGTATGAAAAGTATAAGTCCGATCGCGAGCAGCGCATGAAGGAAGGTCCTCGCGGATTCAGGAGAAACAGATAAAATATGTTATAATACAATTTATAGCCGAAAGTTTTGCGCTTTCGGCTTTTTTCGTATTTTCCCCGTATCTTTTTCAACCGTAGATCTGGCGGGGGCACAGCTATTGGACTCCATCAGGCAGAGCAATCGAATATTGCCCAACATCACGTCTGACCATAGCGCACGTTTGGTGGCGAGCGACATCTTTTCTTCTCTTCCCTAAAAATTTCTTCCCCAAAAGTTTGGGAGAAAAGGGAATTATCATTAATTCAACTTTCGCAAGCTCCGCAAAGACAGCCAGCGCTCGACCTTGTTCGCTTGC
>ERZ809472.423-NODE-423-length-10038-cov-9.564460_pt1 | contig 10038 bp, 1 predicted proteins | sample MGYA00521274_ERZ809472 | MGnify/ENA primary metagenome ERZ809472 (study PRJEB31581, sample SAMEA3312791) | metagenome | study: EMG produced TPA metagenomics assembly of the PRJEB8939 data set (Metagenomic analyses of Rumen microbiomes reveals... | reverse complement strand
GCTAGTCACAACTTATATAATACTGATTAATTTAAAGTTTGTTTAAATTAAATCGAAAATGAGGTTGCGTAAAATGAAGAATTCGAAACTTTTAATATTATTGCTAGCGATGGTAATGATATTAGCAATTTCTGCAGTTTCCGCTGCAGATACTAACGATACTTCAGACTCAGTCGCACAGGCTGTAGATGAAGCGCCTGTTGAAGAGGTGTCTTCAGAAGACGTTGACGCAGTTGCGGCAACGGACAATACAGATGTATTGGCTGATGTCGGTGATAAGAATTTCACCCAACTTCAAGCAGAAATCGATCAATCAACTACCGGAATGATAAACCTCCAATCTAACTATATTAGAGCGGAAGGCGAATCCGATATTGTAATCAACAAGAACTTCAATATATTCGGTAACGATGCATACACAATCGATGCAAAGAATTTAGGTGGAATTTTCAAGATTAATTCAGGATGCTCTGTACTTTTAAATAATGTCATCCTGACTAATGGTAATGGAATAAATGGTGGAGCTATTTACAATGAGGGTACTGTTAATATAATGAGTTCAACATTAACAGATAACAAAGCTACCCTCGGTGGTGCTGTTTATAACACTGGTATCACCGCAATATCTGGTTCTACCTTAACCGGAAACACCGCTGATAAAGGTGGAGCAGTATACTCTACCGGAACATTAGTGGTTGATGGGACTGATTTTAATGAAAACGTCGCTACCTATCGCGGTGGTGCCGTTTATAACGAAGGAAATTTTGAAGCAACAGACTCCACTTTTGACGGAAACGACATCACTTTCCGTTCTGCAAACGATGATAACGGTGGAGCAGCAATCTACAACAATGGCGGAACAACTAATTTAGATAATGTCAAGGTCATCAACAACATTAAGGACATAGTCTATCGTGCAGGAAATGCTGGAGACTTTATCAATGCGGCAATTGTTTCCACAAGCCGTCTCTACATCATAAACTCCTACATCGCAAACAACAGCGGATCTTGGGGTGGAGGAGTATATGTAACAGGTAACGAAACATTCACAGTAACCAATACAGTATTTGAAGGCAATGTAGCCACTTTCGGTGCTGCAATCTATGATGAAGGCACATCTATTATTGTGGAAAACTGTAATTTCACTGATAATCGCTGTGAAGGTGTAGGAAGTCCGGGAACAGCTAATACTCAAGCTGCAGCCATATTGGTCATGGGTTCTACTTCTAGTGCAATCATTAGTAACTCCAGATTCAATAGAAACATTGCTAAAGTTGGTGGAGCCGTAAGTATAAGTAGGGCTGGGGATGTATTAATCGATGACTGTGAATTCGTTGAAAACACAGGTTACAGCGAAGGTGGAGCAATCTACAACTATGCAGCTGATGGCGCTACTGTAACCGTAAAAGATTCTACATTTGTTGACAATGATGCTCCATTTGGTAGTGCCATTTCCAATGACGCTGATTTGGAATTATCTGGAAATACAATTACTGGCACTAGTCCCGCACCAATAGCTAACTATTATGGTACTATCGAATCAGAACTATTTGTTAACATTTTACAAGGTCAAACTGTCGTTACTATACTGCCAACCAATGAGATAACTGCTTATATTACTGATGACAATGGAAATGCAATTATTGATAGAAATCTTGTTTTATTAGTTGATGGCAACGAAGTTGCTGGCGTTTACAATAAAACTACTGGAACTCACACAGCTACCTACACTTTCACAAACCCTGGTAGTTATGAAGTAACTGCAAAAGATTATGATGCGGCTCACACTACCGCTGCCACTTTAATATTTGAAAGTCCATTAAGCTCATTACAAGCTTTAATTGATGCTAATACTAATGGAACTCTTAATTTAACTTACGGATTCAGTTACCTTGAAAATCATGATTCCGCAATTAAGGACACTGGTGTTGTAATAAGCAAAGACATCACTCTTAACGGTAATGGAGTAATTATTGATGGTGCTAATGTATCCAGATTATTCACTGTTGCTGATGGTGTAACTCTTACATTAAATAATATGATTATTACTAATGGTGCTGCTGAAAAAGGTGCTGGTGTTTATGTTAACAGTGGTGCTAAGTTAATGGCTGATAGTGTTAACTTTATCAATAACACTGCTGTAAAACGTGGTGGAGCAATTTACTCTGAAGGTAATGTACTGGTTGGGGATTGTCTATTTGACAGCAACGACATCACTTTCCGTACAGCAAACGATGATAACGGTGGAGCAGCAATATACAACTTAAACGGTGTTTTAACTGTTTACCGCTCCAATATTACCAATAACCTTAAAAACATCACTATCCGTAGTGGTAATAATGGTGATTTATTAGTTGGTGTCGTTGTAACTACCGGTGATACTTTTATTATAGATTCTTACTTTGCAAACAACACTGGATCATGGGGTGGAGCAATAAGTTCCCTAGGATACATGAACACTAATCCTTACACTTTAAATGTAATTGATACTACATTTGAAGGAAACAACGCTACATTCGGTGGTGCAATCTTTGTAGAATCCTCAAACTTAAAAGTCGATAACTGTACCTTTGAAAACAACAAAGGTGTAGGTGTTGGAAGTACTGGTACTTCTAATACTCAAGGTGGAGCTATTGTAGTATTCCCTACTAGCGCTTCTGCAGACATCAGCGATTCTACTTTCATTGGCAACTCTGCTAATATGGGTGGTGCTGTAAGTTTTGCTGGCGTTGACGGTGATACTACTGTAGATAATTGTACATTCATCAATAACGCTGCTAATGACGGTGGAGCAGTATATCTCTGGACTCAAGGAGATGCCACCGTAACTGTAGAAAACTCCGAATTTGAAGGAAACACTGCTGGTTGGGGTAGTGCTATTTCAACTGATGGTACTTTAAAATTATCCAATAACACTATTTCCGGTGATGCTACTGCAATAGGTAACTGGGCTGGTTCAATTACTTCTGAATTAATCGTTACAGTTTTAGATGCTGAAACTCATACTTTTGTCGAAGATGTGAATTTATATGCTGTTGTCACTGATGACAATGGTAATTTAATTGTAGATCATACTTTAAAATTCTACATTGATGAATTGGCTACATCTTATGGTACTGTTTACAATTCAACATCCGGCAGATATGAAAGGTCAGTTGCCATTACAACTCCTGGAACCTACACTGTCACTGTCACATCCGATTCAAATAACTTAACCATTACAACAGGCACAATTGTTGTAATCAAAAAAGGTTCCTTCACAGACTTGCAATATCAGCTTGACAATCTTGAAGGAGATACATTTGAATTACCATACGACTTCACTTACAACGAAACAGTCGATTCCGCTTTAGTAAATGGTATTAAAATCGGTCCAGGAATTACCATTGACGGTAAAGGTTACACAATTAGCGGTAATAATCAAGCCAGAGTCTTTAATATTACTTCCAACTTGATAACTTTATCAAATATGACAATTCGTGATGGTAAAGCCGATAAAGGTGCTGGACTATACATTAATAAAGGCGAAATTTTCATTGCTCTTAATGTAACTTTCACCAATAACACTGCTACCTACCGTGGTGGAGCAATTTACACTGAAGGCTTAGTGGACATTGATGGTTGCGTAATTGACAGTAATGACATTACCTACCGTGCTAAAAATGATGATAACGGTGGAGCAGCAATCTACAACAATGGTGGAATTGTATATATCAATAACACTGCTGTCACAAATAACTTGAAAGACATTGTTATTCGTGATGGAAATGATGGTCACCTAATCAATGCAGCGATTGTTAATTTGGATGGAGGAGTAATAATTAACAACTCTTATGTTGCAAACAACACCGGTTCTTGGGGAGCTGGAATATACCAAAATGGAAGATCCGTATTAGAAGCTTATAATACCGTATTTGAAGGAAACAATGCTACTTTCGGTTCAGCAATTTACGATGAAGGCGGAATGATTACTGTTAATAATTGTACCTTCAATGATAATGCGGCTGTAGGAATAGGTAGTTCAGGCACAGAAAATACTCAAGGAGCAGCAATATTGGTCATGAGAGATGATACATCTGCAAAAATTACCAATTCCAAATTCAATAGAAACTCCGCTAAAGTTGGTGGAGCTATAAGTCTTGCGGGTGTTGCTGAAGATTCCATTATTGACAATTGTACTTTCATCGGCAACGTTGCAGAAATTGATGGTGGTGCTGTATACTTATGGAGTGATGATGCTAAAGTAACCGTAACCGATTCAGAATTCATTGATAACACAGCTATATATGGTGGTGCTATTGAAAATGAAGGTGTAGGTGACTTAGTGGTTGATGGTTGTGCCTTTGTTGAAAACACTGCATCATTAAGAGGTGGAGCAATCATTTCAAGTGGAAACACAAGTGTTTCCAATTCTGTCTTTGAAAATAATGAAGCTTTAGGAAATACTAATGCTATATATCTTTACAACGATAATACTACATTAGCATTATCCAATAACACTATCACCGGTAGTAATGAAGCACAAATTTATGTTAGAGATGGAATTGAAGTTAAAACTCCATTAAAAGTTAGAATTTTAGAAAATGGTACTTACAATATCCATATGGGTCCTTACACTCTCAATGCTACTGTAACCGATATGGATGATAATTTAATTGTCGATCTTGCATTCAGATTTATTGTAGGAGATGCCGTTGTAGAAGATATTAATATTGATGAAGCTACTGGAGTTTACACTGCTGTATTCACTCCTACTGAAACCGGTACATTCATAGTATCTACAAATCTTGGGGATGCTAGTGAAGTTGAAACCGCTACTTTAACTGTATTTAGAACTTTAACAGATTTAGCTAAATTAGTTGAAGATGCTGCTGATCAAAGTACTATTGTTTTAGATGGAGATTACACATTTAATCCTGAATTTGATGCTGCACTTGTTAATGGTATTGTAATTGATAAGAATATCATTATTGATGGTAACGGATCTACAATTAGTGGTGCAAATCTTGCTAGATTATTCAATGTCACCGCTGTCAACACTTTAGTTTTAGGTAATGTCACAGTTCGTGACGCTAAAGCTGATAAGGGTGCTGGTGTCTATGTAAATGAAGGTGCTGGTTTACTCACTGCCAATGTTAACTTTATTAATAACACTGCAGTTTATCGTGGTGGAGCAATCTACTCAGAAGGTAGTGTAGTAGTTACAAAATCCGTATTTGACAGTAATGACATTACCTACCGTGCTAAAAATGATGATAATGGTGGAGCAGCAATTTACAACTTAAAAGGTACTTTGGCCATTTATACTTCCAATATTACCAATAACCTTAAAAACATCACTATCCGTAGTGGTAATGATGGTGATTTATTAGTTGGTGTTGTTGTAACTTCCGGTCAAACTGATATTTATGATTCTTACTTTGCAAACAACACTGGATCTTGGGGTGGAGCAATATCCTCTCTTGGATACATGAACACTAATGAATATGTCTTAACTGTTAAAAACACTAAATTTGAAGGAAACAACGCTACATTCGGTGGCGCAATCTTTATAGAATCCTCAAACTTAAAAGTCGATAACTGTACTTTTGAAAACAACAAAGGTGTAGGTGTCGGAAGCCCAGGCTCAGAAAATACTCATGGTGGAGCTATTGTTGTATTCCCTAGTGACGCTTCTGCAGACATCAGTGATTCTACTTTCATTGGCAACTCTGCTATTGTTGGTGGTGCTGTAAGTCTCCCTGGTGTGGATTCAGACAGCATTATTGAAAACTGTACTTTCAAAGACAACGCTGCAAATGACGGTGGTGCACTATACTTCTGGACAAATGGAGCAGATATATTAGTTTCTGATTCAGAATTTATCAATAACACCGCCCAATATGGGGGAGCTATTGAAAACGAAGGTATAGGCGATTTGGCAGTCGACAATTGTATATTCACTGAAAACACTGCTTCTCTAGCAGGTGGAGCGATTATTTCATCAGGTAGTACTAGCGTTTCTGATTCTGTTTTCACAGATAATGAAGCTCCAGCCAATACCAATGCCATTTATCTCTGGTATCCTGATACAACATTAGCATTATCCAACAATACAATAACTGGTGATGACAAAGTTCAAATATTCGTTAATGAGGGAATCGATATTGTCAACCCATTGAATGCTACATTCTTAGGCAATAAAACCGTTGATGCTGAATTAGGTACTATTTCCATTCTTAATGCTACATTAACTGATGACAACGGCAACTTCATTTACGATGCTGACTTCAAATTCTCAGTTGATGGTGAAGCAATTGATGAAATTCTCTTTGATTATGAAACAGGATTATACACTACAGAATATTCAATTGAAACTGCCGGTCCAAAAGTAGTATCCACCAATTCTGACTTGGCTGGATTAGTGAAATACACAGGTATCTTAAATGTTCCAAAAGCAAACGTAACAGAATTCATAGTTGGAGTTGTACCTAATATTCTATTCGGCGAAAATGTCACTATAAATGTATTCTTATTAGGTGTCAACGGTGAAGGATTAAACGAAACATTTAATGTAATCGTAAACAACTCCGAATACTCTGTAACAGTTACAAATGGAACCGGTTCATTCATTGTATCCGGATTGGCTCCTGGCCATTATTCCGCTTTAGGAATCTTCCCTGGAAATAACAATTACAATGGTGCTTATGCTACTGGATTGTTCACTGTATTATATCCATGCCCAATCTTGAATGTGACTGCTGAGGACATTACCTACGGTGAAGAAGCTATCATTAACATTACTTTAACAGAAGCTGACGGCACTCCATTGGATGGAAGAATCGGCATTAGTGTTGGCGGAATATTCTCAATGGACATTACTATTATTGGTTTTGTCTCAATACCTGTTCCTAATTTGCCTGCTAATGAAAGCGGTTGGGCTATTACAGTATACTATCTGCCCGATGAAGAACATATAAATACAATGAATGACACCGAAACAGTTAAAGTGGCTAAAATTGATCCTATGGTTGTCATAGCTGTTATTCCAGATGTAGACACTAAAGAACCTGCTGCTGTCTCAATTTTCGTCGGCAATGTCACTGGAGGTCAAACAGTTGCTACTGCAACTGGTCAAATCAAGATTGAAGGTTATGGAGTTGAACGCTTAGAAAATCTTACAGATGGTATCTACACTTTAGATTTAATTGACATCGTCCCTGGAGATTATGAAATCACTGTTACCTACTTAGGTGATGATAACTTCAACAATGCAGGAAACAGTACAAAATTCACTGTGCCTAAACGTGCAGCAACTGTTGAAATCACTGATGTCACTGAAAACATTTTAGTTGGAGAGAACGCTACATTCACAGTTAATATGGACCCTGATTCCGCAAACGGTAATGTGACAATCTATATTAATGGTACTGAATCTGGAACTATCGTGCTTGATGATGAATATGCTAATGCAAGCGTAAGCATCTCTGATTTAGGTGTAGGCACATACACTATTGGTGTAAAATACAATGGTAACGACCATTATAACGCATCTGATGTTGCAAACACAACCATAACTGTTGCTAAACTAAGTTCAAAAGTTACTATTAAACCTATTGCGGAAGTAACCTACGGAAATAATGTAACCATTGAATATACAGTTTTAAACGCAACTAATATAAAAATTAATGTTGCTTATGGAGGATTACAACCAGTTTATAATGATACTTTTGACGCTAATGTCAGTGAATACTCTGGTTCCTTTGTATTGTCTAACTTAGCTGCTGGTGAATATTTTGTTTTAGTCTACAATGAGGGTAATGATAACTACACTTTCAGTGTTGATTCTGTATATTTAACTGTCAATAAGGCAGAACCTACAATGCAAACTGAAATCACTTCAGATATTAAGGCTGGTGATGAATGTGTTGTAGTTCAAGTGGTTTTACCTGAAGATGCTACCGGTAACGTAATGCTTTTAATCGATGGTGAACCTGTTAACCAAATGGATTACAACTTAATCAATGGTACCGTAAACATTACTGTCCCAGCTGATTTCGTAACCGCCGGCAGACACTCATACTATGTAAGCTACGATGGTGATGATAATTATACTTCTGCTTATGATTTCAAATCATTTGAAGTGAGCAAAGTAACTCCTACTGTAACCATAGTTTTAGATGGTGAAGTTGGAGTGGCAGGCGGAGCTCTTGTCAACATCAGCGTTGCAAGCGATGCTACAGGCAAACTTTTAATCGATAACAATGGAGCATTAAGCATTGTAGAGCTTACAAACGGCAATTATACATTAGAAATATATGATCTGGTCGCTGGTGAGTACTACATTAACGTAACTTACATCGGTGATGACAAATACAGCGAAACAAATGCATCTAAAGTGTTCACTGTTCCTAAATCAGACGTTGAAATGAAATATGAAACTGTAACTCCTGAAGTCAAATATGGAGAAAACGCAATTGTTAAAGTTGACATTGCTCCTGACTTTGCTACAGGTAATGTAACTATCTTTGTTGACGGAAAAGAATATGGAACATTCGATCTTGATGAGGACTATGCAAACGCAACAATAATCATCTCTGGTTTAGCTATGGGATCACATAACATCACTGTAACATACAATGGTGATGAAAACTACAATGCAAAAACCGGAACTACAGTAAATGCCATTACAGTTACTAAAGGACAGCCAACTATTGACATCATGCTATACCATGATGTAATTGAAGTTGGAAGCGAGATTACTGTTGCATATGGTATATTTGGAGAAGTAAATGGTGGAAACATATCAATCTGTATCGATGGCGTAGAATGTTATAATAAACCTATTGCCGATACAGTAGACTATATTGATATTGTCTCAGATTTATTGACACCTGGCAATCACACTGTTTCAGCTCAATACTTGGGTGATGACCTGAATAACCCATCCAATATTGACGAAGTCAACGTTACAGTACTTAACATGTCTGAAATTACCATCAATATCGACACTCCTGAAAATTCAACAGATCTTGTATTCAATGTAACTTTACCAAGTAATGCTACAGGATACCTGTTAGTTGATATTGCTGGCCAACATTATTATGGAACTGTTAAAAACGGAACTGCAGTTGTATCTGTTCCTGGATTGGCTCCTGGAAACTACACCGCTACAGTTACATACAGTGGAGATGACCAGTATGAGAATGTAACAGTAATCAAAAATGTTGCTGTTCCTTCAAATCTACCTGAAGATGCATTGACCGTTCCTGAAACAGCTGATACCGATTCACCTGTTACTTATGCAGTCAACTTGCCTGCTGATGCAGGAGGATACCTTGAAGTTGATGTTGACGGAACTAGATATATTGCACCATTAAATAATGGATCTGCAAGCATAACCGTTCCTGCATTATCTGAAGGTGAACATAATGTGACTGTTAAATACTCTGGTGATGGCAAATACTCAAGTGCTTCTAAAGACACTAAGTTAAGCGTCCATGTTCCTGTATATAACATTGCAGAAAACAAAGATGTTTCAGTAATCTACTCTGCTAACGCATACTACAAAGTTCTCGTAACTAAAGACGGCAAAGCCGTTGGTGCTGGTGAAAGTGTAACTATCAAGTATAACGGTAAAACATACACCGTTAAAACTGACAGCAAAGGATACGCAACCTTAAAACTCAACACTAAAGTGAAAGTTAAAACATACACTATCACCGCAGAGTACAAAGGTGTAAAAGTAACCAACAAGGTTAAAGTGCAACACGTGATTAAGGCATCCAACAAAAAGGTCAAAAAATCCAGAAAAGTCAATAAGATTAAAATTACCTTGAAGAAAGTAAACGGTAAAGTTCTCAAATCCAAGAAAATTACCATTAAATTCAAAGGTAAAAAATATAAAGTAAAAACCAACAAGAAAGGTGTAGCTACATGGAAACTCAAAAAATCAGTTGTCAGAAATCTCACCGTTGGTAAAAAATACAAATACAGAATGACTTACGGAAAAGATGTCTTAACCAAAAAATTAACAGTTAAAAGATAGGGATTACTAGC
>ERZ809472.422-NODE-422-length-10060-cov-6.463368_pt1 | contig 10060 bp, 11 predicted proteins | sample MGYA00521274_ERZ809472 | MGnify/ENA primary metagenome ERZ809472 (study PRJEB31581, sample SAMEA3312791) | metagenome | study: EMG produced TPA metagenomics assembly of the PRJEB8939 data set (Metagenomic analyses of Rumen microbiomes reveals... | reverse complement strand
AAAGAGGTCGCCAGCAAAGAGACAGGCTTCGTCGCCACCCGTACCAGCACGGATTTCCATCTGCACGTTCTTGGCATCCTCTGGATCCTTGGGTATAAGGGCTATCTTGATTTCTTCTTCAAGTTTTGGTTGGAGCTCTTCATTCATGGCTAGCTCCTCACGTGCCATCTCTTTCATCTCCGAATCGGTCTCATTGGCCAGAATGTCCTTAGCCTCCTTGATGCCATTGAGACATGCGATGTAGCGCTTGCGGGCATCCATGATATCGCCAAGGTCCTTGTATTCCTTGGTGAGTTTAACGAAACGCTGCTGGTCAGCTATCACGTCTGGATCGGTGATCAGGGTTGATACTTCCTCGAAACGTGCCTCCAGGCCGTCGAGTTTCTGTAATATACTGTTGTTATCCATTTACTACTATTTTAATAATTGTATTCGCCGAATTCCGATTTAATAGTGAGCGAACGATGTCCTTCCTCGATATGTCCTACAATCTGGGCATCGATGTTGAACGACTTCGAGATAGCGATGATCAGGTCGGCAATCTCAGGACGGACGTAAATCTCCATGCGGTGACCCATGTTGAACACCTGGTACATCTCTTTCCAATCGGTACCTGAGCATTCGTGGATGGCACGGAAGAGCGGGGGAACAGGGAACATGTTGTCCTTTATCACTCGGCAGTTGTCGCCGACAAAATGGAGGACCTTGGTCTGTGCGCCGCCAGTGCAATGTACCATACCGTGAATCTCGGGGCGCAACTCGTCGAGTAAGCGTTTGATGACAGGCGCGTAAGTACGGGTGGGAGAGAGCACCAACTGGCCAGCATCCACTGGTGAGTCCTCAACAGCATCTGTTAACTTGTACTTGCCGCTATAGACAAGTTCGTCAGGAACTGCGTGGTCAAAACTCTCGGGATATTTTTGAGCGAGATATTTGGAGAAGACATCGTGACGAGCAGATGTGAGGCCGTTTGAACCCATTCCACCGTTGTATCTCTTCTCGTAAGTGGCCTGACCAGTGGAGGAAAGACCAACAATGACATCGCCGGGGCGGATATTAGCATTGTCGATGACTTCGCTCCTTTTCATGCGGCAGGTAACGGTGGAATCGACAATTATTGTACGCACAAGGTCGCCCACATCGGCTGTCTCGCCACCTGTAGGCCAGATACCGATACCCATCTCACGGAGTTCCGCAAGAAGTTCATCCGTTCCATTGATAATGGCCGAGATGACCTCGCCAGGCACAAGCATCTTATTGCGACCGATAGTGCTGGATACGAGGATATTATCGACGGCTCCCACACAGAGAAGGTCGTCGGTGTTCATCACTATGGCATCCTGTGAAATGCCCTTCCAAACGGAGAAATCGCCAGTCTCGCGCCAGTACATATAGGCGAGACTCGACTTTGTGCCAGCACCGTCGGCATGCATGATATTGCAGTACTCGGGATCGCCCCCCAATATGTCGGGGATAATCTTACAAAATGCCTGGGGGAAGATGCCCTTGTCGATGTTCTTAATAGCGGCGTGTACGTCTTCCTTGGCAGCACTAACGCCTCTCTGCATGTATCTGTTGTCAGTCATAATTATTATTTTTCTTTTCCATTCCAGAATTCCCAAGAAGCAAAGGCCTGCAGGAGGAGCATCTCAAGCCCATTTTTCACGTCTGCACCATATTCTGCGCCACGCTGCATGAAAAGCGTCTGATCTGGGTTGTAGATCAGGTCGTAGAGGATAGTGTGGTAGTCCATCGCCTCATAGGGCAGAGGAGGGCACTCGTCAGTATGTGGAAACATTCCAACCGGTGTACAGTTGACAATCACGTTGTACTCCTTTACCACCTCTGGTGTGATTTTGTTATATTGTATGGTTCCCGGACGTTCATATCGGCTGACGAAGACCGTTTCCAGTCCCAGAGATTTCAGGCCGAAGTTGATGGCCTTTGAGGCACCGCCTGTTCCTAGGATCAATGCTTTTTTATGCCATTTCTTGTCGATCATCGGCTCGATGCTCTTGGTAAATCCGATGACGTCAGAGTTGAAGCCCTTCAGCGTCGTCTTGTTGCCCTGATGGGTGACACGAATGACGTTGACGGCTCCGATGGCCCTAGCCTCTGGTGTAATGCTGTCGAGGTATGATATCACTTTCTCCTTATAGGGAATGGTCACATTCAGCCCTCTCAGATTGGGAGTTTTATCGAGGATTTCCGTAAGCATATCGATGCTTTGGATTTCATAGTTCTCATACCTTGCGTTAATTCCTTCATCAGCAAACTTCTGGTTGAAATAGCTGATGGAGAAAGAGTGCCCCAAAGGGTAGCCTATCAGTCCGTACTTATCCATAACTCTTGTTTATTTAATTGCAAAATACATCGTGCAGATGCCGAATGTAAGTCGGCGGAAGGAGGCTTGGCTGAAACCTGCCTGACAGAGTATCTCCACCATTTTTTCTCCCTGAGGGAAAGCCTCAATGGTCTTCGTCAGATAGCTGTAGGCAGCCGTATCTTTCGAAATCAGTCGTCCGTAGACAGGCAGCACCGTATGACTGTAAATGCTGAACAGTTGCTTCATGGGGAAAGTAACAGGTGTCGTCAGTTCTATGATGCTCAAATGTCCTCCAGGTCGTAACACGCGACACATTTCCTTAAGTCCTCGATCCAAGTCTTCAAAATTGCGGATGCCAAAGGCGGCTGTCACAGCATCGAAGAAACCGTCAGGGTAGGAGAGTGCTAAACAGTCCTCGCGGTCGAAGCTGATGGTGTCTTGCAGTCCCAGCTTTGCTGCTTTTTGACGTCCTATTGTCATCATGCCTTCGCTGATGTCAGCACCAACGAGTTTTTGGGGTTTGAGCATCTGTGCGGCGAGGATGGCGAAATCGCCCGTACCGGTAGCAATGTCAAGTATAATTTGCGGACGATGAGGAGCCAGCTGTTGGATGGCTTTCCTACGCCAACTGCGGTCGATGTCCCACGATAGCCGATGGTTCAGCTTGTCGTAAGTAGGGGCGATGTTGTCGAACATTTGCTCCACTTGCGTCCCTTTCTGACCTTCATGATACGGCTTGATATCCTCCTGCGCGTAGCCCATATAGTTATTTGATCTTAAAAGCCTTCAGCCAGCTGCTAACGTTGTTTTCAATGCGCTTTGCGATATCGCCGGTACTTTCCTCACGTTCGAAACGCTCGCCCACGATATGCTCATATAGCTCGATATAGCGTTCAGAAACGCTCTCTGCATATTCGTCAGTGATCTCGGGCATCATCTGACCAGGCTCGTTCATAAAGTCGTGCTCGATGAGCCATTGGCGCACGAACTCCTTCGAGAGTTGTCGTTGGGGGACTCCATTGGCCAGTTTCTCCTCATAGCCCTCGGCATAGAAATAACGGCTGGAGTCGGGAGTGTGGATCTCGTCAATGAGGTAAACTTTGCCGTCCCGCTTGCCGAACTCATACTTGGTATCAACGAGAATTAATCCCCGCTTGGCGGCAATCTCCTGTCCACGTTTAAATATGCGACGAGTGTAGTTCTCCATCACCTCGTAGTCTTCTTTCGAGACGAGACCCTGGGCGATGATCTCATCTTTAGAAATATTCATGTCATGACCTTCATCGGCCTTGGTGGTTGGCGTGATAATGGGCTTAGGGAATCGTTCGTTCTCCTTCATCCCGTCAGGCAGTTTAACGCCGCAGAGTTCACGGCATCCGTTCTTATACTCGCGCCAAGCAGAACCAGTGAGGATAGAGCGGATGATCATCTCCACGCGAAAGCCCTCGCACTTCAGGCCGACGGTGACCATAGGATCGGGGGTGGCCAGTTTCCAGTTGGGACAGATGTCCGTCGTGGCATCGAGGAACTTGGCTGCAATCTGGTTCAACACCTGGCCCTTGAAGGGGATTCCCTTCGGCAGCACTACATCGAAAGCTGAGATGCGGTCTGTTGCGACCATCACCATCAGATTGTCGTTGATGTTATACACGTCACGGACTTTGCCGTGATAAACACTCTTTTGTCCTTGAAATTGGAACTCAGTCTTTGTTAATGCTTTCATTGCTATTTCGTTCTTTATCGTAATTTTCGTATGCGTTGACAATGCGAGTGACGAGCTTGTGGCGGACGATGTCGGAACGGTTTAGATTCACTATGCCAATGCCTTCCACATTATTTAATATATGAAGGGCCTCAATCAGACCCGATTTCTGGGAGTGGGGGAGGTCTATCTGAGTCATGTCTCCCGTGATAATCATCTTCGTGTTCCAACCCATACGGGTGAGGAACATCCGAATTTGAGCCGGCGTCGTGTTCTGTGCCTCGTCAAGTATTACGACAGCGTCGCTTAGCGTACGCCCACGCATGAAGGCGAGTGGGGCGATCTGGATGATATGCTTCTCCATCATGTCCTGCAGTTTCACCTGCGGCAACATATCCTCCAGCGCGTCATAGAGCGGCTGTAGATACGGGTCGATCTTGTCCTTCATATCGCCGGGTAGGAAACCGAGTTTCTCGCCGGCCTCTACAGCAGGGCGCGAGAGGATGATCTTCTTTGCGGTCTTCCCCTTAAGGGCTTTGACAGCTAGGGCGATCGAAAGATAGGTTTTTCCCGTGCCGGCAGGGCCTACGGCGAACACCATGTCGTGTTGCTCGTAGGCTTCTATCAGACGTTGCTGGTTTTTGGTACGTGCTTTAATGGGACGGCCTGCCATCGTGTATACAACAACATCTTCAGGCACATCTTGCTTAACATGACGACCTTTCACTATGTCTAGTACATCTTCTTCTTTCAGAGAATTAAATTGCAATACATGCTTACGAAGATGTTCTACGTTTTCCTCAAAAGATGACATCTGTTCCTCATCGCCAAGTACACGAATCACATTATCTCTGGCAACAACACGCAATTTTGGGTAGAGCGAACGCAGAATCTGCAAGTTCGCATTCCCGACACCATAGAAGATTACGGGGTCAATATCTTCTAAAACCAGATGTTTCTCTATCAATCTCTATACAAATTACTAATTTGCGTGCAAAATTACAAAAAAACTTTGTAACTTTGTGCCCGAATTAAGAAAATTAAGATGAAACTGACAAAAAAAACATATTTGAGGGGCTTTCTGTGTGTAGTTTTACTACTGGCCGTATTGCGATGGCTTTTCCCCTCAGTTGCAGAATCCAAGGTAGCAGAAACCGTAACAGAGAGTATAAGTGAGATACTCACTCTTGACATAAACGCTAAAAAAACAACACGAAAGAATCGTATTCTCAGTGTACCGAATTATCAGACAGCATTTCCTGATACTAATAGCGTGCAATTATCTGCCGCTTCCAAATGGGGTGTTTCACCCGTAAAAAACCGTGAGGATGCTGAAGCCCGAAAACGTGAACTGGTATATATTGGGTCTAATCCTTATTATCACGTTGATCCACTATATAGCAGTATTCCGTACCTTGTGCCACGTGCTGCCGTATTGTTACAAGATATAGGACAGTCTTTTTATGATAGTTTATACAATAAAGGTGTGCCTCTTCACAAATTTATTGTGACCAGTGTATTACGTTCTCAGGAAGACGTTACTAAACTTCGTCGCCGAAATGGCAACGCCACAGAGAATTCATGTCATTTATACGGTACAACTTTTGACATTTGTTATAATCGATATAAGACTGTCGAAGATCCTGAAGGTCCACATCGTCGACAAGTACGAAATGATACTCTTAAGTGGGTTTTATCAGAAGTTCTCCGCGATATGAGACAGCAGAATCGTTGTTATATCAAATATGAAGTAAAACAGGGGTGCTTCCATATGACGGTTCGTTAAAATATACCGTCAACATATCCTATTTATCATAATGCCGATTCTGATAATTTTGAATCATCTCAGTCGTAGGGCATCGCCAACGTGGATTTGGTAATCTGGCGAAAGTTTGTTCATCTTATAGAGATTCTTCAGACGAATGCCGTACATTTGTGCTATAGAATACATCGACTCGCCGTTACGAATGTAATGCAGGCGTCCTTTATAATCTTTTGGTGCTTTTGTCTGTTTTTTCTTCAACCAGATTATTTCTCCTTCGTCCAGTCTGTCATTTTTATCACGTTCGTTATATTTCGCCAATTTGCGATAACTGATACCTATTTCCTCAGCAATTGTCTTGAATGTGTCGCCACGACGTGCTATCAGATAGTAATTCTTGTTGAAAATCTTGATGGGATGCAAATCCTGTCCGTTGACCCGATGATCCTTAGCATGTTCCACCATGAACTTATCAGCGCTCTTGGCTGTATCGTATTCGTACAGTTTGTACAACTGAATAATTTCTATCAATTTGGAGGCATATTGAGGATTCGTTGCATAGCCGGCTGCCTTCAGTCCTTTTGCCCAATTTTTATAGTCTGTGACCTTCAAATCGAACAAAGAACGGTAACGTTGACTGCTGGCTAAAAACCGACTATGGTCCTCGTATGATTCATAGGCTGAGTCGTAGGCTCTGAAACATTCGTTGCGTTCATCGTCATCATGATAGACTTTGCGTCCAGTCCATCCATTACATTTAATACCAAAATGGTTGTTTCCTTTCCTGGCGAGTTCACTCTGCCCTGCACCGCTCTCAAAAAGCCCCTGAGCCAATGTTATCGATGCAGGAATTTTCCATCGCTGCATCTCTTCGATGGCGATATCCTTATATTGGTTGATATATTGCTGATAACGCTCATTCCAACGGATCTGTGCGTTGGAAGTCAGATACGAAAACGCGGTCACAGCGAGTAATAATAGGAATTTCTTCATCTTTTTATTCAATTTTGGTGCAAAAATAATGTTTTTTCCGCAAAAAGTTGTATTTTTGCAGGAAAATATCAGCAATATATGGAAACTCTTGAACTGAAATCCACGATTAAGGTCTGTCAGGTGGAAGAACTGACGGCCGAAGAACAGCATCTGGTACATTTGGCTATTGAGGCAACATCACGCAGTTATGCCCCCTACTCCAATTTCCATGTGGGTGCAGCAGTCCGTCTCGAAAACGGTGTCGAAGTGATAGGCTGTAATCAGGAGAATGTGGCCTACCCTTCCGGACTTTGTGCTGAGCGAACTGCTCTTTTTTCAGCTGGTGCCCAATATCCTGATACGCCTGTTTGTATGCTTGCTATCGCTGCACGAGGCACTGACGGAGAGCTGACCGATGAACCAACTGGTCCATGTGGCAGTTGTCGCCAGGTCATCATCGAGAGTGAGACGCGGGCTGGCCATCCCATCCGTATCCTGCTATATGGGCGTAAACATACGTTTGTTATTGAGGGTATCCGTCCCTTGATGCCGCTCTGTTTTACAGAATTCTAGTAGCATCCCAACCCTTGCGCTGTTGAAAGGGAGTCAAGGTGGAAATCGTAGATGAGTTTATCTTCATCTACTAGTTTGAAATGCATCTTTCCTTGAATACTGTCCTTCGGGTTTTCCCAGATGATATCCTTGAAGTATAGTGTATCTTCACTTTCTACACGAGGCGTACGCAATAATGAATGCATAAACCGGTAATTAAAGGCCTTTGTAGTATCATTCACAACTCCCATAATCACATCTTCATCATAACCCGTAATAATACTACTGTCACATGTCAAGCCATACAGAGGTTCATTGTTCGCAAAACGTAGTGCAGCACCTCTGTCAGCATTAAAAGGATAAAACTGTACCAATGTGCAGCGATGCACGATAGCCTGTCCGCCATAAATTGCCAGACAATCTCCTAACATATTACTTATCAGACATTCGCTAAGCCTGATGTTGGCATTCTCACTTTTCAGACCAGTGCCCGTACAATTATGGATACTACACTGATACATATCGAGCCTGAACACATCAGCATTGAAGGCCGCAGAGTCACATACGATTCCATACTGCCCAGCATTACGTATTTGTGTACGTCGTAGTACATTGCCTGTTGATGATGCACGGAAAGTAATACCACCATTCTTACCCCATTGTCCGCTAACACGATCGTATGGCAGATATGAGAACATATGGTCTAGTCTGTCGCCACGCAATGTGACGCTGTCGGTGATAAGCCGTCCATACACATCAATACCTGGTCCGTCGTGGAAATAGAGTGTCGTATTCCGAATGGTCAGACAAACCCCCTCCTCTACCCTCAGGCCACCATATATTATAATAGGTGATGATGTTTCTATCGTAGAATCTCGACTGATTACAGGATTATAAAGCCGTTGGGCATCCCATACAAATGCTCTCAGATTTACCTTCTGCTCCAGACCACTCTCGAGAGTGAATACGAGATTGTCTTCTACAACTAATGCTTCCTTCTGTCCTGTTTCTGGGGCCGTCAGTTCCACAAAAACAAGCAGCGAGTCCTTACGACGGATTTCCAGATCGTTTACTTGCGAGCCATTGCTGTTGTCAAGGTAGATACCGTCGACATTTACACGGAAGCCAGTTTGGTTACGTTTCGCCAGACGTACAGACTTCAACCGCAGGCCATCGTTATTTTCATTGTGCACCCAGAAAGTATAAGTGCCCGAAGCCACCCGCGCAAAGATGGTATCCATCTCCAATGTATCGGCAGGGAACGTCAGGCGCAGACTACTTGACGTAGAAAAATTATCATCATCCTGACATGCCATCAAGGCAACGACAATCGAGAGTACATAAAAAATCCGTTTCATCATATCATTGATAAAACGGACTTTTCTTTCGTTTATTGCCTTTTTACTTACCAAAATAGCGTTTTAGCAATCCTGCAAAGCCTGCGCCATGACGAGCCTCATCTTTGGCCATCTCGTGAACAGTGTCGTGGATAGCGTCGAATCCGGCAGCCTTGGCGTTCTTGGCGATACGGAACTTGTCCTCACAGGCACCAGCCTCTGCAGCAGCACGCTTCTCCAGGTTAGTTTTAGTGTCCCATACGCATTCGCCCAGCAATTCTGCAAAACGGCTGGCGTGATCAGCCTCCTCGAATGCATAGCGCTTGAATGCCTCGGCGATTTCGGGATAACCTTCACGATCGGCCTGACGGGCCATAGCCAAATACATGCCTACTTCTCCACACTCTCCGTTGAAGTGATTTCGTAAATCATGGATCATCTCCTCTGATACGCCCTCTGGCTTTCCATCGCCGATTTTGTGTACTGTGGCATAGGTCATGTCGGCATCATCCTTCAGTTCAGAGAACTTTGAGGCTGGAGCCTTACAGATGGGACACTTCTCGGGAGCTGCATCGCCTTCGTAGATATATCCACAAACGGCGCAAATGAATTTCTTCTTCATAATCGAAATTGCTTTTAGTTATTAAATAATGTGACTTTATATATACGTTCTGCTAAACGATTCTCAGTGAAATTTTTCTAGTGCGCAAATGCCCTTTTGCGTACATAATCCCCGCAATGAAACAAACACCAGATTATCGAAGATTTCCTCTATGTTGAACTGTTTGTACAACTTCTGTTGCATGATAAACTGTCCCTGAGCTTCAAACATCTTTCCAAAAAGTTCCAGATTGACATCATTACGGAAAAAACCCTCATCAACACCTCTCCTTAAAAATAACAGTTGCCTTGATTGTGATTCCTTGCCTTCCTTCGACAAGAATGCCATTACTTGTGGATATTTCACAATATCTGAGTAAAACAGAGGACTTGTCGAACGGAATTCTTCCACCTTCATACGATAGACCTTCAGTATGATCTCCATCACATCGTCGCTTTCCTTGCTAATATTGCGCAAGCGCTCCTCCATCTGTCGGTGATACTTCTTGACACCCTCGAATAAGAGCAGTTCCTTGTTCTCAAACAACTCGTAGAGCGTCCGCTTCGAGATGTTCATCTGTGTAGCGATATCATCCATCTTCACCCCACGGATACCTTTTTGGGCGAAAGCATGCATAGCCGCCGTCACGATTTTATCGTACAGCCCCCGTTTATAAGCAGTAGTATTTTTAATTTCCTGCATATTCTTACATTTTGGGTACAAAGATACAAAATAATTTAGAATGTTGAATGAAGAATTGAGATTTTTTTGTAATTTTGCGGGCGATTAGAATAAATTATAAAAAAAG
>ERZ809472.421-NODE-421-length-10074-cov-9.696177_pt1 | contig 10074 bp, 6 predicted proteins | sample MGYA00521274_ERZ809472 | MGnify/ENA primary metagenome ERZ809472 (study PRJEB31581, sample SAMEA3312791) | metagenome | study: EMG produced TPA metagenomics assembly of the PRJEB8939 data set (Metagenomic analyses of Rumen microbiomes reveals... | reverse complement strand
CCGAGTGAACGGATATCATCGGAATTGGTGAACGGCTATCGCCGGAATACGCAATCAAAGTGTCTGACATATCCCAGGATGTTCTTCGCAAGGTTATAATGCGCGGTATCAGAAAGAAGGTGATGATTGGTGACCTCCTATGGAAAGAACCACAGCCGGAAGAGCTACTCCCCCAAGGCTGGGACTTCTCTCTACTACCTGCACTGTCTGAGAAGAAGGGCTGGAAGCTCGCAACCAGATCAATTGCAACCCAAGGCGGAGGTAATCATTTTGAAGAGCTTCAGAAGGACGGCGAGGATAACCTTTGGATAATGATTCACTCAGGCAGTCGTGGGCTTGGCGGAAGGGTCTTTATGTATTATAATGAACTGGCAAAAAAGCTGAATACAAAGTACCACTCCAAAGTGTCCGAAGACATGCATCTCCCCTTTTTGCCGGAAGGTACAGAAGAATTTGAGTCATACCTTCGAGAAATGCAGTATTGCTTAGAATGGGCCGTATGCAACCGCAAGGAAATGATGCGAAGGACCATTGAAATCCTTGGTGATGCTTTTCCGGATGTATTGTGTGATTTCCCCATTGACATTCATCATAATTATGTAGCCGTGGAGAGACACTACGACCAGAAACTGTATGTCCACCGTAAGGGAGCTGTCTGCACGGGCGAATACATACGCCATGAAGGTGAACAGGTCATTTTCAGGCCTAATAGGGTAATTATACCTGGCAGCATGGGCACGAGTTCCTATATCTGCGAAGGACTTGAGAACCTGTCGGCTTACAATAGTTGCTCTCATGGCGCAGGGCGTGCCATGTCTCGTTCGGACGCCCGTGAGCTTGACATGAAATCAGAGATAGAAAGACTCGACAGGCTTGGCATTGTCCACGGTATCCGCAGTAAACAGGACCTTGAAGAATGTACTTCTGCCTACAAGGACATCGAGCAAGTACTTGAGGATGAGCGCGACTTGGTGGAGCCAATGGTTAAACTAAAGCCAATAGCGGTGCTCAAAGGGTAAAAGACAAATACAACAGCAAACATTGCTGTTGACATTGAATACGCCCTTGCTTACCTCCCTACATCATGCAAACTTCCGAAAAAGCATTTCTACTTGTCGGAAGTTTGCTTTCCTTTATTGACAGATTCTTGGCAGACACTTTTCCAATAGTCTGCCTTTACGGGATTAGCTTCACAGCCAAAGCCTTTCCTATAACAATCTGACAGCTCTTCTGTAGCGGCAGCATTTCCGTGGAGTGCTGCCCTGCGAATAAGCGAGAAACCTTGCTCATCGTCGTATAGCATCATCAATCCATAGCGATAGAGTTTACCTAACTTCAACTCACAGAAAGCCACCTCGTCCTCTACTCCTTGTTGGTAGTATTCAACAGCACGTTCTATGTCTTTTTCCATGTCTGCGAACCCGTTCTCAAAGACATGGCCCAGTATGAAATAAGCCATCTCGTTGCCATAAAGAGCGGCTTTCTCGAAGCAAGGAATAGCTTTCTCATACTCCTTTGCTTTCCAATGTGACATCCCTTCCTGATAAGCGACATTACCAACACTTTTCTCATCCAAATCATTCGGATGACAGCTGTTTATCCTGAGCCTTGCCCACCACTTTATTTCTTCAAGACGCTTTCGCAACTCTGGGTCGTTTGTCATGTCGGTTTTCAACTCCGAAAGGATCACAATCGTATCTAACGGATTTTCTTTGAGTACCCTAAGCAGCGGCTCACCCAGACAACAGGCTTCTTCGTTAAAATCATGAACAAGCTGTCGTATAATACGTTCATAATCTGAGAACGAGTACCAGTCATGTCATCATAAGTATGGAACTATAGCCACATAAATGCGCTGTTTTCTCTTGTGTATGACTATGAGTTTGAGGGTATAGCCTTAATAATAATTAAATCTGTTAGGCATAATTAGGATTTATTTGGCGAAACACCTAAAATTACCTAAATTTGCGGTGCTAATTTGTGTCTCCAGACGCGATGAAGCAAAGCCTCACGCCAATGCTGCTTAAATCGGCAGCGGTTGGAAGTGGGGACTACATAGTGGTAAAAGCGTTTGCTGACGCTTGGTTTTGATCGTTGGAACTTCGAACACTTCAGCCTATCAGAAACCATGCAACGGTAGATGCTCATGGGTATGTAATATACGTCCATGTCCATTCTCCTTGGATAGACTGGATTCTATATATACATACGGCGTGGGGTCTTCGTTGCTCGTTTCGATAGGCGGGTAAGTTCGAAGACCTCAACGGTGGAACGGGCAACAGTGGGGTTCCACGCTTTTCATGTATAAACTTTAGGGTGAGTGCAGCTTTTTAACTAAAATGTCTGATGGGAGCCTAAGACTTGCAGTAAATGTCCTATGAATAACAGCAAAACAGGTTACAAAAACAAGCAGAACAACAGTTTTTGGCTTCTGCTAACATTTCTTGGCTTAACCACATGGCCAGTCTTTATCTCCGCACACGACTTTGAAGTGGATGGAATCTATTATAATTTTAATGAAGACGGAATTTCTGTAAGTGTTACTTATAAAGGGAATTATTCGCACTATGCTGACTATTCAGCCAATGTTGTTATTCCAAGTGAAGTATCCTATAATGGAAAAAACTATAGTGTCACCTCTATTGGTGAACGTGCTTTTTCAAATTGCGAAAGTTTGACCTCAGTAACTATTCCAAATAGTGTTACCTCTGTTGGCAAAAATGCTTTCGAAAGCTGTAAAAATTTGTCCAGTGTATCTATCTCCAAAGGTGTAACTTCAATAGGTGATAATCCATTCTTTGGTTGTAATAATCTCAAATATGTGTATCTTGATTGTCAAGAAGTTGGGCCATGGTTTAGGGGGTTTTCATCCATTCAAAATGTAGAATTAGGAGAGTCTGTCATATCTATCAGTGATTACGCATTCTCTGGTTGCACAAATATGGAATCCGTTATTTTTGGCAAAAACATAGCCTCAATTGGGAAACATGCATTCGACGTTTGCGGCATGGAATCAATTGATATGGGAAATAACGTGATCAGCATGGGAGAATCGGTTTTCAGTAATTGTTGGAGACTTACATCCGTCAAGATTAGTGAAGGTCTGACAGAAATCCCCTATCAAGCATTCTGTATGTGTGAGAGTCTTAAATATATCACTATTCCAGAGGGAGTGACCAGTATAGGCAGTATTGCTTTCCGGGATTGCAAAAGTCTTACCGAAATAACCATTCCCGAAAAAGTGACGAATATTGGTAATAGTGCATTTTATAACTGCAATAATCTTATTGACGTAACACTTCTTTGTCCTACTGTAGGTACATGGTTTAAAGGAATGAAAAGCATACAGTCTATTACCATTGGTAATTCAGTAACTACTGTCGATAGTGATGCCTTCAAAAATTGTAGTGGTATAAAAACCGTCACTATAGGTAATGGTATTACAAGCATCAGTAATAGTGCTTTCTCTGGCTGTAACAATATTGTTGATTTGTCTCTCAACTGTCCGACAATTTCAACTTGGTTTAAAGGGTTGAAATCACTTGAATGGATAAAAATAGGAAAGTCTGTTACTGATATAGGCAAGGAAGCTTTTTCGGGCTGTAGTGGTTTGAAAAACCTTCTGATTGATTCAGGTGTTAGTATTATTGGAAAAAAAGCGTTTTATAATTGTAAAGGACTGTACTCAATCTCTATTCCAAATAGCGTAACGAATATTGATGATGAAGCATTCTCCAGTTGTAGTAAATTAGAGGATGTATTTATTGAGGATGGTGTTACAATTATTGGTAATAGGGTATTCTATAATTGTAATGAGTTGGTCTATGTTGACATCCCTTATAGTGTAACAGATATAGGAGACGAAGCATTTTCTGGCTGTAGCGGTTTGGCCTCAATGACCATTCCCAACAGTGTCATTTCCCTTGGTGCAGGTGTTTTCCGGGATTGCAAAGAGCTAACCACGATAGATATTCCTAACTCGGTAACTACCATCGGTAATTATGCGTTTGCGAATTGTAGTGGTTTAAAATCCATCTCACTTGGTAGTAGTGTCATGAGTGTTGGAGATTACGCATTTTCTGGTTGCAGCAATTTGCGTTCAGCTATCATCCCCAATAAGGTGACGACAATTGGAAGTAATGTTTTTAATGGCTGTAGCAACCTGACCTCAGTGACCATAGGTAATAGTGTTACGTCCATTGGCAAAAATGCGTTCTATGGTTGCAGCTCCCTGAAAAATGTACTACTAAATACTACAATTGTTGATATTTGGTTGCAGAATTTTTCTTCACAAATTCCACAAATAATATTAGGTACTGATGTAAAAATAATAAAAACTGATTCTTTCAAAGACAAAAACGATATTCAACTGAAGACATTATCCTCAGAGCCTCCTATTTTGGAATCGGCATTGCCAATGTATTCTGTTGAAGTACCGATAGGCAGCACTTGTGACTACGCATTGGCTGAGAACTGGAGCATAACGAAAAAGATCTATGCAATTAAAAATGAAGAAGAATACTATCCTGCTGTTATTCTGAATGAGGGTGAAGGACTTGTGCGTATTGGTGGTAGTGAAAAGGGATGTGAGATTGCAGCCAACGAACATGTAACTGTTACTGTTAAAAATAGTGAGAGAATCCAAGGCGGCGATTGTCTGGTCTACACCAATCATCACAATTTGATGACGGAATTACGGCAGAAGGGCGAATATTCATTCACCATCTCACCAAATCTTGCAAATAATATTGTCTACACATACTCTACAGATGCATTGCATAGATGTATCGCTAATATTAGTCAAAGTGGCACATTGCTAAATCATGTGGGAACAAATCATGTAAGCGATATTTTCTATCTGAAAGTAAGTGGTGAAGTAAATGGTACTGATATAAGAGTCATTGGCAAGATGCCCAACATCCGTATTCTTGATATGTCAGAGGCACGGATTGTAGAAGGTGGCCAAGCATATTATGGTGACAATTATTTCACGAAAGACAACCAAATAGGTGAATATTTCTTTGCAGGACAGTCATATCTTATGAAGGTAATACTTCCGCAGACAACGACAACCATTGGGCAACAAACTTTCTTAAACAAAAACAGGTTGATAGACATCTTTCTACCAGAAGGACTGGAAACAATAGGTGACAATGCTTTTAAAGGCTGTAGTAGTTTGAAATCTATTTCTCTGCCTATGTCCGTGAATAAAATGGGTAGTACCGTGTTTAGTGGTTGTAGTTTTGAGGAGGTAATAATCCATTGCCCCAAAGTAGGAAATTGGTTCCAAGGTATGACCACTATCAAAGATTTGCATCTATGTGATGGTGTTACCACTATATTAGGCAACGCTTTTAAGGGATGCAAAGGACTTGAACAAATCATTATCCCTGCCAGCGTGACATCCATTGAGGGTTCAGCTTTTGCAAACTGCACGAGTTTGATGAATGTAACATCTATGAATGTTGTTCCGCCAACGATTCAGTCTTCGACTTTTGACTCTTCAACAAAAGAGACTGCCAAACTGAATGTTCCGATAGGAAGCAAGACAGCTTACTGGCTGGCTCCTTATTGGGGAGATTTCCAAAATATTATAGAGCTTGACGTAAATGGCATAAAAGAAAACACCTACACTATTAGGCCTTCATTAAGTCAACAAGTAAAAGTGTACACGCTTTCTGGCCAGCTCGTCAAGACAATTGACGCTACACAGCAACAGCAACTGAACGGAATCCTACAAAGTGGCATCTATATCATCAATGGCAAGAAAGTGATTGTGAAATAAAAGATAACAGAAAAAGAGGAAGCTGAAACGCTTGAAAGGGAGTAGGCCAAGATAAATAGATATTTAGTTTATGTTAGATTCAAGTTCTTTTATTCAAATTGCATTAAAAGTGATAAACGATCAAGAATTCATAAAAGAGTTCGAAAATTTGCCAGAAGAATTAAAGAGTGAAAAAATGGATTTTTATCGTGAAGATATGTGGGAAATCCACTATGGTTTTCCATTAATTACTCTGATAGTAGGGGATGAACAGCAAACAAAGGAACTTATTGCCAAGCTGGTTGAACATGTGAATAACCGAAAATTGGATGTAGAATTCAGGACAATCTCAATGGTTGAGCTTATAGAGAATAATAATCGTCCTTTGAATTCTCCAAAGGGTCAAGATGGTGGTTATTTAATTTTGAAATATCAAGAAGGTTTGACAGAAAAGAACTTGTATGAATTAACTAAGCATATTCTTATGAATAAGAACATAGAAGAATTTTCGGTCTACAATGGCTTGGGTGTAGATCAGAACTGGCGAGAAGAGTCTTTACACAGAAAGAATAATGATATAATGCCTTGGATTAGGACTGGATGGAATCTTATTGTCGTTGCAGATTCTCAATACCACTATATGTACTAAAGGTTTTAATGATAGAATATACAGAGATTTGTCGAATGCCGAAAAATGGAAGGAAATAACAGCTTGGAAATAGTCCGATACAATGGAGAATGGGGGCAATGTTATGGCAAATAGTGCTTTGTGGGTTGGTTCATTACAGCCACTTACTGACCATCCCGTCTATAAAATGAGTCTGCATCATGAAATGAATATTTCAAGTAGGTGAGATAATAATAATTAACCACAAAATAAAAGAGGAAACCGAAACGCTTGAAAGGGAGTAGGCATAATTATTACAATTTAAATACTTATGTGTGATTTTTTTGATGAGTTAGAAGTTGGGGATATTACTACACAAGAAGATTCTTTTTATCAGAGAGAAACAGACATAAAACGAGGCGATGACTGCATTTTAGGCGAAAATGGTTTATACAAGTGTGACCCCTCAGCAAATTCTGAACTCCATGTTGCTGCAAGATTCCCAAAGGGTTATTATCCTGCATGCAAGTTTTGTATCCCTAATCCCAATAGGGTTAACTACGACCTCCAAAAAGACGAATACGAATTCCAAAATGGCATGAAATTGGTGAGGCCAAGTAGGGCAGAAAAAGTAGCCAAACATGACAATGCCTTTTTCGATAGAATTTTTATGGGAACAGATCGTATAAAGCCTCTTTTCTCTTCTTTGTCAGCCATCATAAAGAATTTGTCAACAGAAGATAATCTGTCAGATGAGATTTGCAATATGATTGACAGGATTCTGGCAGAAGGAGATTTTCATTATACACATTCTAGAATTTATACAGATAACGGTTCAGTACGTGTCATATTGGCAAATAGAGACATCACCACATGGCTGTCTTTCTTGAAAGGGAACATTCCTGTCTACCTTGTCGATGAAGACAAGATGCCAGATTTACCAGTTCCAAATGAATTTACAAATAAAGGAAAGAATGACGATCTTGTCCCAAACAAAGGACATTATTCCATTATGGAAGCTTTAGGCGTATATCAACTTAATGGAATCAATCGTGAGATTTTGCTGTGTCCGAAAAGGATTAAAGAAACCTCTGAAAGCCTTGGCATAAGATACGACATTCTTGTAGCAATAGTTTATATTCATGAATTAGGTCATGCAGCATTAGATTCAACTATTATTTTAAATAAAGAAAAAAACGACGAGGATGGAACAATTGAAATTCAAATCGAAGGAGAGTATAAATTGGGAAATACTCCATTTGAATTTGTAATGGAAGAATCGCTCGCAAATATGATAATGTTGCAATATATGGATTGGTATTCGGAATTGAATGAAGATGAATCTTATTTTTCAAAAGCGAAAAAGTTTGTAGAGGAACAACGGCCTGCATATCGCTTTGGGATAAATCAGTTTGAGGCAGATGTTGATTGGTTGTTATGGAGAGACAAAAAGAATCAAATAAAGCCTGAACAAAAGAAATGTTGGTATGATCATTTCACTAAGATAATGAATTCCGATTTAGTTGCTACAGAAATTGCTACAGAATAGAATAGCCTTTTTAAGGATTAAAAGGAAATTGGCCAAGTTAATATTTCGGCCCACGGGTTATCCGTTGGTCCGAGATTTGTCGAAAGCCCAAAAATGGTATGAAATAACAGCTTGGAAATAGTCTGATACTATGGAGAATGGGGGGCAATGTTTCGTACCTAATACTGCCCTTTTCTTACCAAACTATCCTAAATCCATTGCAGTCTCTCCTTTTTTCAGTACCTTTGCATCGCAAAAAAAGAAATCAGAATTATGGAAACCAGACAAATTCACATCAAGGATGCCAAGAAGGAGTACTTCATCTGTTTAAACGACCTTCTGTTCGTTAAGTCCGGCGGCAATTACTGTGACCTGTACTTGACGACCCAGACGGCGTATAAAACAGTAAGGATACAGATAGGCCAGCTTTGGTCGATGATAGAAGAAGTGAAGCCGAAGAACTGCCACACTTTGGAACGCATAGGCCGGTCATACATCATCAACCTGAAGTACCTGCAGTATGCCGATCCAAAGAAGAAAACCATCACCCTGCATACGGACCGGGACGTTGAGCTTGACAATGTGCCACGCGATGCCGTGAAGTCGCTGCTGATGATGCTTTCCAAAGAGAAACGCAAGGAAATACTGAGGACGGAATATGTGGAGAAGAAGATTCTTACCATTCCTGTGCGAGACCTGAACGAAGAGCACTTGATGTCTGACGGCTTTGAGTATGTGGACTTGGGGTTGCCAAGCGGCACGTGCTGGGCGGTGCATAACCTCAACGATGGCCGGTGCATGGAACACTTCGCATGGGGAGAGGTTTATCCGAGTGAGATTTACGACTTGGAGGACTATATCCACTATGACAATGTCAATAAAAGGATTGTGAGAGACCCTGCCGACCCGACTACCTCCATCCTGCTGCCGGAATACGATGCCGCGAGGAGGATGAGGGGCGGTGGCTGGCGTATGCCCACTGACGAAGAGTGCGAGGAGTTGAAAAGGGAGTGCATCATGACCTGGTGCATGACAATGAACCGCCGCAAGGGCGTCCTTGTGACTGGACCCAACGGCAATCGCATCTTCTTGCCAGCCTTCGGATATATGGATGGGACCGAATTTCGCAACAGCGGTCAGTATTGCTATTATTGGACTTCAAAACGCTTTTCTGAGACCGAAGCAAAAACGATGGTAATAGGGGAACACCTTGATTTGATGCCAGACGAATGGGGGGCGAACATCTGTCATGGCCTTTCCATTCGCCCTGTCATCTCCATGAAGGAAGTGCGTGATGAGGTGAGAGAGCCAAAACGCTTGCTCGTCGTTGGCGACTTCTTTCCTTCAGACGAGGACGAGATGATGCAGATGTCTGGCACGAAGATGGACGGATGGAAAATCTTTGACATCAAGCTCCCCGTCAATCCGGAGCAGGCCATGAAGAAACTGGTCGATGCATGCGAGAAGATTAAGCCGGATGCCATATTCGGAATACGTTCCGCGTGCTTCTTCTGCAAACAACTTTCAGCATACAGGCGGCTCCTATGGGACCCAGACTTCAAACCGTCACACTCTCTGAAAGGACAAATGATGTATCAGGTGGAGTATGAGGATGAAGACGAATGGGAGGTCACCGACGAAATGATTAAGCAGTATGAAAAGCTGGAAAAGGAGTCTTCCCACGTAAAGGTGTCGGGAGAATGTTGGGTGCTGTATAACCCATATTGGACAAAACCCAAGGGCGATGATGAATACTCAAACTGCAAGTATTGCGCATTCGATGAATCACGAAACCTTGCCGCCTGGCGTTCTGCGTATATGCTGCCTATCGTCAACGAAGTCGTTAATGGAACCTACAAGGACAAGGCTGGCAAGTCCACCCCATACGGACTGAAGTTTGATTTGTGTTAGGGACGGATGAAAAGAGCTTGTTCACTACGGTGAAACATCTTTCTCTTATTATTCATACCATCAAGGCGAGGTTTCATACCTCGCTTTTCTTTTTTCTTCTCCATATACAAGCAATTGCCTACCTTTGTGACCGCTAATATTCGAACTATATGAATACGAAGAGAAAGAACGAGAAGAGAGTTTTGATTGGTTTCTAAGGATTATAAAGTAATGTAACTCTTACCTTTGCACCCGACTATAGATAATGTTCTAAATGTAAGATGT
>ERZ809472.420-NODE-420-length-10092-cov-3.637441_pt1 | contig 10092 bp, 23 predicted proteins | sample MGYA00521274_ERZ809472 | MGnify/ENA primary metagenome ERZ809472 (study PRJEB31581, sample SAMEA3312791) | metagenome | study: EMG produced TPA metagenomics assembly of the PRJEB8939 data set (Metagenomic analyses of Rumen microbiomes reveals... | reverse complement strand
GATCGGTCTCGGCATTCCTGCTGAACCGCTCTTCCGATCTGCTAGTCCTGATGTACAAGACCAATGACCTTATTGCATGGGCGAAAGAGAAACAGGCGCAACAGCAAACAGAATCAAAGGTAGCGGAGGTTTAGTATGGAATTAGGTTTAATCAAGAGCGGGGGAGTGCAAATTATGCCAAATGGCGCACTCTATGTCGGCAAGCTGTCCGATACCCTGCATTTAGTGAAACAGTACCGCATGAAGCTCATTGGCGGCGATACTAAGGAGCTTACCCACCAACAGTATGAAGCCATTATGAAGGCTCTCTCTGATGGTCAGAAGTTCATCAAGTTCAAGGATGGCGATATGATTGCCGCTGGGCAAATCGCCTCTATCAAGCCTTATGAGCAAATTATCGACACTAGAAAGGATGCTGAGATGATTACAAGGGTTGCAACCACTGAGGATGGCCAGGTGCGCTGGTATTGGGCAGTTCGTGAGCACCAGGACTACCACAAGGACTGCACGATTCTAGACAATGGACTTTGTGGCTTCAAGATGCTACGATACGAATACTGGAATGAGGACGAGAAAACCTGGGTTCTACTCCCTATGGAAAATCACGCTACTCCAGAACAGGAAAAGGTGCTGGATAACATTAACAATTAGGAGGTGGAAAGGATATTTATGGATAGTGCCTATTTAGAGGTGCTAAGGGGGCTAGTATTCCGAGCCATTCAGACCGAGACGAGGCTTAGTGAGCGACAGATTGCTCAGCTTAGGTGGTCGCAGATTCAAGGTGATGAAATTGTGACCACCTACAAGCGCCGAGCGAAAATCAGTGGGGAAGTGGTCGCAGCTTTGTCTTTGCTTCCCCATTCACACAGTTTTGTCTTTTTCGGCACTTCCCTGGCGCACCGGCAAGACTCCGAGGCTATGCGAGAGCTTCGGAGGCAGTTCGCAGAGGAAGATGCCCGGAAGCGCGGATCGGCAAAACATTTTTTGTTTAACAGAGGCTTAAGCATGTTGACAAAATAGGGCGCATCTGCTAGTATAAGAGTAGAACATTTACAGCAGAGGAAATACGAACCACTGGAGGTAGTGGCAAGGTATTAGCACTCAACTTTATTGCATATTCGCAATGTCGCACAATGTACCTTACATGGCATATCGACTAGGGTGAATGTCGCAAAATGAGTGTTATCGCCAGAATCGCTACCGAGTGGGGTAGCGATTTTTTTGCGAATGGGGTTTGGAACTGTCTGGCTCTAAGCTCCATAGCGAAAACATCACGCTGGCGCTCAACGATTAACGAGGCCGGGGATAAGTAGCTACCGAGAACACTAACTAAACATAGAAGGAGGTATCTATGGCAGGCACGAAGTCTGGAGGGCTAAAAGCTCGTGAAACAAACTTAAGAAAGCATGGAAAGGACTTCTACTCCATGATTGGTCGCAAAGGCGGCCACAATGGTCACACAGGTGGCTTCGCATCCGAAAAGGTAGGCAAGGATGGCCTTACTGGTTGGGAGCGAGCAGCTAAGGTTGGTTCAGTCGGGGGAAAGATCAGTCGTAGAGGTAAAGCAAAACAAACACAGGAGGATGACTTATGAGCTTTAAGAAAGAAGAACATACACTAGATATTCGCATGTACACAGCTCAAGAGGTTATTAAGAAATTCAAAGATGCACTTTCCGATATTGTAATCGAAACTTCTAAAGAAGAAGATGGTGGGCAACTAGCTGTTGTAGAAATGCTTGTCGGTTCAAAACTTATTAGCAGACTTGAAGAAAAGATGAAGAGTGGGGAGTTCTAGTATGCAGATTCCAATTAAAGATGAGACTAGCAACCCGCTCTTAGAAGAACTCGCTGCCTTAGAAGCTCAGGACGAGGAAAAGCGCGAATGTCGCTCCGATGAACTTTATTGGATCGCTGACCAGCTATGCGAGATGAGCGATGAGAACTTTAGAGAGTTTGTGCGCTATGTGAAATATCTACGCAAGGCCGAGTCGCATCGCAGGAGACTAACTCCAAATGCCTAGCGACTACTACAACAGACCAGAGTGGTCATACTCGCAGATGAAAGTGATTCTCGATAGCGGTATTGACTATGCGGTCGCAAAGAAGCGTGGGCTAATTGCTCAACCAGAAGGGCAAGCCATCGACTTAGGGCAGTACATTCACAACCAAGTCTTAGGCGGAGATGACAAGTTCATTGAATCGCCTTATGACAGCTTCCGTAGCAAGGAAGCTCAGAATTGGCGCGATGAGCAGAAAGAGGCAGGTTATATCATTCTCACAAATGAGATGGCAGAGACCGCTCAGAAAGCCATCAGCAACATTCTTGAACATCCACTCACATCGCAGTACCTAATCGGTGCAGACATCAAGCACGAGGTCGAGCTTTACGCTAAAACCGCCGATGGTGTCGACCTTAGAGGCAAAGCCGATGCAGTGGTGTTCCATAACGATGGCAAACATCCAAGACTTATTACTGACATTAAAACCACCGCTCAGTTCGATAAGTTCGCTAAGAACGCTTACTGGTCGCATTACGATCTACAAGCCGCAACTTATTGCCTACTCAGCAAGACCGATTTTATTAACTACTACTTTTGCGTAGTCGAGACGGTAGCGCCTTATCGTGTGCAATTTATGCATGCGAGCGTTGAGTTCTTAGAAGCAGGGGAGCGCAAGCTTCGGAGGTGTATCGACAAGATTGTAGAGTTTGGCGATAAAGAGCCGAGCTTCCTAATCGATGAGGTGGTGGAGTTAGGAGATTGGTCAGCACTATGATGATCCACAAGTTCGAGTTAGAAACAGCGATGCTACAGGCTAGAGCCGATACTTATGGCTCTATCGCCAAGCTAGTCGCGCTCATCCCTAAGGATGACTACGAGAAGCTCAAGGCAGTATGCGATGCATCTGTCGGAGTAATGGATGAATATGAGAACAACCTAAAGGGCTACTTAGGTCTTAAAGACGATACGGAGGAAGAGAAATGGCTGAAAACAAATCTTTAGCAGCACAGAGCAAGGTCACAATTGCGAGCTTGGTACACAATGAGGAGTTCGTGAAGAGAGCCGAGGACATTCTGAAGGATGGTACTCCACAGTTCTTAGCTTCGGTACTTACCTTAGCTAACTCCAACAAGCTACTAGGCGAGTGTGATCCTGTAAAGCTCTACAACTGTTGCTTAATGGCAGCGGCGCTCAAGCTACCATTTAACCAAAATCTTGGGCAGGCTTACATCATCCCTTATGGGAAAGAGCCACAACTACAAATTGGCTACAAGGGCTTTATACAGCTCGCACAGCGTTCAGGACAGTTTAGGCGCATCAACTGTTCGGATGTTCGACAGGGTGAGATTAAATCGCGCAATCACCTCACAGGTGAGATTGAGTTCGAGTGGCTCGAAGATGCAGAACGAGACCGCAAAGAAGTTATAGGGTTCGTCGCATACTTCGAGCTACTAAATGGTTATCAGCAAACGCTGTACATGAGCAGGGCAGAGGTCGAGGCTCATGCGAAACGCTACAGCCAGACCTACAAGCAGGGTTTTGGGGTGTGGAAAGACAACTTTGAGGCTATGGCCAAAAAGACTGTTCTAAAGCGCATTCTAAACCTCTATGCGCCACTTAGTGTCGATATGCAAAAGGCTATGGAGTTCGACCAGGCAGATGCCGAAGGTCGCTATCCAGACAATGCAGACAAGGTGGAAATAATTGAAGCCGAAATCGGCACTTCGGAGGAAGAACGACAGGCCGAGAAATGATCTAATGGGCTTCGAGGCACACAGCCCTTAAAGAGTCACTGCAGCACATACCCTTGTCGGAATATCAACTTCGCAGATTGCAACACTACGATTCGTATTCTTAGGCATGAAACGACAAGGGAGTCATCAGTCGGCAGGTAGCGCTTATTAGGAAATAATCGTCCTACCATCTTGTATTACACTCGCTACCTGCCACCTAGTTCGGGGATGCATTGAGAGTCATCCCGGAACAACATGAAGGAGGAGTAATGAATAAGAAACCAACAAAACGCATTCCAAAAGAGGAATGGGAATACCTTAAAAGAAAAGACCGCAGGGAGCTGATACTCGACACCATCATCTTGGGCATAGTGGTTATCGGTGTAGTGTTAGCCTTGGGCTTTATCGTGGGAGCATTGAATGGGCAGAATTGTAACTAACGATGGTACTGACGAAGCGAACTTCTATTTTCGCTTCAAGGGCATAGAACGATACTACGAGTACGATAGTATCGACAAAATGGCTAAGGAATGGAAAGACAAGGACACCTGGATGAAAGAGGAGGTGTTAGTGTTAGAGAAACCAAAGTCTGAGGCGCGCAGGATAGTCGATCTATTCCTCAAACGCACTAAGCACATACCAACTACTAAGCATGGCTACTTGGCCTGGAAGCAGAACGCTGGCATTTATAAGACGAAAGGCGGCTCTCATGGCGAGTGATATTATCTCACTTTACTTCGATGGTGTAATCTACTCCAAGAAGAACTCAAAGCAAATTATCTCGGTGAAGGGCAGACCTGTCATCATCTCAAACAAGAATGCTAAAAAGAACGAGAAAGACATGTCGGCGGAGTTCGCATTCCAATGCGCTAAGCAAGCTTGGAAGCCAGATGGCCGCTATTCGGTCAGCATGTACTTTACTCGCAAGGACAATGTCCGGCGCGATCTAGACAACCTATGCACCTCGGTGTTAGATGCCTTGGTGTTAGGCGGCGCGTTAGCCGATGACAACACTGCGAGTGTAGGGGAGCTTCATATCTACGATATGGGGGTGAATCGAGATGGAGTGGGGGTTCAAGTGCAGTTGGAGCAGTTGAAATGAAAAGCAGTATGGAATACCCAAGATTGCATCATATGCGCTCGGCACAGGTTTTGATTATTTCTGTCGCAGAAGGCAATGGAACATATGATGACCCAATTCACGAAGTGGAATATGTTGCTGAACACTTAGATGATGGTGGTTATAAGATTATTGGAGAATTATACAATGAAACTAATAATTAAATATGACGAGGCAACGACTGACGGCATTAGCCCAGAAGCTCCGATAGATATTCTGCCGTCTGTGGTCGGATGGGTACAAAAAGAAAACAGCAAGCACCCTGTTGCCGCCAAATTCGAGGTAGCATCTGGCATTTATTGGGCGTACAAATATACAACAAAGACTGGCACAAAGGTTGTGAACATCTCGACCGAGATGCGTTATAGATAGGAGGAATAATGAGCAAAAATTGCAGAATTGAGTTTGTAGAGGGGGAATTGACCTGTCTATGCAATCATCGTGATTATCGGAATTGCGACCTCTACGAAGAAGATGACGAAACCTATGACGGTTGGGGGGATGAGAAAGATGCGTGAATTGAAGTTTAGATTCATCGATATAGGCGACGGTACGGTTTATAAGCCAATCACTCTGAAAGAGCTATGTCTGCGGATAGAAATACCGCGCAGGATTATTCTGGAATCCGAAAACGGCGATTTCGTCGATACAGACGACTTCTTGGACTTACTCGAAAAAGGCGAACTTATAGCCGACCAATACACAGGCCTCAAAGATAAGAACGGCAAAGAGATATACGAGGGGGATATTGTCACACTAACTGGTGAGTGGGAGGAAATAGAATGCGGCGATTGTCACATAATCACATATGAAAATGGTTGTTTTAGGGTTGGCGAGGGATACGAGAACGAAGCTGGAAGCTATTTATCCGACTGGCGAATCATCGGCAATATTCACGAAAACCATGAGCTATTGGAGGAAGAATGAATAACCACATATTAAGATACTCCGATTGGTATTGGTTCTTGTATGGTGTGAATATTCATGAACTATTAAAGGAGGAAGAATGAAAGAAGATGATATACCATCGCCATATTGCCCTATCTGTGAGCATTGTGGCGAAATTGGATGCTGTGGAGTTGCGACCTTTTTGGAACATCATGTGAGAGGTAAAACCGACTGTATGTATGAGGACGAGATAATTGACGAAATAGAAGAATGGTTTGAGATAAAAAGGGAGGAAGAATGAGTGGTCAAGATAAAGATGAACTCATACACGAACACCATGTGTTCTATGATGACATCGAACCAGCAGAAGACCAAGACATAATCAGCTGGCTAAGAAGCGAGAACGCCTATCTCAAAGGAAAGATTGCGGTATATGAGAATTTCTTGAAGAACGAGGGCTATATCAAGGAGGAAAAATGAGTTTTGCTTTAGGTTTTTTAGTTGTATGTATTGTGCTAGGAATTATCTTTCACTTTGAAGATAAGAAAGGTAGAAAATGATTACTTTAATATGGATGATCGCTGCAATAATTGCGCTTTGGCAGGTTGACCTAGTTTTAGCGCTTTGGGGCATACTTATCATTATTGTTAAGTCGGGGTATGTGTCATTTAAGAGGGTGGTGTATGGCGATCACTAAATACCTCATAAATGTAATTGCGGACTTTGTAGACAAGGACACTGGCGAGCCGGTACATTGCGGCGATGTATTCGAGACCACCGACCAAAACCGAGCCAAGGATATTATAGTGGACAAGAAGCTCGGTCATCTCGGTGGTGTTATTCATCCTAAACGCAAAGGTAATCGCATTCTGATCCATCAGAAGTATTGCTACAAGATTGGCGGTATTGAGACGGCAAACTACAACATCGCTACCACATTCAAGAACCGTAATCTTGTCTTTGTCTTTGGCGAAGCTGATGAAGAACAGCTACTCCGCCTAGCAAGACTTCACGATGTCATTATCGACAATGGCACTAGCACCTACGAGTGCGATGTGGCCATATTCACTAACTACGATTCAGCGCCTGAGATTCTAGATCGCATCAAGGCTCGCAAGGTCTACCAGCAGATTCACGCTGACTTTTCTGAGCTGAAGCAGATGAATGAATGGCGCAACTTCTCATGGCGGCCCAACCCGCGCATAGACAAGGTTTTAGCAGTGTCTGAGACCGCACAGAAGGGCCTACAACGCGCTTTTCAGCTCGATTCGGTAGTTGTGCCTAATTTGCTTCCAAAGCTCCCTACAACGCATTCTATGGTGCTTATAGCCCTAACTAGAGCCACACCAGAGAAAGGTGTCGATAGGCTTGTGGGGCTGCTCAAGAAACTCGATGCTAAGAATGTCGACTACATCCTATTTTTATGCTCAACGGTTGAGCAAGCTAAGGACGATGACCAAATCTATCTCAGAGAGAACCCTAGAGTTATTCCTATCACTCCACACCCACTTAGTATTGAGCTACTCCGGGCCGCAGACTACCTTATCCAGCTGTCCTACAATGAGTCCTATTGCTACTCGGTAAGGCAAGCTTTGCAGCGTGGAGTGCCTTGCATCGTGAGCGACATCCCGGAGCTTAGAAAACTCATCCAGGATGGCAAGAATGGCTATATCTACAACGATGACTTCGATGTTGACCGACTCTCGCAGATACCGAAGCTCGACAAGTATGAAGAAACTATAAGCCCATTGTGGGAGAAAGTGTTAGATGGGAAGTTGTAATGTTCACGATAATCATTCCGAACTACAATAATGCTTCTTGGCTCGACCAGATGTTCGAGAGTGTCTATAAGCAAACCTATGACGGATACAGCATCGTCTTTGTCGATGATTGCTCTACCGATAATAGCTTTGAGATAGCGCGTAATTGGCGCGATAAGTTTAACGAATTGCCGGGATGGTATGGCGATTTCAAGATTATTGAGAATGCTCATAAGAGATGGAATGGCGGCTCTCGAAATGTAGGGCTTAAAAGCTCAACTACTCTTATCGGCAATTATGTTCTATTTCTCGACTCAGATGACTATTTTGCTGATGAGCATTGTCTAGAAGATATTGTGGGGGTTATTGAGGCGAACCACTATCCAGACCTTATCCGACTTAGCTATATCGTTAAAGATGCTAATGGCGAGTTTTTATCTGATCTAGGCGACCAAGACACAGTCGAGAAGATTGTGGCGAATTGTAATGTCGCTTGCTGGACTAAGTGTGTTAAGACCAATAAAGTAGTCGAGTTCTCAGAGAACACTCTTATGGAAGATGTTGCTCAACACATTAAGCAGCTCGACTCCATCGAGACTATCGCCACTACTCATAAAGGCATTGTGGTTTGGAATCGCTTGAACGAGAACAGTTGCAGCAGAAACCCAGAGCTTCAGAATGGCAAATGGCGCTCTAGCTTATATCGTCACTATGCCGACTTGCTCGACTTACAAGTGAGCAAGCCAGAATGCCAGCTCGAGCTTGAGCGTAGGCGAGCCATCGCACTAGACAATATTAAGAATGACCGTTTCGAGCAATAAATCTGACATCCACTCTTAATCGTGATATTGGGGAATTATGAGAGGCATTACCCTTACATTCAAAAAGAAGTCCGATAGCTCATCTTATGATGACTTCGGCAACCCAATACCTACAGTGTCTGAAGTTAAAGTCGATGATTGTCTAATTGCACCTATTACAGAACCATCTAATGCTAGGGAAGAACAGGCCATGCAACAGCAAAAGATTCAAGTTCGCATCCACCTGCCTAAGACATTCGATGGGGATGTATCCGATTCCGATGTCGAGTGGGGTGGTCAGACATTCCACCTTGATTCGGATAGTGTGGTCTTTATGAACGAAAACTGTCCAACAAGATGGAACAGATACTTTAGAGCGGAGGCATTCCATGAGTAGAGAAAATGTAGAAGCCATGGTTATCAGATGGCTAAATGACACCCTAGCTGATTACCATGCATCATCTGACACCCCAAAGACCTTGCCTAAGCGCTTCATATTGGTTGAGCGCACTGGTGGCCAAAGGGAAGCAATGCTCGGCGATTTGGCCGAGATTCTTATTGAGGTTTATGATAAGAACTCGCGCTCTGACTGCTCTGAAATCGCCGCCTGGATAGCGGATCATCTGCACAAGCTTGCCGAGGTCTATGACAATATCACGATTGCCAAGGTCAACTCGGTTATTAGCCTAGATGACACGCAGAAGCAATATCATCGCTATCAAATCTATGCCGATATATTCCACAGCAGAGTAGATGCTTATTCCGACACCCCACCTACTCCAACCCCAATACCGTCCGCCTAACAGAGAGGCTTGTCGTATCTGACAAGCCTTTTTTGGTGTGTTATTCATGAGGCAACAGAATTAACGCAACTGGAGAAATAGCGGAATGACACAATACTACAAAAAGAATGACGATGGCGAGTTCGTGGAATGCGATCTAGCGCAAGAGGATATCAACCAGGCTGTTAAGGAGCGGGTTGATAGAGTCAATCGCAAGTATGCAGACTACGACAGCTTAAAAGAAACTATCGAGAAAATGAACGCTAAACAGCGCGAAGACGAGGATAGAATCAACGGACTTCTCACAGATAAAGCTAATCTTGAGGACGAAGTAAAGGCTGCCAAGCTCGACACCGAAAAGGTGCGCATCATGTCCGAGTTTAAGCTAAACGAAGATATGGCCGAGTTCGTCACTGGCGAGACGGTAGAGGAAATGCGCGGACGAGCCGAAAAGCTGGTTCACAATATCAAAACCCCGACCCTCGAAACCACCAAAGAGGCCAAGCCTGAACCTAAAAAGTCTGGTATGCAGGAATTGGCAGACAACCTATTCAAATCTCAAGAATAGAGCATTGTAGCTGTGTCGATTCATCAACTTAACAAATCATGAGGAATTAACACAAATGGCAAACCCATTACTCACGACTGCCTTGAACCTTGCGGATCATACCGCCTCTGGTATTTGGCAGAAGAACATCAAGTCTGGTGTCATCTCTCAGCTCTGTCCAGATGATCCAGAGATTCGTGTCGGTACTTCCACCGATTACTTCACCTTTACATCTACTCCAAAAGCTGAATTGGTTGGCGAAGGTGCTAACAAGAGCTCCGAAGACGGTACTCCAGATAAAGTCACCACCAAGACCTACAAGCTCCAGCTTACCTATCGCTTTAGCGATGAAGTTCGCTATGCCGATGGCGAAGAGAAACTCCGCTTAATCGAAGCTCTCGCTGGGCGCATCGCTAAGGGTACTTCGCGCGGTATGGACTTGGTAGCATTCCATGGTGTC
>ERZ809472.419-NODE-419-length-10097-cov-5.478690_pt1 | contig 10097 bp, 6 predicted proteins | sample MGYA00521274_ERZ809472 | MGnify/ENA primary metagenome ERZ809472 (study PRJEB31581, sample SAMEA3312791) | metagenome | study: EMG produced TPA metagenomics assembly of the PRJEB8939 data set (Metagenomic analyses of Rumen microbiomes reveals... | reverse complement strand
TGGATACCGCTGGGTCTGCCCCTTCTCCTAACCGCAAGTTAATATCACTTGCAATTCTCACCTTTGGCATATAAATTATATTAGACAGAACAGTATTACTACCACCAGCGACTTCTCGGGCGCCTTCAACCAAGCGAAGACCCGGCAGGAATTCATGAACCTCATTCATACCAATAAAATTTAAGCATTATGGATCAGTCAAACAGAGGAAGTTTCAGAAAAGAAGAGACACCCTTACAGGCGTTTTACCACAGTTGTTTCGGCAAGTTAGTCATCCTGGCCGGTATCCTGATTGTCTTGTTTATCGTGGCCGTGATGACCAAGCCTACTGAAGATGAGATGATGATGGAAATGACCGACGATATCCTCCAGTGCCTGGAAGCTAATGACAGTATCCGTGGCGATGGACTTGACGACCAGGTCAACAATCTTGGCAACGTGTTCAGCAAGGCTGATACAACGAAGATCAACAAGGAACTTATCCAGTCTTATGTCAAGAACAACCGTTTGGAGGTCTATAACCACTCCTGGTTCCGTACGGCCTACATTTACAACAATATCCATACACAGGGTGTGCGTATCGGATACGGTTTCTTTGGAATCGTCTATCCTACCGTTACTTATTCCGATCTGCTGCTCAATGTAGGACCTATGCAGAAAAAATATAACGATGGTGTCATTCGTAGCACCATCGTTAATACTCACGACCTGGGTTCTAACCCTAACGTGAAACCTTATCACTATCAGGGTGACCCGGATCAGTAAATGATCAGACCGCCATTGGGCTGGATGGTCACCTTGACGTGTCCTTTCTTATCGACTCTGAGAGTGGTGAGCGTTGGCTCGCCCTTCTTGGAGTCGATATAGTATTTCAACTGTTCGCCGGGTGTGAACATCGGAAGGTCGAGGGTCAGTGTCAATGGCTCCTTGAGAGCATTAAGACCGGCAATGTACCATCTGCCGTTTGTTGCCTTACGGGCCATGACAACATAGCGTCCAGGATAACCGTCGATGAAGCGGGTCTCCTCCCATGTGGTGGGCAACTGGCGCAAGAAGTCCATTTCGAACTGTGGCAGTTCTTCCAGATTGTTGGGCTGCATGGCCACGCACTGCACTGATGTTTGCATCGTGATGCCGGAGGCCATCTCGAAAATGTCGGTCGTCTTGCGGGTGTGGCGGCTCTTGTTGTCTCGCGACATATACTTGTTCATGATGATGCCGCCCCAGTCCATCGAGGCCGTAGCATTGCGGCAGAATGGGTGGAGGGTCAGGTCGAATGGCTCACTGATGGTGGCGCCTTCGCCAAAGAACAAGTTCTCGGAGGCCAGCACAGCCTCAGAGGCCACATAGTTGGGATACATGCGCTCCCAGCCGCGTGGAATGGTGCATCCGTGGAACACGACCTGCAGGCCATAGCGGTTGGCATCGCTGAGGATATCCTCATAGAGGCGCATGGTCTCCTGTTTGTCACCGCCGAAGAAGTCGACCTTGATGCCTTTCACACCGATGCTCTGCAGCCATTTCATCTCACGCTCACGGGCGATGGCGGTATTCATGCAGTCGCGGGGTGTCTGTGGGGCATCGTTGGCAAAACCGTTACTATTATACCATAATAATAGGTGTACTCCCTTCGACTGTGAGTACTTCGAGAGCTCAACCATGCGGTCGCGCCCAATCTGCGTGTCCCACCAGTTGTCAACGAGACAATACTCGAAGCCCATCGCCGAAGCCAGATCGATGAATTTTACCTGATCATCGTAGTTGACTGAGTTGTCTTGCCAAAGGAGCCAGCTCCAGGTGTAGCGGCCGGGCTGATAGGTGGTAGAGGGCTCATAGAGCGGCTCCACGAGATCATAGCTGATGGTGGTCTCCACGATATCCTTCAGCGTGCCGAGGGTGATGGTGCGCCAGGGGGTCTTCCCTGGCAGGGGGATAGCGGCAAAGTCAGAGCCAAAGCCGTTGTTCTCACCCCGATCAGGGTAGGCCACAGTATAGCCCATGCCGGCCTGATAGTCAGAGAGGTGGCTGCCGCAGTAGTTCGAGCCCACGCCCGTTTCTGTCACTATCGCCCATCCGTCAGGCAGGTGGAAGAGGGCAGGGAAGATATAGCCATGTCCATACTGCGAGGCCTTGTCCATCGGCGCATCGGCAGAGTAGCCTTCCTCGTAGCTGGGTTTCGTCTGTTCCCATCCCGACTCTGGACCAATCTGCGGTGAGATGAAGGTGGTGGTACCTTCAGGCCAGTTGAAACTGCTGAGTTCGGAGAGGATACGTGTACGTTTGTATTCTTTCCTACTGACCGTCTGTCGTGGTATCTCATAGCGGAAAGCCACATCGTGGTTGCTCACTTGGAAGACGATGCTCATCAGTATGCCGTCCTTGTTCTTGAAATCCAGCACCGCCTTGGTAGCCGTATAATGGGCCGACGAGGCCTTGGTGCCCCGCATCTGGTAGGCATTGTCCACTGTAGACTGCTTATTCCCAATCAGTGTCAGGTCGCGTGTCAGATCGCCGATGCTGGTCTTCAGACCCAATGCCGAAGGCTGGAGCACCGTCTGTCCTGCGAGTTCCGCTCTGTAGTAAGCCTGTCCGCCATCGGTGCTGACTGTTACCTTGAGTTGTCCGTCGGGCGACGAAACAATAACGTCACCAGCCCAAGCCAGGACTGATGACGCTAGAAGTATTGATAAAAATGTCTTTCTCATTATAACATCTGATCACTTTCGATATCCTTGAAATACTTGTAGGTGCTGACCTTCAGTTCCTCGGCGGCTTCCTCGTCACTGACGATGATACCATGCTCGTGCATCTGAAGGGCACTGATGGTCCACATGTGATTAACTGCTCCCTCGATGGCAGCCTGCAGGGCGCGGGCCTTGGCGTGGCCGTTGACCAGGATCATCACCTCACGGGCATCCATCACGGTGCCGACGCCAACTGTCAGGGCATGGGCGGGCACGTTCTCCGGTTTTCCACCGAAGAAACGGCTGTTGGCAATACGGGTGTCGGTGGTGAGGGTCTTCATACGGGTGCGGCTACGGAGCGATGAGCCGGGTTCGTTGAAGGCAATATGACCATCGGGGCCAATGCCGCCGATAAAGAGGTCGATACCGCCAGCCTCCTGGATCATCCGCTCATAGTTGGCGCACTCGGCATTCAGGTCGGGGGCATTGCCGTTGAGGATATGGATGTTCTCCTTCGGACAGTCGATATGGTCGAACAGGTTTCGGGCCATAAAGGCATGGTAACTCTCGGGATGAGTCTCAGGCAGACCCACATATTCGTCCATATTGAAGGTGATAACGTTCTTGAATGATACCTTTCCGGCGCGGTTTGCCTCTACCAGCGCATTGTACATACCTACCGGAGAAGAGCCTGTCGGGAGTCCGAGCACGAACTTGTGGTCGGTGGTTGGATTGAACTCGTTGATACGTTTGATCACGTGGTTGGCTGCCCACTGCGACAGCTTCTGATAGTCTGATTGGATAATAACTCTCATAATGATTTTGTTTTTGGTTCGTAAAATTTTCGGCAAATATACAACGATTTTTCTTTTTTAGGCACGGATTAACACGGATTAACACGGATTTTTTATCCATACGGTAAAAAAGCAGTATCTTTGTCAGCAAAATCATAATGTACATGAAAGAATCAAAGATCGACGCGAGCCAATTCGTGATTTCCGAAGCCAAGGCGGAGACAGCCGTGCTGGTAGGACTGATCACGAAGGAGCAGGATGAAGCGAAGACTAAAGAATATCTCGACGAGTTGGAATTTCTCGCAGACACAGCTGGTGCCGTCACTATCAAGCGCTTTACGCAGAAGGTAGGTGGTCCCAGCCAGACGACTTATGTTGGCAGTGGAAAACTGCAGGAGATCAAGGCGTATATCCGTCAGCAGCAAGATGCCGCTGACGATGACGAGACGGGTGAGACGCAGCCTGTTGGTATGGTCATTTTCGACGATGAGCTCTCTGCCAAGCAGATGCGTAACATAGAGAAGGAACTCCAGGTGAAGATCCTCGACCGTACTTCTCTTATATTAGACATCTTCGCTATGCGTGCCCAGACGGCTGAGGCCAAGGCTCAGGTGGAACTGGCGCAGCACCGTTATATGCTGCCTCGTCTACAGCGCCTCTGGACGCACCTCGAGCGTCAGGGTGGCGGCTCCGGTTCTGGTGGCGGCAAGGGCTCGGTGGGTCTGCGTGGTCCCGGTGAAACTCAGTTGGAGATGGACCGTCGTATTATCCTCCACCGAATCACCCTGTTGAAGCAGCGCCTGGCGGAGATTGACCAGCAGAAGACCACACAACGTAAGAATCGCGGTCGTCTCATCCGTGTGGCACTGGTCGGTTATACCAATGTGGGAAAGTCGACGATGATGAACCTCCTCGCCAAGAGTGAGGTATTTGCCGAGAATAAGCTCTTTGCCACTCTCGACACGACGGTGCGCAAGATGACCATTGACAACCTGCCCTTCCTTTTGGCAGACACTGTCGGTTTCATCCGTAAGTTGCCCTCCGACCTGGTGGAGTCATTCAAGTCGACGCTAGATGAGGTGCGTGAGGCCGACCTGCTGGTGCATGTGGTGGACATCTCACATCCCGACTTTGAGGAGCAGATCCGTGTGGTGGAGCAGACCCTGAAGGAACTGGGCTGCGCCGACACTCCCGCGCTGCTTGTGTTCAATAAGATCGATGCCTACAACTGGGTGGAGAAAGAGGAGGACGACCTGACCCCCGCCACTAAGGAGAACGTGACACTCGACGAGTTGAAGCGCACGTGGATGGCCCGCTCCTCCAATTACCTGGAGTGTCTCTTTATCTCCGCCCGTGAGAAAGAGAATATCGACGAGCTGCGCGAGGTCCTTTACAAGAGGGTCCGTGAGTTGCACGTACAGAAATATCCGTATAACGATTTTTTATATCAAGACTATGAGTGATTACAGACAACTGACACAAACTGAGATTGAAGTATTGGAGAATAACGTCTGCTGGGCAGAAGACTGGCAGCGAGTGATGGTGGCAGAGGGGTTCAAACCCTATAATTTCCACCGCGTTATTTTCTACGGCGACATCCGCCTAGGTGAGTTCCATAAGCAGGTGGAGGTGTCCAAAGGCTTCTTTAAGCATTCCGGTATTAACGATGCTACCCTGCGTAACGTGACTGTCGGCAATGACTGTCTCATCGAGAAGGTGGGTAACTACATCAACAACTACACCATTGGCAATGACTGCTACATATCAAATATTTGTACGTTGGAAACTACCGACGATGCCACCTTCGGTGAGGGCAGTGTCATCTCCGTACTCAACGAGATGGGTGATGGCAACGTGACCATCTTCCGTGAGTTGAACAGTCAGCTGGCCGCCTTCATGGTGAAGTACTACCGCGACAAGCAGCTGCGCAATACCCTTCAGCAGATGATTGAGGATGAGCTGCGCGTGGGGCGTCCTGAGCGGGGACAGATTGGTAACAATGTGAAGATTATCAATGCCAAGGACATCACCAATACCATCATCAAGGGTGACTGCGAAATCAGCGGTGCCGCCCGCCTTTCCGAGTGTACGGTGATGAGTTCTACCGACGCTCCGGTGTTCATCGGTACGGGTGTCATCTGTGAAAATTCCATCATCTGCGATGGTTGCTCCATCAACAACTCGGTGAAGATGCAGGACTGCTTTGTGGGCGAGGCCTGCCAGATTACCAATGGCTTCACTGCTGAGGCCAGTCTGTTCTTTGCCAATTCGTTTATGGCCAATGGTGAGGCCTGCGCTGCCTTCTGCGGTCCGTTCTCAGCTTCCCACCATAAGTCGAGTCTGCTCATCGGCGGCGAGTTCTCGTTCTATAATGCTGGTTCCAATACCAATTTCTCAAACCATGCCTATAAGATGGGACCGTTGCATTACGGTACTTTGGAGCGCGGTACGAAGACTGCCTCTGGTGCCTATATCCTCATGCCCGCCACCATCGGAGCCTTCAGCGTCTGCTTCGGTAAGCTGATGCACCATCCCGACACCCGTAACCTGCCGTTCTCTTACCTCATCGCGTATGGCGACGAGATGGTATTGGTGCCAGGTCGGAACATCACAACGGTTGGACTCTACCGTGACATCAAGAAATGGCCGAAGCGCGACAAGCGTTCCAAGCAGTCGCGGAAGAGTATCATCAACTTTGACTGGCTGTCACCCTTCACCGTGGGAGAGATTATGCAGGGCATCCAGATCCTGAAAGACCTGCGTAACGCATCGGGCGACAATGTGTCGAACTATAACTTCCATGAGTATGTGATTGCCTGTTCTTCACTGAAGAAAGGCCTGAAGTACTATGATATCGCCCTGCGCATCTACATGGGTGCCGTGCTGAAGCGCGCCCAAAAGGAGGGCTATGTCGGAAAACCCGTCAGCAGCATCGGTAAGGGCCGGTGGATAGACCTTAGCGGCCTGCTGCTGCCCGAGAGTGAGGAACAACGTCTGATAGAGGATATCAAGAGTGGTGCCATCGACAACATCCAGCAGGTGCTCGACCGCTTCAGCGATATCAACAACCATTACAGTGACTACCGTTGGGCCTGGAGCTACCAGATGATTCTTGACTACTACCATCTGGACGAGCTTGACGCTGCGGCTTGCGAACGGATCCGCGAGGACTATGTGAAGGCTCGCCGCGCCTGGATTGCCGAGATTCGCAAGGATGCTGAGAAGGAGTTCCAGATGGGTGACGTAGAGATGGAGGTCTATGAGGACTTCCTCTCAAAGCTCGACCATGAGATAGACTACGAGAATTAGTTTAGAGTTTAATGTTTATAGTTTATAAATGATATGGTAAAGCGTTTGTTTTTTGCAGTAGCTTGTATGATGCTCGGGATGAGCGCTCAGGCAAAGGACTACAAGTATGAGACGGTGGATGGCGATCTGATGAAGACTCGCATCTACACGTTGGACAACGGACTGAAGGTGTATCTCTCTGTGAATCCGGAGAAGCCGCGCATCCAGACGTACATCGTCGTGAGGACGGGTTCAAAGAACGACCCGGCTGAGACAACCGGTCTGGCACACTACCTGGAACACCTGATGTTCAAGGGTACGAAACAATTCGGCACCAGCAATGCTGAGGCAGAGGCTCCGTTGCTCGATGAGATAGAGCAGCGTTATGAGGCCTACCGCAAGTTGACAGATCCGGATGCTCGCCGCCAGGCCTATCACGAAATAGACTCCGTGTCGCAGCTGGCCGCCAAATATTTTATCCCTAATGAGTACGACAAGCTGATGGCAGCCATCGGTGCTGAGGGTACGAATGCCTTTACGTCGAACGATGTGACCTGCTATACCGAGGACATCCCATCGAACGAAATCGAGAACTGGGCGAAGATCCAGGCCGACCGTTTCAAGCACATGGTCATCCGCGGTTTCCACACGGAACTTGAGGCCGTCTATGAGGAGTATAATATCTATTTGACTGACGACGGTGATAAGGTGTGGAGCGCGATGGGTAAACTGTTGACGCCTACGCACCCCTATGGCCTGCAGACCACTATCGGCACGCAGGAACACCTGAAGAATCCTTCGATTACGAACATCAAGAACTACTTCAAGAAATGGTACGTACCCAACAATGTGGCCGTCTGTATGGCGGGCGACTTCGACATGGACAAGACCATTGCCGTCATCGACCAGTACTTTGGTGACTGGCAGCCCGGTGCCGACGTCCGTCAGCCTGTCTTCCCCGTACAGAAGCCCTTGACGGCTCCGAAAGACACTTCCGTCGTCGGTCAGCAGGCTGAGGAGGTCATCATGGGATGGCTGGCCAAGAAGGCATCCGATGCGCAGTGCGACACCCTCAGTGTTATCAGCTCGATGATGACCAACGGCAAGGCCGGACTGATCGACATCAACCTGAACCAGCAGATGAAAATTCAGGGTGCCCAGGCCTATCTGCAAGACCAGCAGGACTACTCATCCTTCCTGCTCATCGGCATGCCTAAACCCGAGCAGTCGTTGGAGGAGGTGAGGACGCTGATGCTGGGCGAGATAGAGAATCTGAAGAAGGGCAACTTCTCCGATGAACTGTTGCCGAGTATCGTCAACAATATGGAGCTGCAGCGCCAACGGGCCCTGGACAATAACCAGTGGCGTGTACGTCAGATGATGAACTCGTTTATCGACGGCACAACCTGGGCACAGCAGACGCAGCGCATGGACCGTGTGTCGAAGATGACGAAGGAGCAGATTGTGGACTTCGCCAACCGTTTCTTCACCGATGGCTATGCCACCGTCTTCAAGCGCCAGGGCGTTGATTCCACGCAGAAGAAGATTGACAAGCCTGCCATCACACCTATCCAGGCAAACCGTGATATGATGAGTCAGTTTGTGAAAGATATCCAGAACGCCAAGGTGGAGCCCATCCAGCCTCGTTTCCTCGACTTCTCCAAGGATCTGACTGTGATGGAAACCAAGCAGAAGCTGCCTCTCCTGTATAAGCAGAACGTGGATAACGACCTCTTTACGCTCGTCTTCCGCTACGACTTCGGTCAGGAGGCTGACAACCGTTACGAGATTGCTGCCGATTATCTTGGCTACGTGGGTACCGACAAGTTAACGGCTGCCCAGGTGAAGCAGGAGTTCTACAAGATGGCCTGCAATTACTCGGTCAACGTGAATGCCGACAACCTGAACATCACGCTGTCGGGTCTGCAGTCGCAAATGCCGAAGGCACTGGAATTGCTGGAGGAGGTGTTGCGTCACTCCAAGGCCGACAAGGCATCCTACGACCAGTATGTTGGTCTGATGCTCAAGAGTCGTGATGATGCGAAGAAAGATCAGCGTACCAACTTCCAGTATCTGCTGAGGTATGGCATCTTTGGCCCTTATAATGCCTTGCGCGACGTGATGAGTGCCGACCAGCTGCGTCAGGCTGATCCCCAGCAGTTGCTCTCGCTGATAGCCAACCTGCCGAACTTGAAGCATACCGTGCTCTATTACGGCAAGCTGACGCCCGATGAGCTCTCGAAGGTGCTCGGTGCCGCCCATAAGACACCGAAGAAGTTGGCCGACGTGCCTCAGGGCAAGCCTTATGTCCGTCAGGAGGCTACTGCTAATGAGATTTGGATAGCACCATACGATGCCAAGAATATCTATCTGGTGATGTATCATAACGAAAATCGAGAGTGGAATCCTGAGGAGGAGGCTACCGTCGACCTCTTCAATGAGTACTATGGAGGTGGCATGAACGGCATCGTCTTCCAGGAGATGCGTGAGGCCCGTGGCCTGGCCTACAGTGCCTCGGCTTATTACAGTACGCCGGTCAAGAAAGGTGAGAAGGATTACTATCAGACCTATATCATCACGCAGAATGATAAGATGATGGACGCCGTGAACCAGTTCCATGTGATTCTCAACGAGATGCCGGCCAGTGAGACGGCCTTCCAGATTGCCAAGGATGCCGTCACCAAGCAGTTGGCCAGCCAGCGCACGACGAAGGCCAGTGTTATCTACGCTTGGCTGAACGCTCAGCGTCGTGGCATCGACTACGACATGAACGAGAAGGTCTACAATGCCCTGCCGGCCTTGAAGCTGCAGGATATCGTCAGTTTCGAGAAGGAGCGTATGGCTAACAAGCCTTGCCGCTACCTCATCCTCGGCGACGAGAAGGAGCTGAACATGGACGCCCTTGAGAAGATCGGCCCCATCAAGCGACTGACCACAGAAGAGATATTCGGATATTAACAATTATAAGTATTATTATGGCTAAGACAGTAGAATTCAAGTATGCCCCGATGTTTCAGGTGGGCAAGGACGAGACCAAGTACAGGCTGCTCTCTAAGGAGGGTGTAACGACAGCCGAGTTTGAAGGAAAGACCATCGTGAAGGTGTCGAAGGAGGCCCTCACGCTGTTGGCCCAGCAGGCTTTCCACGATGTGGAGTTTATGTTGCGCCGCGAGCATAATGAGCAGGTGGGCAAGATTCTCACCGATCCCGAGGCCAGCGAGAACGACAAGTACGTCGCCCTGCAGTTCTTGCGCAATGCCGAGGTGGCTGCCAAGGGCATCCTGCCTTTCTGCCAAGACACGGGTACCGCCATCATCCATGGAGAGAAGGG
>ERZ809472.418-NODE-418-length-10130-cov-7.760893_pt1 | contig 10130 bp, 23 predicted proteins | sample MGYA00521274_ERZ809472 | MGnify/ENA primary metagenome ERZ809472 (study PRJEB31581, sample SAMEA3312791) | metagenome | study: EMG produced TPA metagenomics assembly of the PRJEB8939 data set (Metagenomic analyses of Rumen microbiomes reveals... | reverse complement strand
TTAATGTCGTAAAATCTATCTTTACTGACTATTGAAGTCATCTGCATCATAATGAGTAGAGAATGAGAAGCCGAGTTCATCCTGTCCTACCATATCTACACCAAGTCCTCCAAGCGGTTGATAACCTGTTTCTACTGTATGAGGCATATTAGACTGTCCGATTAACTGTGTGCCATAATCATCAGTACCGATGCCACCAACGCTTAATACATCCGATGCTCTGAATAAAAGAATAGTACCCTTGAACACTTTAGAAATAGGATAGCCATCCTTGTATATCATCTTCTGTTTGTGGCCGTTCTGTATGATAGGCATTATGATTCCTTTATGAAATAAAGCGTATTAGGGTCAACTGTGTTAGCATCTATGAGGGCTTGGTAGTTATCTTCGGATAATACTTGATAACTAAACTCTGGCGTGTCATCTGCCACAAGATACAATTCAGTAGGGGATTTACTTGCTAACGCATCATATTGTGCTTTGGTTAGTTTATGTAAAACTAATGATTTAACATTTGTGTCAGTAGCCATAGTCCTCCTTAATGCTGTCTAAATACAGCGGCGTATTCTACCTTGTTTGATAAAGCAGTATAGACATCACCGCCAGTAGTAAACCCAGTATTGCCAGAACTAATACTTCCTGTAAAATTGGTCTTTTTGGTTGCATCGCTTGTGTTATCCACATTCCCCAGCCCAACGGCTGATTTATTTAATGTTTTCCAAGTCTTATCCCCACGGTAGTATTGTGAAGTAGTACCAGCAGTTATCGTATCTTCCTTGCCTGCTAAAGCAGTATTAAGGTCTGATTGCGTAACCGAGTTACTAATCTTCGTTTTCTCTGCCGAAGTAACAAACTTGTGTGTAGTAGAGGTATCATCAACTAGGTCTGCACTCAATTTATTCGTGGTTGTAATTTCGCTCTGTAACCCTGCTACTAGGTCGCCAACCGGAATATCAATCGTAGAACCGCTCTGTAATGTAAGAACGATTTTCTTATTCGTAGAATCATAACTACCGCTTACTACCACGGATTCAAGAGGCAGGTCAATCGTACCGGCAGAGCCGAGGTTATTGCCATCTTGGTCTTTTAATTGAGCCGTAACTACATAAGTAGTAGAGTTGATTGACAAAGATAAGGCCGCCGCATATTTAGTAGTATTCGGTAACGCATTTACATCGCTTGCACTTGTAGGCACGGTGATGTTAATATCTGTGTCGGTTGCTTGGTTAGCGGTGAACTCCCCGACTTTTGTGTTATTTCTTTTAATGGTAAGTTTACCATCATTGGCCTCCGAGGAATCCCCAGTAACGAGATATAACTCGGTAGGTGATTTAGTTTCCAAAGCATCATACTGTGCTTTAGTCATCTTGTTTAATACAAGTTGTCTAACATTCGTATCAGTTGCCATTTTGCTCCTCCACTTTTAACTTATATTCAACTCCGTTACTATCCACGGATATTGCTTTTACTTTTTGAGTTCCTACATAGACACCCATTTACCACTCCCTATAAATTACATTTTGTTGTAAGGCTTGCCAGACATCATCGCCGGATACCCAGCCTTGTGAGCCTTCTGCCACGATGCCTTTTACTGGCATATAGAATGGTGTCCAAGTATAGGTGGTGATGCCCTCTACTACTTGTATGCCTGTACACTCGTACTTATTCCCTGTATCAGTATCAATATAAATTGTACCTACACGGCCTACGGTGTACATATCAGGGCTACCTTCACCGGATATAATCCAGCCTGATTCTGCGATGCCGACAACTTTGAGGCCATCTTTAGTCCAAGCGTTCCGCATATGAGTTTCCCAGTCTTTTACGCTGTTCATTAACTGCGGATTGCCTGCTAATACTACCCCATCTCTTGTCATCGCCTTCATCTTATTAGTTCGCCAATCGTTTGCCATTTTTGTTTTCTTTGTTTAATTTGCCTTACTTCTATTATACCACGAAGGCCAATGCTTTATTTATGGTATAATATAACCAAAAGGAGTATTATGGACAATCTTGAACAACATAGAGAGGACTGGGAAGAAGACATCTCATTAGAAGATGCTATGAAAGAAGTCCAGCGTGCCAAAGCACGAATGAATACTAAAAAGAAAATGCAAGACTTTGCTAAAGCCCTTGATGCACGCACACAAACAGAGAGGTGGCGTAAGATGTATGAGTTCTTGGCTAACTACAATCCAGCGGCTCGTAGAGATTTTGACCTATTTAATGCAGATTGTAAGCGTATCAAGCAGGAACAGAAACAATGGAACGCAACAGGCAAACACATCCAATACGGCCTACATATGCCTCAAATACTGTGGGATGCTCTTGCTATTGTTGACCCAGAGATTAGAGATTTCAATTCACTTGATAAAGAACATCAACGCAGAATATACCGGAAGTTAGGCCAAGCCTTCCCGATTTACTGGATGCCGAGAGTTTAAGCGATTCTTGCAATCCAGCATTTAGCGTTAATAGAGCCAGTCCAGTTCTGTAATTGTGCTTGGCATTTTACAGTTGACCCAGCATTTATTCTGGCAATACCAGCAGTAAACTCCTCGCCGAAGTTGTTACCTGCATAGTTGGATATAGACCAGTTTGCCGCATCTAAAACTTCTGAACCATCAACAAGAACTCTTGCTTTACCTTGATGCTTGGTACTACCTGATGAACCACTAGAGAACCATAGTTTAATAAAGTATAATCCAGCAGTATCTACTGTTTTTGTGCCTGTATCTTTCCACGATGAATTGCCTGAAATAGACCCTCCAATAGCAGTCCACTCTAAACCATCACCTAATGTCGTAAAATCTATCTTCTGCGACTTTGGGAACATAAGAGGCTTGACCCCAGTAAGTGAAAAAATAAGCGAAGCGGAAAACGGATAGGAGGCCGTATTTGTTCGGTTTTTTTAATGTCTGAAAACATTTATTGTGCGACATTAAGGATGTTATAATAAAGTTAAGCGTTGTGTACAAGGGGGTGAGTATAATGAAACGCAACACGCACCTTAATGGATTTGACTGCCATCATATCTTATACCAGAGAAAACATTGGAAGCAGGGCTGGGCGAGTGTGCTACGAGAGCATCCGTATTGTAGGGTATATATTCCACAGAATACCTTACATCGTGAGATACATTCAAAAGTTCACGACATCCCGACACCGGATGGAAAGGCTTGTAGAGTTGCAGTAGAGGCGATAAACAGTTGGCTGGAAGGTGGCCTCATTTCATTAAACGACCCATTAGAGCGTAGGATTGAGGTTATTAGTTGGTGTTTCAGAGCCAAATATAAAGCAACAACAGCGATGCTGGATTTTCAGAGAGAGGTGGTGATTAAGTTCAAAGAGCGGCATTGACCGCTTCGGGGAGCATAGCCTCCCCTTTTTCATCGTGGTATAATAGAAGAAAAGGATAAAATAAAAATGGAAGACATAATCGCAAAAATCCCACTACACGAAATCAGACAAACATCAGATGCTTTCATAGATGCACAGGATGTTATTGAACCTTCAGTCCAAAGGCCACAACATCACGGCGAGAGAGCAGATTCAATGTGTAATGATGTTTGTAAGATGTGTGGTGGTAAACATAAAAAAGATGAGATGTGCGTTCCACAGGCCAACGACAAAGACCGTATTGCTGGGAATGTAGAGAGCATCGCTACTGCTATTATGGAAGCATTAGATGCAGTAGATGCTGATGAGAACACAAGAATATCAAGCATAATGATAGAAATAGGGCTTGAGTAAAAGGCTTGTGTTATAATAAAAGTAATACTAAACAAAGGAGCAAGATATGCTTGATTCAAATATAAAGAAAGTAATAGCGGCAATCGTTGCTGTTTTGCTAGTCGGATTCGGTACGGCTGGTACTGTTACTCTTGTTACGCACGAAGATGGTAGCGTAGAAATAAAAACCGAAACAGTAATAGAAAACTCTAATGCAACGGTGGAATACGCAGAGGAACAAATCCCTGCTCAAATAGATGAAACCATCCTTGAAACAGATGAAGGCAATATCGTAGTAGATGATGTGCCTACTGTTGAAGCGGTTGATGGTGGCATTGTGGAAGACTGTCCGGAGGATAGCGAGGAATGTGCCAAAGGTGCAGTATTGCCTCCACTAGACATCACTTCCCCATACACTTTCTATAATAGTGTTATAGACCAATGTATAGATTTTGATGGTGCTTATGGCTCACAATGCTACGATGAGTTTGCGTACTTCCATTATGTGTACACCGGCCATTGGCTATCCACTAATGGTACTGGTGCGGCCTACGGCATCTGGGATGCTCGTGATTATAATAACCCAATCAATCCTGAAACCGGTGAAACCTATTATGAGTTAATCACCGACCCTACACAGGTAAGGCCGGGCGACTTCATTGTATTCTACGGCGGTAGATATGGGCATACTGGTGATGCTATGGGATACTACAATAACGGTTATGTTGCTTTACTTGGTACTAATCAAGGTGGGCGTGCTTGTGCCGGTGGCGGTAGTGCGGCCAATGTAATCAACATCTCTATGTCTAACTTCCGTGGTGCGTTCAGACCTCGCATCTGGATTCCGAAGCCAAAGCCAACTCCAACCCCAACAGAAAACTGCGATGTGATTGAAGTTAAGGCTGGCGACACTATGGGTGCTATTATGGAACGCTGTGAGGGTGAGATTAAATGGGGTGAAGCGATGAACGAATACGCTCGCTCTTGGAAGTCAACCCGATATATGCTTTATCCAACTGTCTATGATGGCTGGGCAAGTGAAGGTGGCTATGGCCTATTTGCTGGCGATAGAATAGAAAGGATTAAATAATGGCTAGAAAGAAAAAGCAGGTAGAACCTGCCAAGCAGGAAGCACCTGCTGAATCCTACGGCAAATCTCTAGCAGAGATTAAAGCCGAAGCCCTTAAACCGAAAAAGGGCGTGAAGATGATTACATCATAAATACGGTGTGATTATCTAATAAGCGTGGAGGCCTCAAAAGCCTCTGCGTTTTTTCAACATATAAGCCATATAACTTGAACACTCGGAGCAGTTCATTGGTCTTCTCTTTGTACTTATCTGCTATCTGCAATAACTCATCTGTGGTATATTTTACGGTTTGGTAGCGGAGTTTACGCATCTCAAGTATCTGGTCTTCTGTGTAGTGGCGTTTCATATAGTAGTAGTATTCTAATTGCTCACCGTGGTTACAGACATTACAAGCGTAACATTGAAGGTGTACGATGTCTTCATCAAAAAGCAGGGCGTTAGTCCTGCCGGCTATAAAATGCCCTGCCTGTGATTGCTTAAAAGGTATCAGTTTCCCACAAGTACAACATACTCCGCTGTCCGTATCGCCGGTGGTGGCTATTGAATCTCTTGTTCTGATGAACTTGCTAAACTCCTGCCAAGCCTTTGCTTTTGCTTTGCTCGTTGATATGGTCTTCTTTTTTCCGGACATCGGTTTTGTTCTACCTCCCTTGCAGATGTGGCGTGCCACCCTCCACAATACTTACATTTATATATGCTACCAGTACGCTGATTGTAATGGCGTTTCCTCCACTTTTTCTGATACTGTGCCTTCTCATATGTATCATACCTTATCTTGCCTGTCCATTTACACCTGTTCTTTCCGCTCACTATTTCCCTCCGAATCTGCAAACTGCTGTGTATTTTTACGGCGTGGTATTTCCCTTCGCCAAAATCTTTTCATAAGAGAATCAGGATTAGCACTCTGTCTATGTAGGTAGATAATTCTATCATCGTGTGCTATCTTGGCCGGCTTCTTCAAAAAGAGGGTGTCTTCCTCGCCAATGAGTTGTTCTGGGTCAAATCTATCTGTGCCAATCCAATCGCTCTTAATGAGTTTCCCCCACGCACAAGGCTCTGGAAAGGCGATGTTCCCATCTTCGTGCCTTGCTTTGAACTGGATAATATCATAAGGGTCTGTGGTGGATTCTTCGTACTTGATGCGGTCTTTTAATATCTCTACGAAGTCATCCGGTACATCATCATCTGCATCTATGAAGTTTATCCACCGGCCTCTGGAGTTGTCAATTCCTATATTTCGTGATACTGCTACACCAAGATTTTGATGATTGTCAATCAGGGTTATGCCAACAATTTTGGCAAATCGCAAGTCAATGAGTGAGCCATCGTTTACTAGAATACTTTCCTCATTCACTCCATCTATCTGATTAGCAATCTTATTTAAGAGAACTGCCAAGTCTTCTGCACCCTTGTTGCTCGTAATGTATGCTGGTATGATTATAGACAATCTCATCTTGTGAACCTCGCTATTATTTTTCCGACCAATAAAAAAGGCAGGCAAATAATCCCTGCTACAATTCCGATGATGATAATAACATCAACAATCGCTCCAAATAATGCACCTAAAATTGCAAACATATACCTCCTTATTTTGCTTTCTTTGCTTTTTTCTTATTAGTACTGCTTGATGAACTTTTGTTCTGCCTTGCTTTGCGTAGTCTTTCCGCCATCTTCTTTTTCGTTTCTTCAGAATACTGTCGTGGTGGGGAAACTTTGATATAACTTTTCGGAACATCAACCTCGTAACCGATGCTGTACTTCCTGCTCCCCTTCATATTCTTAATCTTGCGAATCCATACTGGGTCTGATGAATAGATGTTAGCGGTCTTCTCTGCGGCGTTGAATGTGATAATTGTTTCCTGCTCTAGCCGTGATAACCCCATAACCTACTCCAAGAACTCCGGCGTACCTTCGGTGATGTTCTTACCACGGAACTTATCCATCTCTTTGTCGCCTTCACGGTAAATATCTACCGCTTTTAATAACTGATTATAAGCCTTATTATCAAGACTGCGTAGATAACTTACGGTTATCCCTTCATTATCTATCTCTTTTTTCTTAAATCTCATATACCTCCTTAATGATTGAGTGCTACTCAACAACCACTCAATCTAAATTAAATTGGGGGAATGTCCTTTTGGACACCCCCCTGTTTGTTTTTGTCGGCGAACCCTTGTGCGAGGATTTGCGAGTTCTACCGAAGTTAAGATGTTTGTTTGAACAGTAGAGTATTTTAGGTGTGTTTGTTTCCCAAAGCCCATCTTCAAACGCTTCTACTGTTATTATACCACATTATTCTTGTGGTTGCTCGTTTGGCTCTTTCCGGCCACGCACGATTTCGCCGGATTTTATTTTTGCTCTCACCAAGTCCAGCACTTCATTACGGCCTTTTTGATATGCGGTTTTGGCTATTTCTTCTAATTGCCTTATCTTTTTATCATACAGGCCTTGCTGTATCTCGGTGGCTCTTTCAAAATCTTTGCATTGTGCCTCGTATTTTTCTTGGTACTCTGCTTTGATTTCGGCTTTCGCCTGCTGGAGTTTCCAATCAAACTCCTCAATCATTCGTTTCCGAAACATCTCTTACCTCCTTGCGTTTCGTTTTTAACTTAACTAATATATCTCGCACCAACTGTTTCTTGGCTATCTCGCTATTAACAAGGTATAAATCCCTGTGTAACTCATCTTTAGCCTTATCAGTTAGTTCAAGCATTACCACCCCCCAACATCTTTGCTTCATCCCCATAAAGTCTTAACATTGTCTGCATCGCATTTACGCATCCTTTAGCCCACGATACCTGCGACATATAATAATCAGACTTGGAACGGAGTGAACGCTCTGCTCTACGGATAACACCATCTCTTTCAGTAACAGAAGACTTACCATATTGCTCGTATATCTCGGCTGTCTGTTTCGTAACGGCTTGGTCTGTTGCCAGTTTATGCCGGTTTACGATGATGTAGAAGTATCCATACATCGCTGTGAATTGTCCAAAAAACTTTGATAGTTGCGTTGCATCAGAGTAAACACGATTAGTAATGTAGTATTCCCACATCGTTGTTAGTTGCTTATCTATACTATCTATGTCAGTTTGCCCTTGTAGTGTAGGCTCTGTACCAAAGATAGCATCTGATTTATTTGCTGTTGCTTCTTGTCTTGCCATAATCCTCCTTGTGGTGGCGGTAAGGCCTAGTTACCCAGTTCTTCTTACCGCCAGTTGTACGAAGGTGTACATTCTCTGAACGCTTTAAGAAGTCTTGAATTAGTTTCTTGTCGTGTTCAGATAGTTTCATTAGTCCGCCTTCATATCAGGGTCAAACTCAACCTTATATTCTTTCATAGCACCGTTATCAGTTTCCTTGAATCCGGTGAACTCCACCCAAACATAAGAGCCAACTGGGATTTGTTCAAACTTCCTGCGGATGTCTGCCTGACCCATAATCTTCTTCTTTACATCATCTTCGCAGAGAATGATATACGCATCACCCTCACCGAACTTGGATGTAAATGTTTGGTGTTCAATGTAAAATCCCTCTAGTTTATCCCCAACAGAGATTTCACCTTTTTTATTCCACACCTCACTATTGTCGTAAGATGCGATTGCTTCTTGCCTTGCCATATGCTTTTCCTTTCTTGGCTGTGCCTTTGGCTTAATTTTATTATTGGTTCGGGGTACTCACCTTTAGGGTATCTACCCCGATAGTTCGGCCAGCCTCGCAGTTAGTACTGGCCGAGAGTGCGGATTTTGGTTGCGGTGGCAGGAGTTGAACCTGCCTGTGATGGTAATGAACCACCCTAACTCACCGGAGTTTTCACCGCTTTAATGGACAGGATGTCGGAGGAAAGAAAGAACTCTGCCTACAAGAATAAGCGAAAGCGACCTCCGGCATCCACACCGGTACAGAAATAAGACAGGGCGGTCATACAGTACCCTTGCCCTAATGGGCGTATTCTGTACCTGTGTGGCACGGTAGGGAGTAGAGATACCTACTTTGCCGAGCCTGAACTAGGGTTTTTACAAGCGAGGTTTATGCTTGAAAGTGGGGGAACTTTTCCCTAGTTGTATAGTAATGTACCACCAATCTTACAAAGATTGTCCGAGTAGGAATTGTGCGAAGCCTCCTGCTGTACTGATTGCTACCCCAATGGCTTCTTCTTGGGTGCGTGCTGGCATAATGGATTCAATATCACCGGACTTTACTTTAACTTCGTATAAGTCGCCTTTCTTTTTAATGCTTGCGGTGAAGTTGATTTCAATATCTTTATTCATCTTATTTCCTTCTTTCTTCTTTTAATTCTGCTATTAAGAGTGATAATCTTGCGGTGAAGTCTTCTATTTTCTTCTTGTCCTCTAGTGATAGATGCCGATACCAATTCTCAAGTTCTAATTTGTTTGCCCTTCTCTTGGCTTCATCTATCGGTTCTGGGTCAAGATGCGACATACTCCACCCCACTCTCGCCAATGTTGGCCTTAATAAACTTTTCGTACGCTTGAGGGTACTGCCTCTTAATGTATTCATTTACATCATCTTCTGATAACTTCTCTAACTCGGAAAATGAATTATACTTACCTTTTTGCCAAGCCTCATATGGGATGTAGGCCGGTAGTCTATGCTCTGCGAAGGCCGTGTAGATAGCATCTATCCGTTGGTCTAATTCATCTACATACGATTCGGCTTCAATCTCAAATGTTGATACACGGTAGTCATCTGCGTTTACATAATGGATATAACAGCGTGGCATTATACCGGTTTCTTTGTCATAAGACATAGCGTATAGTGCGACCTGTAAACAATGGGAATGGTCTGGCTCTGCCATCTGATTCTTACGCATACCAGTTCCACAAACTCTGTCGTATTTCATTTTACTTACGGACTTGATTTCGTGGATAATTGGCATACCTCTTTCTGGAAGTTCCAATACATCTATGGAGCAGGTGCATCCACGGTAGGCATCTTTCATTTCATATTGCCAAGTGAAGTCTGAACCGTTGGCTTTCCAATGTCCAGTTTCGCTAATCTCTACTGGCTTGTCAAATACTCGGATGATGAACTTTTCTTCTACATCGTGGCCTCGCATAAACTTGGCTAGGGTATAATCATCAAACTTCTTCTCAATGCCGAGCATTGTAAGTATAGCCGTGAGTGCTGGCTGTGCTATTTTGCTTCCGGATATTTGTCCGGTTTCCTCGTACTCATCAGGAGTTTCTCTAATCTTCTTGTAGAGTTTTTCCTCGTAATCTTTTATTATTAACATAGGCTTTGTCCTTTCTTTTATTAACCTAACTCTAGTATAGCAAATAAACACA
>ERZ809472.417-NODE-417-length-10130-cov-12.243970_pt1 | contig 10130 bp, 7 predicted proteins | sample MGYA00521274_ERZ809472 | MGnify/ENA primary metagenome ERZ809472 (study PRJEB31581, sample SAMEA3312791) | metagenome | study: EMG produced TPA metagenomics assembly of the PRJEB8939 data set (Metagenomic analyses of Rumen microbiomes reveals... | reverse complement strand
CGAGATCTACACTCTTTCCCTACACGACGCTCTTCCGATCTGCTAGTCGTCCCTTACGGACGAGACTTCTAACTTGCTTATTCTTCTTGATTGAATTTTGGCGGATTCGTAGATGGAAGAATAGCTTTAGAAGCTTCGTTTTGTCAAAAATGTCCCATCGCAGCGCCCCCGCACTTCCTGCTGGGGAATTATCTGCTAAATCATTGCTGTTATGTCATAGTGTCTTATCTTATTATAAATAAGGTCTAATCCTTGTTTCATATAGTATTTTACGTCGCGCGTCAAACTGTCATAGTCATTTGTGGCCATGAATGTAAAGATGTTTGTGTCAAGCAAGTATCTCTCCATCATTCATACAGCTTGATTTTCGAATCCGAGTCGAATGAAAACCCTGGAACAAGACTTAACACAGGCCCGAGTCTCCTTGCTCTTTCCAGCCCACTCAGTCTTTCACCAGCCTTTATTGCAAGGGCCAATTGATGTGCCCTTTCAATATAGGTCATTCTCTCGACACTGTTTGTTGCGTATTTAAATTATCCATTTGTTCTTGCAATATCATGTTCTTTAAGACAGAAGCACAACGCTTCATATTTGTTCCCACGAAGATTCGGCCTTTGGGCCACAGCCACTCATGGTTGCGGGGGCAAAGATACGAAAAACTTTGAAATCAGCAAAGAAAAAGGTAGAAAAATTTGCACGTTACGGGAAAAAGCCTACTTTTTCACCATGAAAAATTGTTATGATATGAATTACACTGAAAACATAACCATAAAAATCCCTCAAGGAAACTTGATGAGTATCTCCGCAACGTAGGTGTAAGGTAATATCTGTGGCTGCAAAAGCTTGGCAGTGATGAAGTGCAGCCAACAAAAATCATATACGTCTGATGAATGTTCCCCTTCTATATAGGAAAGGAGTGGCTGCGCATCCCTCTGGCGCAGCCACTCCTAAAATCCTTAATTCCTAAGACGAGATAATTCTGCTGATTCACTCCCCCTTCACTCCCCTTTCACTCCAATAAAACTGGAACTTTCGGAAGATAAATAATATTTATTGTGGGGACTTGAAGTAGATAGGATACAGCAGGTTACTTAAAGATGTTGAGACGGTAGCCGACGGAGAACTGAATCACGCGGTTTGACTCCTTGATGAGACCGGCTGATGATGAGATTTTCGTCAAGCCGTGGTTGTAGCGCAAGTCAAACTGCAAGCCGTTGGAGAGCGCGTAGGAGACGCCAACGGGAATGCTCAGGTCGAATTTATTGGGCGAGACGCTGATGTTGTGCTTGGGGGACTCATTGTCGTATGGCCAGTCTTGGGTGCCGCTCTTGTGGAAAAGGACTCCGAGCTGAAGGCCGGCACGCAGGGCCAGACCTGGGACAACGTAATAGTTGGCCGTCAGGGGGATGTTGATGTAATGATGTCGCTCGGTGCTTATCGTGGCGTTCTTCTTGCTTGATACCATTCCTGTTTTCATGGCCTGGTCGTAGGCTGCTACATCGTCGTATTTGCGTCCCTGCATGGAGTAGAGGACTGCTGCGCTAAATCCGAGTTTGGGGTTGTGCTTGTATTCCAGTTCTACACCGGCCACAGGGCCTACGAGACCCTTCACGTCGGGCTTCTCGATGACTCCCTTGCTTACCCATGAGTCGAGGTTGGTAAAGGAGTAGTTGACACCCACTTTGGGAATGAGCGTCAGAGGTTTGTCACTGCTCTTGGTCTTGCTTGAGGGCTGGGCGAAAGCCGTCAGCGTGGCGGCAAGTACCATCATTGTAAGAATTACTTTTTTCATAATTGTATATAAGTCTTATGGTTTTTCTGGGAGCGCGGGATGCTCCCGCTCCGTAACGGTGACGGGCGAAGGTGCCCGCGTTTCCAAAGTTTGCTGCAAAGGTAAGCCAAAATTGGGAAACGGCCAAAGGTTTTGCGATGTTTTTTACTGACAGTGCCGTTTTTACCTCCAAAAGTTGAAATAATTTCGAGAAGTAAAAACGGTCGTTAAAATTGCAATAAGACAAGGAAGTTAAACGAATGTAAATTTGCATGCCGTGGTGGCAAACGGAAATTAAAGGGCGTGGCGGAAATGTTAAATTGAAAGAAAAAGAACGGACAAATTGTCAGTTTTCCGTTTTTTGACTCTATATTTGCACCGACGGTTAGCAACCGAAATATAAACATTAACATAACTTGTATTGATATGAAAAAGATTGCAAATTTCTTGACACCGGCCCTCAGCGTGGCCGCTATCGTTTTCTCTGTGGCAGCCTTCAGCACGACGTGTGCCGCCACCCATGCCAGCAACAGTGCCGCCCCTGAAACCACCGCTGTGGCTTCCATGCCGGCTGCACAGCCTGTTGACCTCACTTACGCCGCCGACAAGGCCCTGCCGTCGGTAGTTCATATTAAATATGTGCAGAACTCGAAGATACAGACCGTCGAGGTGCAGCGCGACCCCTTCGAGGATTTCTTCAACGATCCCTTCGGTGGATTCTTCGGACGCGGACAGCGCGGTCAGGGTGGTACGCAGAAGCGTCAGGTGCAGACCCCGAAGCGCACGGCAACGGGTAGTGGTGTGATTATCTCGACCGACGGATACATCGTGACCAACAACCACGTGGTGGACGGCGCCGACGAGCTGACTGTCACTTTGTCAGACAACAAGGAGTACTCCGCACGCATCATCGGTACCGACAAGACCACCGACCTGGCCCTTATCAAGATTGACGGCAAGCAGCTGCCCGCCATCAAGATTGCCAATTCAGACGATGTGAAGGTGGGCGAATGGGTGCTCGCCATCGGCAACCCCCTCGGACTGAACAACACCGTCACCGCTGGTATCATCTCGGCCAAGGCCCGCACGCTCGGTGCCAATGGCGTGGAGAGCTTCATCCAGACCGACGCCGCCATCAATGCTGGTAACTCAGGCGGTGCCCTGGTGAACACCAACGGTGAGCTGGTGGGTATCAACGCCATGCTCTACTCACAGACGGGTTCGTACAGCGGCTACGGTTTCGCCATCCCCACGGCCATGATGAACAAGGTGGTGGACGACATCAAGCAGTATGGTACTGTGCAGCGTGCCATGATTGGCATCAGCGGCGGCGAAGTGAAGGACTATGTCGACAGGGAGAAGGAGAAGGGCAACGAGGTTGACCTGGGAACGATGGAAGGCGTCTACGTGGCCGAGGTCGTGGAGAACAGTGCCGCTGAGGAGGCTGGTATTGAGAAAGGCGACGTCATCACCGAGGTGGACGGACAAAAGGTGCAGAAGTTTGGTGACCTCTCGGGTATTATCGCCCAGAAGCGCCCGGGCGACAAGGTGAGCCTGACCTTCCTGCACAACAAGAAGAAGCACACGAAGGAGGTGACGTTGCGTAACGAGCAGGGTAACACCAAGGTGGTGAAGAATGCCGACCTGGATGTGCTCGGTGCCGACTTCCGCGAGATCACGAAGGCCCAGAAGGAACAGCTCGAAATCAGCTACGGCTTGGAGGTGATGAAGGTCAACGCCGGAAAGATGAAGGACGCCGGAGTGCCCAAGGGATTCATCATCCAGCGTGTCAACGACGAACCGATGAAGACCATGGAGGACCTGCAAAACGCCGTCAAGGAGGCCTCGACCTCGAAGGAGCCCGTCCTCTACATCAAGGGTATCTACCCCACTGGCAAGAGCGGTTACTTCGCAGTGGATCTGCAGAACGAGTAACATCAGAACCAAGCGCCTAATAGAAAAGCGTCGGTTATCTCCACGATAATCGACGCTTTTCTCATTGATATCCGGCGCTTTTCTCAGCGGAAATTCTTCAGACCGGTATTCAGGAAGTCCACGTAAGCCGCGATGTCCTCGTCGTAAGAACGCAGGCCGTTAAGGGGCTTGCCTGTGACAGGGTCGAGCAGGAGGTAGAAGGGTTGGGTGTTGGCCCCAATCTTCACGCGCTCTAAGTAGCTCCACTTGTCGCCGACGGTGCGCAGCGTGCGCTTCTGCCCGTTCTCCTCCACCTCGATAGGCTGGGGTAGGGGGGTCTTGTCGTCGACGAAGAGCGATATGAGCACGTACTTGTCGTTGATGAGCTGCTGCACCTGCGGGTCGGTCCAAACGGCGGCTTCCATCTTGCGGCAGTTCACGCAGCCGAAGCCGGTGAAGTCGACCATCACGGGCTTGCCCTCGGCCTGGGCGGCGGCCATGCCCTGGTCGTAATCGGTGAAGCGGGCCTCGACGGCACCGTCGTAGAGGTTGAAGTCCTGCGTATTCATGGGTGGGGCAAAAGCCGAAATGGCATGTAGCGGTGCGCCCCACAGACCTGGTATCATGTAGACGGTGAAGGCCAGCGACACAAGTCCGAGGAAGAACTGCGGCACGTTGGTACGGCCAAGCGTTGGGGCGTTGGTGTCGTAGTCGATCATCTCGTCGTGGGGGAACTTCAGCCAGCCGAGCAGGTAGATGCCGAGGAGACCGAAGATGACAATCCACAGCGAGAGGAACACCTCGCGGTCGAGCAGGTGCCAGCCGTAAGCCATGTCGGCAACGGAGAGGAACTTCAGTGCGAAGGCCAGTTCGATGAAGCCTAATACAACCTTCACCGTGTTCATCCATCCGCCCGACTTAGGCATCTGCTTCATCAGCGAGGGGAACATGGCAAAGATGGTAAAGGGTATGGCTAAGGCGATGGCGAAACCGAGCATGCCCACCGTCGGCGCGATAATCTCGCCCTGCGTGGAGACGGCCACCAGGAGGAATCCGATAATGGGGCCTGTACACGAGAACGACACCAGGGCCAGCGTAAACGCCATGAGGAAGATGGAGGTAAGTCCCCATCCTCCTCCTGAGGAAGATGTTTTGCCGCGTGACGCCTCCAACTGGTCTACCTTTTGGTCAATCTTGTTTGTCCAACTGGAGGGCAGCGTCAGCTCGAAGGCTCCCATGAACGAGGCGGCAAAGACGATGAGCAGAAGGGCGAAGAAGATGTTGAACACGGCGTTCGTAGACAGGGCATTGAGGGCCGAGGCTCCGAAAAGCAGGGTCACCACGAGGCCCAGCAGCACGTAGATGACCACGATGCTCAGACCATAGATGACGGCCTCGCGTATGGCCTTGCCCCGTTCCTTATTGCGTTTCAGAAAGAACGAAACGGTCATCGGAATGATGGGCCAGACGCAGGGAGTGAGTATGGCTAAGAATCCGCCGAGAAGGCCGGAGAGAAAGATGAACCAGAGAGAAGAGTCAGCCCCAGCAGCTCCTCCCTGTGAGGGATGGGAAAAGTTACTTAGTTCAGCAGTAACGGGTGCCCAAAGATCGGAAGAGAATTCTGCAGATTCCACCCCTGTCCCCTCCTCTGTGAGGGGAGGGGAAGAGATAGAATCATCATCAGCTTTCTCAGTGGTAGGAACCTCCTCAATACCTTTTACTGTGGAAGAAGCCTCTTCTTCATCTTTTTTTTTAGTAGAGGTATCAGTTCCCTTCCCTGTAGGGAGGGGTTTGGGGAGGGTGTTTTGTTCCTTGAATTCTACGCTGGTTGGCGGTAGGCACATCTCGTCGTTGCATGCTCCGTATTCCAGATAGCAGTCTATCGAGTAGGTCGGCTTGGTGAACTTTACCTTCTGCACGAAGGCTCCCTTCAGCTCGAAGAAGCGCAGTGTGGCGCCGAACATCTCGTCGAACTTCTCCGTCACCTTGCCTCGCGGCATGAGCTTCCCCACGGTCTCCACGCCGTCCATCGCCACCACGTTGAACGTGGCGCGCGTCGGTCCGTCGTCGCCGATGTCGGTACTGTAGACGTGCCAGCCTGGGTCTATCTTCGCCGAGAACACGATCTCGCCCGTACCGTCATCCTTTATGTCGAGGTTCGTGGTGAACTTCACCGGCTCCATCATCTGTGCCTGTGCAATGAGGGCCGTTATGACGAAGAAGAACAGTAAGAATACCCGCTTCATGTTTAGCCCGCCATTCATTTGCACTCGCCGTCTCCGTAGATGAAGGCTTGGGCGTTGCTGGTGTAGTCGAAGATTTCCTCTGGAAGGAAGAACCGGCGAAGCTCTATGGCGGCGTTCTCCACAGAGTCGGAGGCGTGTACGATGTTCTGCTGGTTGCTCATCGAGTAGTCGCCGCGGATGGTTCCGGGAGCAGCCTCGCGACCGTTGGTCACGCCGGCCATTTGCCGCACTACCTTCACGGCCTCTACGCCAGTCAGTGCCAGGGCGATCACGGGTGAGGTCTGCATGGATGCCTGCAGGGAGGGGAAGAAAGGTTTATCGACCAGGTGGGCATAGTGCTCACGCAGGATCTCGTCGCTGAGCTGCATCATCTTCATACCCGAGATGCGCAGTCCGCGGCGCTCAAAACGGTTAATGACTTCTCCAATCAGCTGGCGCTGTACGCAGCCGGGTTTCAGTAATACCAATGTTGTTTCCATAGTAATAATAATTTAAAGGGTTGATAAATAATGATGTCATCGTACCACTTCCGTAAATTCGGGCTTGGCGTCGGCGGCCTTTCCTACGGTGACGTAAATGACGGAAGTGGACTCCTCGCCGTTAAAACCGCGGCCCGTGACGGTGTATTTATAGTCGGTTCCGTCGGGCGTGGTGCGCTTGCCTACGGTCTGCGGTGTGCCGAGGGGGAACTGATAGCTGGAGCAGGCAGCATCGAAGATGGCCCGTTCGGCATCGGTCACAGGCTTCTGGGCCGAGTAGTCGGGCAGCTTTTCCACTGTGCCCTTCTTGTATCCGTTCTCCTTCAGGAAACGGTCGAGCTCCTTGGATGCTGCCGTGACGCGGGCGGTGCGTACACCGTATCCACGCTGGATGTCGGCCTTGGGCAGGGCCTTTCGGAGTTCATCGCTCGAAGTGTTCAGACCGCCACTGCCGAAGGTGCAGAAGGGGACGACGCGCTTGCCGGCGAAGTCCTGCTCCTTGACGAGCGTGGCGATGGGCAGGGCGTAGGTGCCAAACCAGATGGGGTAGCCGAGGAAGATGATGTCGTAGTCGGACACCTTCTTCGTCAACGGTTTCAGGGCGGGCATCTGTCCGCTCTCCCTTTCACGTCCGGAGCGCTGGATGGTCTCCTGGAAGTTACCTGAATAAGGCTCAACAGCCTCAACGGCCTCGATGTCAGCGCCGAGTTGTTGCTGAATCTCCTGGGCTACGGTCTTTGTCGTGCCTGTCTCTGAATAGTAGAGCACCAGCACTTTTTGTGCCGATACCGTCGTTACTGCGGCCATCGCAGCAAGTGACAATAAAATCTTTCTCATAGTTGTAGTGTGCTATTGTTAGTGGTTTTGATGTGTATGTCGCGCTGTGGGAAAGGAATCTGGATGCCGTTCTCGCCGAGCGTGCCGTAGATGCACTTCAGCACGTCGCTGACGACGTAAATCTTCTTCACGGCATCGGCCCAGACGAAGAGCTTGAAGTCGACGCTGGACTCGTTCATGGCCGTCATCACGGCCTTGGCCTTCTTCGACGGGTCTATCCACTTGTGATGCAGGTGGTTCACGGCGTCCTCAACCACCTGCGTCACCTGCTTGAGGTTCGAGCCGTAGGCCACGCCGAAAGGAATGGCGGCCAGTATGTAGCCGCTGTTGCGCGTCAGGTTCTTGTAGTTCTTGGAGAAGAGCTGGCTGTTCTGGAAGGTGATGACCTCGCCGTAGAGCGACTTAATGACGGTGGAGGTATAACTGATGGAGGTCACCTGGCCCATCGTGCCGTCGACCTCTATCCAGTCGCCCACCTTGATGCGTCCGGCCATGAGTGTCGCGCCGTAGTAGATGTTCTCGATGATGTCCTTCAAGGCGAAACCGACACCTGTAGACAGACCTCCTCCAAGTGCCATCAGCCAGTAGACGCTGACGTGGAGCAGCGAGAGCGAGATGAGCAGCCATGCACCCCAGACGAGCACCTGGATAACGTTGCGGCCCATCACCTCGCGACTGGCGGCGGTGGTGGGGTCTTGCGTCTGTAGGTGCAGACGCATGAATGACAGTATGGTGTTGGAGATATAGGCGAAGAGGAACCACAGATTGACCACCATCGATACCTTCAGGATGCTCACCTTCAGGTTATCCATATCGATGTAGTCCATTTTGAAGATATGCCAGCAGAGGTCGCTCATATTGAACACCCCGGCTGCCCAGTAGATGCTGAGCATGACAGAGCAGACACCCGTGACAGGCAGTACCACCTTATATAATAATAGGTAAAACCACGACTCGGTGATGGGCCGCTTGTGGTAGTTATGGCGTTCGCCATAGTACTTCAGGTACTGTATGAGGCAAGTGATAGTAAGTATGCACGTGAGCTGCATGATCCACCAGATGAGTATCTGAACGGCCAGCAGCGTGTAGCCTATCCACGAGCAGACAAGCGAGATGACGAAAATGGCCTGTGTGAGATAGGTGTAGAACATGTCCGAGCGCGGCACGTTCTTGTTGTGTCGGCGGATGACGCTCCATTGCCACAGCGCGCAGAGCAGCAGTATGGGCGGGAAGACGATGTTTACCAACTCCCTTGGTATAAGCACGATGCGGAAAGCGATGACCAGGAAACCCACCACGAGCAGCGGCGTGTAGATGCGGAAGGCACTGCGTATCTGGTCGCCGTTTACACGTAGCAGCAGCGAGATGAGGATGACACTCAGCAACCAGGCATACTCGATGAGCAGCGACGAGGCCATCATGTAGAAGTTCTGGTTGAGTGTGGCCTGCAGGATGGCCAGGATGGCGGCAAAGGTGATGGTCGTGGTGGCCATGATGATGCAGGAGCGTTTCTTCAAGAACCCTTTGGTGTGGAAACGGCGCGGCATCAGGCGGAATACCAGCTGGTTGAGCAGCACTGCCACGATGATATAGAACGCAATCATAGCGAAAAGCCGCAGGATGACCGTACTGTCCCAGTCACTCTGCAACTTTGAGGGTTTGTATTTGTCGGCCATCATCTCTACGGCCTCGTCCCACTTTGTGTCGAAGTTCTTCAAGACGGCGAAATAGTTTTGTCCGCCGTTCATAAAGATGCTGGTCTGTATGTCGCCGTAGCGTTTGATAGCATGGTCGTTGAGGTACTTCAGCCTCCGCTCGGCCATCTCATAGAAGTTCAGGTAGCGGCTCACCTGTCGGCGGCTCTCGTCGAGCGTGTTACGGATGCTCGATGCCAGCGTGAGGCACACGGCACGGTCGGTGCGGGCCTCTTCAGAGAGCATGTCCAGGCGGATGCCCTCCAACGTGACAATGAGGCTGTCGTATTTTGCAATGTCGTTGTCGAAGGACTCCAGGTAGGTCTTGAAAGGCAGCTGCTGGTGCATGAACTCCTGATACTGCTCCGTGGCCTCGTGGCAGGCATAGGTGAGGTCAAACAGGTAGTTCTGTCGCTGCGAGTAGAGCATCAGCGCGTTCTGTCCGCAGCGGCGCAGCGTCTCGCGCAGATCGCTCACTATCCTCTGCGTTTCTTTATCGCGCCGCTCGGCCTCGTCCACATACTCCTGATAGCTCTCAGTAAGCTCGCCACGCAGCACCTTCAACGTGCGGTCCAGGTTGCGCTCCTTCAGCACAGCATGGCTGGCAGCGCAGACGCACAGCAACAGTATGATCGTCAGTATCTTTTTCATATTCGCCGCAAAGGTGCAACAATGTCTCACTCCTTGAAGAGATCTTTGATGCCTCCGATGGAGCCAAGAATGTTGGTGGCCTCGTAGGGCAGGTAGACGGTTTTGGTCTTGTCGCCCTGAGCCAGTTCCTGCATCATCTGAATGTATTTCTGAGCTAAGAGGTAGTTGGCGGGGTTGGTGCTCTTGCCCACGGCCTGGGTAATCAGCTCGATGGCCTTTGCCTCGGCCTCAGCCTTGCGGATGCGAGCCTGTGCCTCACCCTCGGCATGGAGAATGGCCTGCTGCTTGGCAGCCTCGGCACGGTTCACCATAGCGGTCTTCTCACCTTCGGATGCGAGGATTTCTGCGGCCTTCTCACCCTCGGAGGTCAGGATTTGCGCACGCTTGTTACGCTCGGCCTGCATCTGTTTCTCCATGGCGTTGAGCACGGTGGTAGGCGGAATGATGTCCTGCAGCTCCACGCGGTTCACCTTCACACCCCATTTGTCGGTGGCATCGTCGAGCACGGCGCGCAGCTTCGTGTTGATGGTGTCGCGCG
>ERZ809472.415-NODE-415-length-10187-cov-4.007402_pt1 | contig 10187 bp, 8 predicted proteins | sample MGYA00521274_ERZ809472 | MGnify/ENA primary metagenome ERZ809472 (study PRJEB31581, sample SAMEA3312791) | metagenome | study: EMG produced TPA metagenomics assembly of the PRJEB8939 data set (Metagenomic analyses of Rumen microbiomes reveals... | reverse complement strand
CGAGATCTACACTCTTTCCCTACACGACGCTCTTCCGATCTGCTAGTGGGACAGGTTCCTGTTTCATCCCATGCGATAAATCATACTTTTTCCTATTCCCGTCAATCTTTCTAATTGACGTAGCGAGGCTCTCCTACCCTTCAATTCAATTAATACCGACTTCTTTATCTCTGCAGGTAATTGTTGAAAAGCGCTGCTATTCGTCACACCTGTCTTTTCCTTAATCAGCATCATTACCTGATCATCCGAAGGACGTCCTTTCGAAGCATCTTCTATATCAATGCATGCAACATCATCGGACAAAGGTTCATTCACGAGTTCAGTCAACTCATAGTATGGTATCCGGTTCAAAACTGTGCGAGTATCACACAGAGGGAATAGCACACTATTCGGATCTATATATTCGCCCCAACTACTAAACTCATAATCCTGTACTTCATCCACAATCCCAGCCTTAAGCGGGTTTTGGTGAATATACCTCAAAAGCGTTACGAAATAAGACATATCGTTCACTGGCTCACTTTTAAAACGCACGCGGAACAGATGGCCGTCTCTTGAATACTTATGATTATAATAGTAAACATAGGAGGAAGCAATCCTTTTGATTGACATACCAATCTTATCCTCACGTTCGCGAATGAGCAGATGAATATGATTCGACATCAGACAATAAGCATAAAGGATATAGTTTCTTCCAGAGGGAGTGCCATCAGGCTCATACGACTGAGCCATCATGTCCAAGGTATTGAGAAACTGGTAATAGTCCTCCTGCTCCTCAAAGATGTTCTGGTGATTTATACCGCGCATCATCAAGTGATATATACCAGTTCCTGATGATTCTCTAGCTTACCGAGGCATTCCTTAACTTCTTTATTATCTAACTGTTCCTATTCTATCTGAAACAGGTACCTGTCCCTCCGTTCCTTTATAAATACGAACTTCGTGATGGCAATCGTGTTGTCTATGTTGGCATAACCAACGACCTCGAGCGCAGGGCAGCAGAGCATCGTGCTGAAGGGATGGATTTTACCAGAATCCAAAAAGTTGGTAACATAACCACACGCAGCGCCGCGGAAGATTGGGAGTCCCAAAGAATTTCAACCTATAAGGACAACCATGGCGGCGACCGTCCGAAGTACAATCAGAACGATTCAGGCAAATAATTGTCTCGATTCGTTTATCATGGGAGTGCTGTTGCCGCAGCACTCCTTTTTTATTATTACCTGTTTATATTTCTACTATCTTTCCCAACTCGCTCTCCACGCGTTCCATCCTATCAACCATTAGCTTCACATAGTGGAAGTTGTCATCACTAGGCAAATAAAACTTAAGGTCTCGCATCATCACTAATCCTAAGCCATCAGCTTCTTCCTTCATATTAAAGAGGTTAGAATACAACAGATGCTCCTTATTAATTAGTTTATATGCTTTATCCGGTCCTTCATATACCTTAGCTTCATATCTTGGCAGGAATTCTTTCCGCATCACTATCAAATGGGCTTCATGCGATGGTACCTTGTAGATAGGCACATCTCCATACTGATAGCCGTAATCCGTTTCTTTCAATGCTACATCTCCTCCGTAGAGCGCATCAAACGTTCCAAGATAGAAACTTGTAATCACTACATAGCGACCATCTACACCGAGAGCCTCAAACGCTTTCTTTATCTCCGAGAACCGTATCTTGTAGCTCGCATCAGGATGATGCATCAGGAACTGCACATTATAGTGTTGCCAGATATTGACTTGTATTTCATGCAGATACAACTCTGGCGTCTCATATATCCAACTTCCACTGTCCTCAAACATCTCTTTCTTCATCTTGTAGGCTGCTTGGAAACACCTCACATCCTCAACGGGAAGTGTAGGTTTACACTGCTCATTAATCTGAGGCAAGCCTATCTCAAATCGAGGCAGCGCTTCATCAAATTCTCCAATCAACCGCTCAATTCTCTCTTTTGACACTTGCACTATTTGTGGCGAAATGCTTCTACTTTCAATTAGAGACTTACCAACATCCGTAAGATAATACTTCTGTGTAGGACTCTTGGGCGAATCAGGTTGCGTCATTGCTAATACACCCGCTTCCAGAGCAGGATTCAAATAATTAAGCACGAACTTACTGCGATTCTTAAGTTCCAACTTCTCCATCATCTCTCGCACTGACATCTCAAATGTCAGAATCTGAATCAGTCTCAATACTTGTTCCCTTACTTGTACCCTACTTGTATCCTTACTTGTATCCTTACTTGTATCCTGGCTCAATCCCGACACTGCAATTCTTTTGCGGAAGATAATCTTTACGAAACCACCAAATTCCTCATACTTGGGTTCAGGAATACCTTGTGCACGGCAGGCATCCACCATCCTCCCAACACCTGAGCCCCAACTCTCTAAGAAAGATGCCTTAAACAATACTTCAGCCATTATAGGATTATACGGTTGTGAGGCATGTGCGCTCATGATATTATCGGGTGTAATACCCAGAGGCAATCTTCCTGGATTCTCTATTTCCACCCTGTCATCATAAACGGCAATACCCGGTGTAAGGTTATACTTCTCTAGCTGCCTGTGGCATAATGCATTCGTCAAAGCCTCACGCAAAGCCTCAGCAGGAATTTCCAGTTGTTCCTCCTTTTGGAATCCCACTATTTTTCCACTTTGCGACAAGTGTTTGAAAAGAAATGCCATACCTGCGTCCAAAAGGTCAAAGTAGTTTCCTTCTGCTCGTCCACTATCCACGAACTCATTTTTATCCGTCCCGCGAAATCTGGCAAGCCTCATCGACATCTGAGTATAACCGGTCAGCCTCTTACCAAACAATGCTACTGCACCATTCAGTACCTTACCATTACGCATCATTCCCCACTTGCTTATGATAGCCTCCACACTCTCTGCTTCAGCAGTAGCAGGCATACGTCCTCGCTCTACACCTAACCGCACCGCATCTCGTATCCGCTTTTCGTCCAAATCTGCCAAGTCAACGTCAGCAGTCTCGATTCTCTCCCAAGCAAACTTTTCAGGCTTTGCAGCTCGCAATCTGTCTTCATATTCCTCATGAGGCATCTCTCTGGTGGTACTTTCCTTTTTCCAATAAGGTTTCCCATGGAACGTATAGGGCATCATGCCCCTTTCCCAACCGTCAAAGTGCATGGCAATCACTTGATCGCCATTTCTCCCAGGCACATCCACATACCGTATATCAACGTTTACTTCAGGATAAAACCCTGATAAAGCTTCAGCCAACTCTCGTTGTGTATCATCCGTCACCTGCTGACCAAGTATCTTCAATGACTTTGGTGCAACGCCAAACAATAGCCATCCACCATCGGTATTCAAGAAAGCACATGCCGAATGCATACCGTCCTTTAACTCTCCTGTTGTCTTTTTCAACTCCAGAAAGCGGTGCTCGTCTTTCTCAACAAGCTTCTGTATATATTCAAATGATAACTCTTCTATTGTCATAACGTACTTAGCGACTACTTAGCAACATTCATTACACGTATTGATTCTTCCTTCTATACTGTTCCGTCATTTCAAGAAGTTTTCTAAACATCTCCACCCTCTCAGCCTTCATCTCCCCCTTATTCATCACCTTCCTATTGGCCTTAAGCCAATTAACCATATTATGCTCTTCAATCCAGTGCTTAGACGGGTTCCTATGGTTTGACTCTATGAAGTACATAACTTCATTGTATTTCGCAATCCATCTATCGTCTTGATTCATACCCTATTCTTCTGAATCCAATTTCTTACATCTAGCAACGAACAACTTCACCAATTCCTCGCAATCAAAGAAGATGGATTCGTACTGCTTATCATCCAGATACTTATTCCTATGAAGTAGTTCTATCCAATATAGGCTTTCCCGGGCTTCTTTCAGTGCAATATAACTCTTTGCTCTAAAGTCTTGTCTGCTTACTGCATTTGTTGCTTCTGCATTATTTGCGCCTATACTTGTTCCGGATCTTAATAGTTGATTACAAATGTTGGCAATTGACTGGAGATATACTGGTACCGGCTTCTTAAATACAGGTTTGCCGTCAGCCTTCTTTTTCAAGACCTCTGGTTTCTTATTAGCTGCTTGCTCCAACAAATAGTCATTCAGCTTTATTACGCGATCTCCAAAAGCTAAACATTTCTCCTGTATTATGTCGCTAATTTCACTCATAACATCTTCCCTTCAAAATCAGCCTTCAGACCTCAGCCTTCTGACTTCTTTATAGCCACTTCTCCTCTTGCGTCATCGTTTAGAGATTCAACATTACACTAAATCTATTTCTTACAACATTATTTTAAATCGCTTAGCGGTTTTATTATGCCCTTGACAACCCATCCCGTTTCCATTATCTTTGTGAGCATAAGCGAGCAATAACAGCTATATGAACTTTTTTTTGCCGGGATTGGCTACTCACTGTCGAGCGCCAATTATACCGGTGGGAAATGTAGATTATGGCAAAATTAAAGAATGTAGCTCATCGCTTAATGTCCAAGGTAGTATCTATTTTAATTGCATTCGCTTACAATCCCCATCAAGCAGAAATCTTTAAGCTTTTGTGGGACATCTACGACATTTGCAGTTTTATGATTCAGTAGTGGGTCTACTCTCTCTCCTCCCACAGAGAAGCCACCGTTCCCTGCGGTTCACCGCAGGGTCTTCTTCGTCCTGTTTGTCGCTATATAGCGACTTCTTTTCTCCTCTTGCGTCATACCCCCTTCACACCAATTCATCAATGATCGCTTCACATACCTCCTCCGAAGCATATTTCACGCCATCATCACCGCCTTCACTCCTTCCCAGATAACCCACAAAATTCTGTCGTTGCCTGCTCCATATACCGCCCTTACGAGGCAATCCATAAAATCCCGTCAGTTCCTCCTCAATAGCATCCAGCACAACAGAATCAGCAAGTTTATCCGCCTTTTTAGCATCACATAGCCAGCCTATCTCCTTGAAATCCACATCCGGAAGCAAATAGTATCTCACGCGATTGTCCGTCGCCCATACAGCCCCCATCTCATTCAAACAAATCTCGCTCTGCTTATAATTCTTAGAAATCATAAGGAACGAGAAGTCCGCCGACAGCACATTCTCTCTGATATGATCACGGATATCCTCACCGTTCTTAATCCCCATTTCCTCAATCGACGTACAGAAAATATCCTCGTGACTCAATCCTATACCCAATTGCAAAATGTAATCCGTGAATTTCTCGATAATATCCTTATCCTTTGAAGAATGACTGATAAATATCTTCTTGGCATGACTCCCCTTCTCAAATGCCAACACACAATCCACGATAGTTTTCATGGCCGTAAAGTGTACAATCTTCTCATCTTTATACTTGTCTTTATGCAACCTAAGTTCATATCCGATAGCCGGATACCTATCAGTAAGCGGCGGCAGCAATTCCCCTATCGCCTCTAGGTACTCATCAACGGGTCCCTTTACAGTGTAATCCGTAAACACGACACCCCGAAAGGGGATAATATTTCTATCCGTCCCCATTTTCTCTTCCGAGATTGTCTTGCATCTCAATGCCAACTGATATATACTCTTTTTCATCATTCCCCTACTTCTTTATCAAAATCTTCTCCAAAAATCTTATCCGAGAATATACTATTCCTTATTTCTGCTCTTCTTAGCAATGTAGAATACTTCAGGACTTCCATATAGAGGGCTCCATATCCTCTTGCGCCTCCATATACATTGGCATTAGGCATGAATACGTAGTCCATATATTGTGATATTTGGAAGCGAGGATCTGTTCTAACTACGCTTGTAAAATCGAAGCTTTCAGCTATTAGATATACGTAGAAATTGTCAATTACATACTCGTCCTTAGCGAATTCACGCAATAAGCCAGCATAGTTAATTGCCTGTCCAAGATAATGAGTGGGATCTGCCGTATCACTCTTTAGTTCAATTATTATGCATTTATGCTCCTCTGGGAATAGCAAAATGTCAGGCTTATAACCAAACAAATCCTTATTATATGCTGTGAGCTGCTCTTTTTCTTTATCATCAAGCTCACGCAAAACGCTCTCCCCATCGTCATTTAGTTTCCGGAGTTCAAAATTAGAGAATCCCTTAAAATGGATAAAGTCTTCATTCAGCATCCATAGGTTGCTCTCCAGTGTGTCAATCGACCCTTGCTTGAAAAGTAGATCATGTATCAACTTCTCATTACTTTTCCTCTTTTTCTTTTCAAGCTGGCATTCCAAATTCTTATCCAAGATTAGTCGTAGCATGTTCATTGCCGACTTACGGCTGGCAATATATCTTGAAAGACTGGATTTGTTTTTTACTGGTATAAGAGAATTTATCTCTTTCACCTTCGCGTTAAACTTCCTGTTGAAATTGGCTCCTGACGGATCCAATGTCCTTAATGAATCGAAGATGGCTTTCAGTTTTTGAGTATTGTCCTTCTGGAAGTCTGCATCTGAGTGATAATATCTTTCAAGGAAATCAGACACCTTCTCTCCCGTCTTCACCCCTATAGAAGCTATCACATCTTTGTCCAATGAAAAATCTTCCACCACTTGATCTATATCTTCTTCACTCTCCTCTTTGATTCTATTTATTGCAGGATAGTGGGTGGTTATTTTCTCCGTCACTTCCTCTTGTACATCATCGATGAAAATATGGTTTTCATCCTGTGTGAACAGGTTCTTCTCTTTAAGAAACTGGCTTTTAGTATATAAAGTAAGTTTTCCCCTTAAGTCTGTATCCTGATTTGTAAGAAAGTCGCTTGATATGAGACATAACATATTTTTCCCATCTTCTATCTTTGCCCTACCAACAAAAGAGAAATCAACATTATCAGCATCAACGGTTTCATTTTTGCTCGTTAATTTTATCTCATTTCTTTTCTGAACACTTGAAGGAAGCAAATAGGAATCTATCTTGAAAGTCTCCGTTTCTTTCTGTTTTACAAGGCCATCATTTGTGCTGTTAATTCTCTTATAATGTATTTTCACCTCATCATGATAATCCACAACAGGAATATCATCGTCTTGGATAAACTTATCCTCTGTGTCAACATGAGCATCGTATATGTATCGTTCAAATGCTATGTTTTGTACGTTTCCTTTATTGATGCAGAATTTACCAAGATAGTGAGTAAAGATCTTGTCATGTAACTCTTCTGTTGTTAGGTTCTCATAACTATCTTTATCTTTTGGGTCTCTAGGAAAGAAAAATTCCACAATTGTGCCAGTGTGTTCTTCCTCAGTTGCATCATGTTCGAATCCTTCCGATATTGGAGTTTTCTCTTTTCCTAAAAATCCTGTTGACAGAACGATATCTCTCTTTTTCTTCTTTCCATTCTCAATGTAGACTGTTCGGAATTCAGTATGCTCAAAGAAATGAAGAAACTGGATTCGGCCAGAGCCAAGATTATTGAAGTTTTTGGATTCGTCAAAAAGGTGATAGAAACGACTTAAATTCTCTTCATTAAATCCACATCCACTATCTTCAACTTCAATGGAACAGAATTCATACTTGCCAGGAGTCGATGATTTTGAGACTTTTAGTCTTATTGTCACATAATCCTCTTTACCGGATGTCGCTTCAAGAGAATTGCTGACTGCTTCATATATAGGTTGGAGGTATGAAGAGTGCTTCTTCACCCTTTTCTTCATCAGTGATTCATACGAGAAGGTCTGTGGCACAAATCTGCCTTGCTTGTAATCTCTTATCATGATTATTTCTTTTTTCGACTAAAATCTGCTACAAAGATACACACTTTTCCCAAAACTTAATGTCTCTTGCCTATTTTTTTTAGAACAATTACATCTGTGCTTACTCCTTCCCCTCATTAATCTCCAGTCCATCCTCCCTCTTATCCTTCTTCCTCAGCCAGTGCTGCACCTCATGCACATACATCAGCCGCTTCTTCCCTATCATCTCCTTATACGTCCTCCCCCCATCATCCATACGTCCAAGAGCATCCATATAATAGGTATAATCCCTACTACTCCCCTCATACTTCTCATCATCAAACAAGAAAGTCGCCGCCACTTTCGGATCATAATATATCCATCTGTCCGCCACACCATCCACAGCCACAGGCTTCAATTCCGACTTAGGCACCTTAACTTCCACATCCGCCAGCTTCACACCGCCTTCCCCCACAGAAACAATCTTATACAGATTAATACCATAACCACGGAAATCCGCTACTTTCCGAAATCGCTCAGGATGATGCAAGCCGACGATATCACCCACTCTGAACTCCTCAGGCACCTTAATAAACGACATCAGTTTCCTTTCCGTCACCTTATCCTCCGGCCCTAGTCGCCCAACCAGTAAAGGCGAATTCACATCATGCGCCGCCCTATTCCTCACCACCATGCTGTCCTTGAAGTTAGCATAGCAATACTTACACCCATGCGCACAGGTATTATACTCTCCGATATCAATACTCTGCACACAGCCGCATTCCTTCCGCTGGTTCGGGTCTTTACTCACCACCAGCTTCACCCCGAGCAGATCCTCTATCAGAGCGTTATCAACACACTTACCATGCTTGATACCTACCGACTCCAGGGCTATCTCCTCAGCACAAGTCTGGATCTCTATCCCATATCGATTGGCCACTACATACAATTGCGTAGCAAGCTCCATCATCTCCCTCATCGTGAGTTCCCGTGCCTGCGTACCCTTCAGGTTCTGCTGCGTCTTCTTATACAAGTCCACAAAACTAATCACGCACCTGTCCGTATACCCCTCAAGCCGTTTTGCTATCTCCTCGAAATAGCGCACATGATACTGCATATCCATCTTCTCCGTCAGCAGAATCGGGTCATACCGCCAAATCACGCGCTTGCGTCCTATTTTCTCCGATAGTTCCTTAAAGGTGCCTATAATCCCCTCCTTACGAGGCACCCCCATCTCCATCCCCCTGTCATACGGGTTGATGGTAAACTGAAAGTAGTACATATAGTCCTTTAGTTCATCCAGTCTGGTCAGCATCGGCTTCGGATTTTTACTCCAAAACACGATGCAGTCTATCACCTCAGGCTTCAACACAACCTTGCTCACCTGATGGATGTTCATTGGGTTCCTCACATACACAAAGCCCTCCTTCAGTCGGTTGAAGAACCATTCTGAATAAAATGCCGGTATATCAGTTCTGCGACTTACACTCAATATCATTGAAACTTAATCAAAGTTTGAATACTATTCACTTCCGAGAAAGGATTATATTTTCTCACAATCTCCGCATTGGGCATGGTGAAGGGTTGTTTATGCATTTGTCTTCCAAACTGCCCTATATAAGGATGGTAATCGTGATATTGAAGTTTTACGCCCTTATATGCCAACCCAGCCTTAGCCAGAAATCTCAGCATTCTATTTGTAGCACCTATAGACACGAGCAAATAAACATCATTAACCAGCAAATATTTAGGCTTTTTCTGTTGAATCAGCGAGATAAGGTCATTCAAGAACTTGTCATATTGCCCCATATTAAACTTCATCATATCAGACAACATATAGTTAAGTACTATCACATCTACTCGTTCTTCACTATTCTGATAATACGTGAAAGCGTTTTGGGCATCTGCCACGGCATCTGCCGCAGTGAAAGATGAGGAAACCTGACTCATAAGGGGGCGCCATATTGTTTCAGTGTCAAAACCTCTAAAATGAAACAGCCCATCTTGTTTGTCCATGCTGCGCCATTGGCTCATAGCCCCGAACAATTCCGTGCAAGGCCCACACCCTATTGATGTGATATAAATGTCATTCCAGTTGAGCAAGTCACGTCTCAATTTCTGCAAGGCGTAGAATATTTCAGAACCGAACCGATAACAATGTTTTAACACATAGCACAACACCATCTTATCACAATTGTAATGTACTGTCCGATTGTGATAATCGTGAACTCGCTGTATGCATGGATAGCAATTGGTCTGTTGCCCTTTGCAGTAATTCCCGTTTGTACATACAGCACCACACTGGCAATGCGGAGCACTGTCATATTGCGTATCACACCAATTCAAAAAATCACCAAGCTCTTTCATATTCACCTCAACTCATTTAAACATCTTCCCCACTTCTCCGCTCATCATTTGGATATATACATCATGTTTAAACTTATAGAGCATATATTTCCTCGAGTTATCATCATTGAAGTTAAATCCCAGCAAAAGCATAGGTGTTGGCTTCAGCCAAGGCTTCT
>ERZ809472.414-NODE-414-length-10188-cov-11.944636_pt1 | contig 10188 bp, 8 predicted proteins | sample MGYA00521274_ERZ809472 | MGnify/ENA primary metagenome ERZ809472 (study PRJEB31581, sample SAMEA3312791) | metagenome | study: EMG produced TPA metagenomics assembly of the PRJEB8939 data set (Metagenomic analyses of Rumen microbiomes reveals... | reverse complement strand
AGTTAATAAACAATAAATATTTTCCAATTATTTGGAAAGCAACATAGAAGAATAAGAAGACAGTAAAGAGAAACTGACTATACCATACTGACGAGCATCATTTCGCTTCTGACAAAAGAGAACTGGAAATCTAATTGACGCAGGAAGCAGAAAAGACGTAATGGACTCGCACGGAACTGCGTGAGGGACTTGTTATGCTTTTCTTGCAGCGTTTCCAGTCGCTTCTTTTGGGCACGACAGCCCCTTGCGCTTTTCTTTCAAAGGTGCAAGGGGCTTTTCGTGTCAACAGATATAATATGGCGAAGACAAACTTACGACCTCAGCCACAACAATTGGACTTGTTCCAGTTACAAGCAGAATATCCAGAACAAATCATCTCTAATTCAAGTCAGAGTACCGATTTGAATGATTTGGATTTAGCTCAGAATGTTCTTGTCTGTAATGTCAAGAAAGACAATATGGAACATTTTTTGGATGGAACGGCGAAAATTTATTATTCAGGGAAACGATTCCCATCTACGGTAGTACTCAACAAACTCTATTACTTCATACCCTACATTGGAAAGCAATGTGACCAAGACTTCTTCGGCATCAGGGATTTGTACCTAATAAAGATTGCTCGTGTTGGTTCGCGTCGTGAGGGAGAACTTGATAATGATCCTAACGACTTACGTATTGTTTTTGAGTTGCAGTTTGTAAAACATTTATTCCCTGAATACAAAAAGCAGCGACTAAATATCTGGCAGACATACACAGACACCACATTAGTAAAAATCGTTCAGCAGCCCAAGGCGGTAACGATGCCACTACATAGACGAATGACTTATGTAAGTCTGTTTAGTTGTGCTGGTATTGGATGCTACGGATTCAAACAAGAAAATTATGATTGTGTTGCAACTGTGGAGTTGATTGAACGCCGTTTGAACGTTCAGAAGCACAATCACAAGTGTCGTTACGAATCTGGTTATATTTGCGGTGACCTTACCCTGCAAGAAACACAGGAGAAGGTGTTTAATGAAATCCAGACTTGGCACAACCAACGAAACATGGACGAATTGGATGTTGTAATAGCAACTCCTCCTTGTCAGGGGATGTCAGTTGCCAACCATAAGAAAGGTAATGAACTCAAACGTAACTCATTAGTTGTTGAATCAATCAAGCTTATTCAGCAAATCAAACCACGTTTTTTTGTCTTTGAAAATGTTCCAGCATTTATGAAGTCTATCTGTACTGATATTGACGGACAGGACAAGCCCATTCGTGAAGCTATCGAATTAGACCTTGCAGGGCATTATAACATAGCTGCAAAGGTTATCAACTTTAAGGATTATGGTAACCCCAGTAGTAGAACAAGGACTCTTGTTATTGGTGTACGAAAAGATCAAAAAGAGATTATTCCACTTGAATTGTTCCCTGACAGACAGGAAGAGCAGACACTTCGTCAGACGATAGGACATTTGCCTCATCTGACATATATGGGTGAAATTTGGGATCAGGACATTTATCACACGTTCCGTCCGTATGCTCCTCATATGCAAGAGTGGATTGAGAGTATTGTTGAGGGCCAATCCGCATTTGATAATGAAGATCCCAATCGCATTCCTCATAGGGAAAAAGATGGCGAGTTAATCTTTAATCAGAATAAGAATGGTGATAAGTATACTCGCCAGTATTGGGACAAAGTTCCGCCATGCGTACACACCCGTAATGATATCCTCGCAAGTCAGAATACCGTTCACCCAACAGACAATCGAGTATTCTCCATTCGTGAGGTTATGTTGATGATGTCTGTACCCAAGGAGTTTGAATGGAGTGCTATTCCATATCAGCAACTGAATGCGTTGCCCTTGGAAGAGAAGCAGAAGTATTTGAAGAAAGAGGACGTAAACATCCGTCAGAGTTTGGGCGAAGCTGTCCCCACTATCATATTCCAGCAGATTGCCCACAAGATAAAAGAAAAAGTAGAAGAAAAAGAACTGACAGAGCAGGAGGCTAATGAAATCATTGAGAAGAACAATCTGACTGACATTGAGATTCTCCTGAAATATATCAAGAAGAATAGGAAAATGGGCTTTGTGCGCTTGGCAAAAATAGCAGAATATGCCAATGGCACAAGAACTGAGACCGCGGCATATTATACACGGCAGGATATTTGTTATTCAGTCGTGAAGAACTTGCCAGATTATCCAGATTCCAAGATTCTTCACATACTTGAGCCTTCAACGGGGGTTGGCAACTTTCTTCCATCCTTGTTCTTGAAATATGCTAATGTCGCGGAACTGCATATTGATGTTATCGATATCAACTCAGATAGCATAGCCTTACTCCAGCAGATTTTACAATCGATATATCTTCCCGAGAATGTCCGCCTGAACTTCATCAATAAGGACACTCTCTTGGAACATTTCCCAAAGAGATACGACATTGTGGTAGGTAATCCACCCTACATGAAAGTAAAAGACAAAAGTCTGTTGAAGGCCTACAAGAAGTCCGTTACCAATACAGATACAAGCAACATATTCTCGTTTTTTATCGAGAAAGCTATGCAACTTGGTGATGTTATTTCGTTAATAGTACCCAAGAGTCTTATCAATGCTCCTGAGTTTGGTAAGACTCGCCAACTGATGAATGAGAAAGCCATTACTCACATCGTAGATTTTGGTGAAAAGGGCTTTAAGGGTGTCAAGATAGAGACAATCGCTTTTACAATAAATCAACGTGTAAAACGGAATTTGACAAAGATAGAATCCTACATAACTAATTCTGTAGAGATAAAGTCACAAGACTATATAACAGACTCGTCATTCCCATACTGGCTTATCTATCGCAATAGTGATTTCGATGAGGCTGCAAACAAGATGACCTTTGGTATGTTCAAGTCATTCCGAGACAGAACTCTTACAAAATCGAATACTGCACAACAGGGTAAGATTCGAGTACTGAAGTCTCGCAATATAGGAGATAATACAGTTATAGACATTGAGGGCTATGACACTTATATTGATGATGTCAGCGACTTGGAAGTTGGCAAATACCTCAACCGTACCGAGTGTGTCTTAGTTCCTAATCTTTCATACAATCCTCGTGCCTGCTTTATGCCAAAAGGATGTATTGCAGATGGTTCTGTGGCTATACTCACCACAATCAATGGAGAGCAAGTAACTAAAGAAGATTTAGCCTACTATGCTACAGAAGAATTTAGCAAGTTCTACAGCATTGCCCGCAATCGTGGAACTCGCTCTCTCAATATTGATAATAACTCTGTTTTTTTCTTTGGTAAACTAAAAACTGAATAACTATGACGAATATTGATAATTATCTCAATCAATACAACGACTTTGATATTCGACAGACTCATGATGCGAGGTATGTTGACCAAAAATGTACTCCTGACATTGTCTGTTTTATTGCGGACTGTATTCTCAATACTTCCTGTGCTACCAAGACGTTCACGATAAACGACCTTTGGGATGAGCGATTTTTTATTGATAATTGTCGCGTCATTTTTGGTAAGCCATCTCCAGCAGACCCAAGAGCAAGGAATGAGTATAACAAAGTTCTTTGCCAACCATTAAAATTATTGGCTTATGCTCATGTATTGACGGTTAATAAAGATGGTAGGATATTATTCTTTTCTGTTGCAGACGTGGAAATGCTTGAATACATTTCAGTTAAGGAGCGAAACGCATATAACTTTATGCTAAAGTTCTTTAGGAAAGTTATATCTGATAGTGGTCTAATGAGAATCTTTGATGAGTATAAAGAGAATTGCATGTCTGATCCTAAATCCGTTAAGGCAGAAGTTTATACTAAATATCACAGATTCATTTCTGCTAACACCCCCTCTCACTCAAAAACGGACGTTGATAGGATATTCCATAAAGTGTTTAATCTGTTTGCTTATAGCAATATGTTACCAGGCAGTAATGGTAAATTACTTGACTGGTATGATCTTATGTATAATAGAGTGAACTGGAGGGATAAGGATAAGAAACAAAAAGCTCAGACAAGACAACAGGCAATAGCGGCTGAAATAGAGCAAATGAATCAGGATTTCTACATTGATTATCAGGTCAATAAAGCAATTAGAAAAGTACGAGAGAAACAAGGAACCATTAGTGAGGTTCATGACGATTTGGCAAATGGTATGGCAACCGAAGTTCATCATATTTTCCCCAAGTCAGAATTTCCAGAACTGGCATCTTATTTTGAGAATCTTATTTTATTAACGAGCAGTCAACATAGACAAAAGGCCCATCCAAGAAGCAACTTTCATTTGATTGACAAAGAGTATCAGTTGGTGTGCCTTATGGCCAAATCGCGTACGGTTGAAGATTACATAAACACACATGGCGAAACTTTCTACTCGAAGAAATCGTTCTTGCTTGTTGTGAATACGGGAACTTCATGCAATACACTTCACGAAAGTGACTCTTTTAATACCATACGACGGTATATTTATGACTATTACAATCAAGTTGGATAATCAAAACAAATTATAGTTATGTACAAATCACATTTTGGAAGAAACGGACAGGTTAGTTTCTCATCCCCTGCGGAATATTACGAGTTGCTTGGTTATTTGGCAAAGTCAGATGGTTTAACAAGTATTACATGGGAAAACAATGAAGATCAGGGAGCTTGGGGTAGTGAAGGTAGAATCTGTTTTCATACGAGAAGACTTCCGTCCGTAGGATGCTTACGATTTACGGCAGGGAACGGTTCAATTTATAAAAGAGTCAACTGCAATGATTTCGTTGAACATCTTTCAAGATATCATGGCTTCGTACAAGGTAAGTATCAAGATATCGAGTCTATTCGAAGGACAATTCCTTCACAATATATCGGTTGCTTTGAACGAGGGTTAAAGAGTTAAGTGTATCTAAACGAGTTTCTTTTGCAGTATTGCATTGCATTCGTATTAATTTATTAGGTGACTTCACAGCTGGGGTGGATTCTTAAATATTATTCAACTTACGCAAGCTCCGCAAAGACAGCCTGCGCTCGACTTTGGTCACTTGTCCCGTCCGCGTATCAGACCCGTCATCACCAAATCGACGGCGATAAAACTGAGGGAGGTACGGGGAAAAGGTTAGAGAGAGCCGTTCTCTCTGTGTAAAAGGCTGGGGGCAAAGTTAAAACAACGTCATTGTTCGTTAAAACAAAGGCAATGAACGTTAAAACAAAGACATTGTTTATTAAAACAAAGGCATTGTTTTATGTTTTTGAACCCCAGGGGGAGAGTTCAGAGTTCACAGTTCAGAGTTCACAGGATTTTAGGAGGGCTGAGCGCAGCAATTCCTTGGTCATCTACCCAGTGAAGGAGATGGCACAGGGCCTCTACGACAGTTTTGGAGTTCGCGAATTTTCTCCGCATGAACTACTTTAGGTCTATTCAGGTCTTTAGTTCATATCATATTTATCCCATTGACAGGTGCAAATATAGCTGTTATCCACAAAAATTAAACAAAAAAACTAAAAAAATCGTCTCAGACATCAAAAATAATAGTTCTATCTGCTTTTTTTAGGTAAGAAATGTGTAGTTTTGCAAAACTAAAACTATAAAGATAATTTCATTAACGATTAGGAAACGGACACCATCATGAGAATATTGATATTGATAACGGCTGTTATGTTGGCAGCAACGGCAACGGCGCAGGAAAACTTGCAGAAGGGAGCTGTTGACACACAAATGAAGAAAACCTTCACCGTGGTCAGTCAGATTCCGATAACCTCAGTGAAGAACCAATACCGCAGTGGGACTTGCTGGGCATACGCCACGCTGGGCTACTTCGAGAGCGAGATACTGCGAAAGACGGGGAAGGCATACGACCTGTGCGAGATGTTCGTGGTGAACAAGGACTATATGGACTGTGCGACACACTACGTGAGGATGCACGGCTACAGCCAGATTTCAGAAGGTGGCTCGTGTGATGATGTGCTGGAGGTGATACGACAGCACGGCATCTGTCCGGAGAACGCCATGCCCGCACCAGGCTCGCTGACAGGCGACTCTCTGGCAAACTTCAAGGTGTTCTTTCCTGAGCTGGAGAGAAAAGTAAGCAGCATCGTCAAGAAAGAGGCGAAGGAGCCAGCAATGCCGAATTGGCGTGATAGCGTTCAGGCAGTCATCGAAAAATATGTCGGCCGTTGTCCCGATTCGTTTGTTTTTGAAGGAAAGACGTTCACCCCGAAGTCTTTTGCTGAGAGCCTTGGCGTTGACCTCGACGACTATGTAAGCCTAACAAGCTATACGCATCATCCTTTTGGCAAGTGGTTCATCATCGAGGCTCCTTATAAATGGCGGCTGAAGCCAAGCTACAATATTCCCATCAAGGAGCTGATGGAAGTGCTTGATACGGTCCTTGATGCAGGATATACTGTTGCCTGGGGCGGCGACGTGTCGGGTGACTTCACACGTACAGGTCTGGCCATGCTGCCCGATGGGGTAACACCTACACAGCAGATGCGTCAAGAGCAGTGGGATGATTGGCGTTTCACCTACGACCATGTGATGCTCATCTATGGCAAGGCCGTTGACGAGCAGGGTAAGCCTTACTACATGGTGAAGAACTCTTGGGGCGAGAGCGGCGACTACAAAGGTACATGGTATATGTCACGCGACTACATGGCGCTTAACACCACCTATCTGTTCCTTAACCGACATGCCTTGCCAAAAGCACTTGACGAGAAGATTAGAAAAGCGGGACTATAAGAACTGTTCTATAATAGAAGTTTTGTCTCGACAACATCTGAAACCTTCTGGAACGCCCATAAAATAAGGACTTTAGGGCAACAAAAAATCCCAAGATTGCTCTTGGGATTTTTGCGCTTCAGGATGGGCTTGGATTCAAGAAGATGAAATCGTTAGAAACCTTTGGAAATTGTAAGAAACTAAAATACAGATAGTTACTGAATTGAGAAAAAAGTTCTCAAAAGTTAAAATTTCGCTAACTTTCAAAAAATGGCTACAAATTGGCTACAACTTTCATGGAAAATATGTATCTTTGCACCATTAAAATCACAATATTATGTCGCAATTCTTTTTGAGAACTAATAAAAATGATGGCAAAGCTCCCCTGTATGTCAGAACTCGACGCAAGGGAATCCTGTTTTGTGTGAGTACTGGTATCATGGTTGACGTAAAGGAATGGACGAAGGCCCAGAAGAGTCTATCGGCTATGCAACGATACGAGAGAACTGACGAAGGTGTACGCGTTCATGATCTTCAAGTAGAGGTTATGAAAACCATTGATGTACTTTATGCTGAAAACAAAGTGCAATCTAAGGAGGATAAGCCTGTGTTGGAACAAGCCCTGTCACGGGTTGTCCATGGGACAGTAGAGGAAATCCAGCAAACAGCCAAGGTTGTTACTGCCAAATCGAGGGAAACAGTATTGGGTTTCTTTGATTATTTCATTGCAGGTATTTCTGATGGTTCCATCCGTCATGGCGATAACTCAGACTACTCCTCTGGTACAGTTGTCGTGTGGGAAGCTTTCGGTGAGAACCTAAAGGAGTATTGTAAAAAGGATATCTCTTTTGAAGATATTGACAAGCCTTTTGCTGACAGATTCACGCTTTATCTTCAGAAACAAGGCTATATGCCGAATACCATCAACAAAAAGGTTTCTTGTTTTCGCAAACTCTGTAACCTCGCAGCTATGGAAGGGTACAACAAGAATGCTGTTTCCCTACGAGTTTGGAAAGACAGGACGATAAAAGAGATAGACAAGCGAGCAGAGATATACCTGACTGACGAGGAGATTGATGCCATGTACGACATGGAACTGACTGGCGAGAATGAGATAGTACGTGACATCTTTCTTCTTGGTTACTTCAGTTGCCAGCGTTATAGTGACTATTGTAAGTTACGCGAAGAGAACTTCATCACCTATAATAAAAGTGGGCTGATCACATTGACCCAGAAGAAAACTGGCAAAAAAGTTGAAGTGCCTATTTTCGATGATCGTGTCTATGAACTATGTGAGAAGTATAACTATAATTTTCCGGATATTACTGCTCAGAAAATGAATTTGAAGATTAAGGTTGTTGGTTATGAGTTGTCAAAAACGGTACCTTCTTTTTGTGAGAAGTATGTAACAGTATTGACTGGTGTAGAAAAACGATCCGAACAAACTTATGAAAGGCTGTTGAAGAAGAAAAAGGATGGCATCAAGTTTACGGAAAACGAACGTAAATGGTTCCACAAACTGGATAGGGTTGCTAAGTTGCGCAATGGTTCTCCTCTTTGGGAACGGAACAAGCATGGCGAAGTTATACGTGCCAAATACGAGCTGATATGTTCACATACGGCACGAAGGAGTGGAACCACTAACCTATATAAATTAGGTGTGCTGTCAGACCTGGAACTACGTAGCATAACAGGCCATGAGTCGCAAAAGAACTTTGAGGGTTATATCCGCATAGGAATATCGGAACAAGCCCAAAGAGTGGGTGATAAGATTAAGGCCGCAAGAGAAGCAATGAAAAAACAGGTTGACAAGTAGAAAAATGTTAAGGCAATTTCAACTTTCAACCGGTTTGAGAATGAAAATATACACGAAAACCAACTTTTTCTTGGCAGAAATACAGCAAAAAAGTTGGATTTCGTGCTATTTTTAGAAAAAAGTTGTATCTTTGCACTCAGTTATAAAAGATGGTTATTTATGGAAAGTCGCAATATTATAGGTAGAGATATTGAAATGGCTGAGTTACAACGATGCTTGGACTCCAATCGTTCAGAACTTGTCATAGTCTATGGACGAAGACGTGTTGGTAAAACTTACCTTATAGACCAATTCTTCAATGAAACGTATGACTTCACCTTTGTCGGTGGCCACAAACTATCACAGCGCATTTAGCTTCGAAATTTTGCCAAGGCCTTAAAAAAGGCGATGAAAGAGCGAACCATGCGAAAGTTTGCAGACTGGTTTGATGCATTTGACACGCTGGAGGAATATCTTGAATCTATACCATCAGCGAGGAAGAAGGTGGTGTTTATCGATGAAATGCCTTGGATAGACTCACTGCGTTCTAACTTTACAGAAGCATTTGAAAATTTCTGGAATGGATGGGCAGCACGTCGTAAAGATATTATGTTCATTGCTAGTGGCTCTGCTACATCATGGATGATTGACAATCTTGTAGAAAACCAAGGAGGCTTACATGCCCGCATAACTAGCCAGATATATCTTCGCCCATTTAGTCTGAATGAGACCGAGCAGTATCTACAGGGACATGGATGCTTGTGGGACAGATTCCAGATAGCACAATGTTATATGTTTTTTGGTGGAGTCCCGTTTTATTTGAGTCTTTTGGATACTAAAGAAAGTCTTGCACAGAATGTTGACAGGCTCTGCTTCGCACGTGGTGGAGCACTCAGACTGGAGTTTGATGAACTGTACAATGCCTTGTTTACCAATGCCGATAAGTACGTGGATATTGTACGTTTGTTAGCGGAACGACGTAGTGGAATGACAAGTAGTGAGATAGCGAAAACGACCTCAATAGACGGGAAACGACTTGCAAAGATGCTCAACAATCTTGAGCGTTGCGACTTCATCATGAAGTTCAGATACTATGGAAAGAATAACAACGATGTCATTTATAAGTTAACGGATTTCTATACATTATTTTATATTAAGTACATAGAGATCTATAAGGATTCATACGATGAACAGTGGTGGCAGCATCATGCGGCCTCGCATAGTGTGGAGTCGTGGCAAGGTCTTACCTTTGAGTTACTATGTCTAATGCATATCCGTCAAATACGGCAGGCTTTAAACATTGGCGGTGTTGCAACTGAAGTTTCCGCATGGTTTGATCAGGCAGACAAAAAGAAAGCGGTCAGGGGTTCACAGATAGACCTCATTATCGAACGGGCTGACAGGATTATCCATCTTTGTGAAATGAAATTTAGCCAGGGAGAGTATAGGATTACGGCAGACTATGAGGAAAAACTCCGTAACAGAATGGCGCTATTCAAAGAAAAGACTAAAAACAAGATGACGTTAGTACATACTTTCGTTACGACCTTTGGTGTGGCTAATGGCAAGCATTCAAGTCTGGTTCATAGTGAGGTTACTTTGGATGGCCTATTTATTGCATAGGAATGGATCTACAGAATTACCATGAATGAGTCCACTCCGAAAACCCGCCTTTCTGTCATCTCAAATGGTCAAGCAT
>ERZ809472.413-NODE-413-length-10198-cov-12.170364_pt1 | contig 10198 bp, 8 predicted proteins | sample MGYA00521274_ERZ809472 | MGnify/ENA primary metagenome ERZ809472 (study PRJEB31581, sample SAMEA3312791) | metagenome | study: EMG produced TPA metagenomics assembly of the PRJEB8939 data set (Metagenomic analyses of Rumen microbiomes reveals... | reverse complement strand
TGAGTGAAGCCTTGTACTATTACCCCAATAAATCCAAATCGCTGTTCTATGAGCGCAGTTTTGTGGGCGAGAATGTACAGGCAGACATCAAGTTTGGTGCAAGCCTCAAACTGCAAGTCAAGACACAGGAGAGCATCCGCGAAAACACATTGAACAATCATAGTGTGTTGTCCGTTTGCCGAAAAGCTGCCTTGAAAGAAGACATAGCTCCATTCAACACGCTTCACGCTTGGATTATGTCCAATTATCACGATGTAGATGATGATGTAGAAAAGGGACTTGTTGAAATCTTGAAGGATGCCTACAGTAATCCTAAGAAGCGTAAGTTCTATAACACGATGCTCCAGAAGGCCGACTTAAACATCCTGGAATATCGTCCTGTCGTAGAAGACCGCATTGTGCCCAATGATTTCCGCGAGCGCATCCAGAAAGAGAACATCCCAGAGGAGATGAAAGATGTTCTGTTGAAGCCAACCACAGATTCCATCACCTTCTTGAACCATTCTGATAATGGCAACTTTGACATTCCGCTCAAATGGCAGTCAAAGGGTACTCAGAAGTATATCCGCATATTGGATGCCTTATACGACCTGATAATAAGTCCTCACGTGTACTATCTTGATGAACTGGGCGAGGATCTGCACAACGACCTGTTGTACTACTATCTTAATGTCTTTATCTTCAATTCGGATAAGTCGCAGCTGATTATTACGAGTCAGGAGACCACCCTCCTGTCACAGGACTTGATTAACGAGAACCGAGGTGTAGTATGGTTTGTCGAGAAGAACAAAGAGACTGCTTCATCCGAATATGCCCGTGGCGATTCATTTGGCTTGCACAAGAACTTGTCGCTTTATAATTCATACCGTATTGGCAGACTTGGAGCAAAGCCAGAACTGGGTAGTATCTTTATAAATCTGGAGGACTGATATGGGAAAACTACGACAGACAGCACTCATTCTGGGTGAAGGGCCAACGGAGTTCTTCTACTTCAAGTCCTTATGCGACGTATTCAAGCGTCTGACCATCAAACCCGACTATCCGAAGCATACCAATATCAAGGAACTGGATGCAAAGATAGCAGAGGGTGTGGCAATGGGTTACAGCCATATCTTCTGCATCATCGACATGGATACGAAGGACAAGGAGCCAGAGCGTTCACAATACCAGAAGCTAAAGACAAAGTATGCCAAGCCTATCAACAAGCCCAAGAAAGGTATCTACTGCGAGGTGGAGTTCTTCGAGACTCACCGCTGCACAGAACTGTTCTTCCTCTATTATTTCCGCTACACCTCACGTCCATACGACGAGCAAGAGCCATTGCTCAAAGACCTCAATCAATGCGTCGAGTATCGGAAGACGATAGAGTTCTTCATCAAGACCAAAGGACTTCACGGTTACTTTGAGCACAATGGTGGCAGTCTTGAAAAAGCTATCACCAATGCTAAACGTTCAATGGATGAGAAACTTAAGGATGGTAGAGATTATACTTACTCGGAGTTCGGGAGGCTGATGGAAGAGCTAAAGAGGCTGGAAGTAGTGTAGACTATGGCAACAACGGAAGAAGAGAACAGGATGATCCGCCACAACAAGCCGAAATCTACGTTGCTGTGTATCTTCATTTTCTAGATAAGCACAAAGTCGAGTTCCGTGAACTTCTTAACTGGGCGAAATATATCCGAAAGAAAATCAAGGCAGGTACTTTGCCTGGAGAACAACGCCTCCTCTTCGAAGCTTTAGAAACCAGTTGGTCAAACGAACATACTGGGGGCAGATGGAAGTGTGAATAATGACAAAAGCAACCATGATAACAACCCACATCTGACGATTTGGTCTTTACGAGGATCGTAACCTCGGTCAGAACTAATGATAATAAGATTAACGATGGAAAATCCCAAAATATTTATATCGTATAGCTGGACAACGCCTGAACATGAGCAGAGGGTGTTGGATATTGCTACAGAACTGGTAGAAAGTGGCATTGATGTTATTCTGGATAAATGGAACTTGAAAGAAGGAGATGATGCTGATGTGTTTATGGAACAGATGGTAGCAGATCCTACTATACAAAAAGTATTGATAATTTGTGATAAGATGTATTCAGAGAAGTCTGATAAGCGAAAAGGCGGTGCTGGTACAGAGGCGCAGATTATATCAAGGAAGGTATATGAACAACAACCAGATGAAAACAAGTTTGTAGTTGCTGCATTCGAGATAAAGAAGAGACAGGTAAGCCATACCTCCCTGTGTATTATGGTTCTCGAAAGTATATCGACTTCACCGATCCTAACAAGTATGCCCAGAAATTTGAAGAACTTGTTCGTTGGGTGTATAACAAACCGCTGTATGTAAAACCTAAATTGGGCAGAGTGCCAGATTATATTCTTGCTGATGACAAGAAAACATTAGGAACAACGGCAGCGTATCGACGAGCAATCTCACTGGTAGCAGAAGGTCGGACGAATGCAGTGGGGGCTGTTAGGGAATATTTAAACACATTCGCTGAGAATCTCCAATCTTTCCAATTGCCATCATGCCGTAATCATTCAGATTACTACACACTATTTACAAATAGTATAAAGGATTTTGTGCCTTACCGTGACGAGTGGATAGAGTTATTGAAGAATGTATGTAGAAACGATATAATTGAATCTACTTTTGATAGTTATATGCGTTTCTTTGAGTATATTCATTTATATACACAAGAGAGACGTGGAGTGACGTATGTGTATCAAGAGGAAGAGGATAACATGAAATTCATAGAATATGAGTTGATGTTATGTTTTATCGCAGTCCTTCTGAGGAACGAATGCTTTGTTGCTGTTGCAGACTTGTTTAACACCTCGTTTTATAACAAGAAAGCAAATAATGAATATGAAGCAACCTATACATACAGAGAGTTTGAACATCACTTGTACTCTGTCTATAATGAGAATCAATATGCTACGCAACGATATTATTCCCTTCAGGCGAAGATATTATACGATAGAATGGAATCATGTTCTGCTCTTTCGATAGAAGATATTTGCCAGGCTGATTTCGTAACATGGTTACATTTCCTGTCGAATAAGCAAGAGGAAAATTGGCGAAGTCGTTGGTTCCCTCATAGTATTTTATATTCATGCAATCAAAGACGCCCATTTGAGATTTTTGCACGTGCAGAATCATGCAAATACTTAGATAAGATAAAGGTGATTTTTGGGTATGATGGTCTTGAAGATTTCAAGATGTTGTATGACTACATTGAGAAGAATTCGCAGAGCATTGTCCCTCGATGGCAATTTGAAACACCCGATGTCAAACTTCTGATGAATGTAGATAAATTAGGAATTCGCAAATGAAACACTTATATGTAATTGGCAATGGTTTTGATATACATCATGGTAGGAATACTGATTATCAAGACTTCTACCAATGGCTTCAAGAAAATGAAGAGTGGGATGTACTAACCATTATTGACGAGATTTTTGGCTATTGTGATAGCTCATGGTGGAAACACTTTGAGCAGAATCTTGCATCGGCTAACACTCTTGAAATCGCAATGGAGGAAACTAGCGAACACTATCCTGACTTTGGTAGTGACGATTTCCGTGATGCAGACTGGTATGAGGCCGAGATTGCTGTAGAACAAAGATTGGACGAAGCATATTCTTTGATTCGAGAAACCTTTCATAGATGGATAAATCAATTGGAAGGGGGCAATCCTGATATGATGGTGGATATGGAATTAGAAGATTCTACATTCCTGACATTCAATTACTCAGATACACTCGAAAGTTTATACAAGATTCCAAGCGAACGAATACTGTATATACATGGTAAGGCTAATACTGAAGATGAGTTAGTGTTAGGTCATGGCGTTACACTACAGGATTTGGAAAAAGAAGTAGAAAGTCCAGCACCATCATTTGCTATTGGAAATGAAGAGGATGAAGACTATTATGAGGAAGGTGACGACTATGTAACACAAAGGGCAAAGGATGCTGCAGTGTCTGGTGTCTATAAACAAAGGAAACAAGTTGAAACCATAATTCAAAAGAATGAGAAGTGGTTTGGAAACCTGGGTGAGGTTACATGTTTGCATTTCTATGGCCATTCTTTCGGGGATGTAGATTTGCCATATTTCAGAAAGATTCTCTCTTCTGTCAACAAAGGAAAGGTTGAAATCGAGATAAATGATTATTGTGGGTATAACAAAGAGATTATTGATAGTTTCATGCATTCGGAAGGATTCACTGAAGGACAAGGAGAACATTGTTATCATGTAATGGAACTAACGGATATTCTCATAAAGAAATAATAATTATGTTGTACTTTGATGAAGCTGGCTACACGGGACCAGATCTGACCAATGTTCAGCAGCCATACTTTACGATGGCTTCTGTTTGTATTACCGATGAAGATGTCGAACTGATAAAGGCAGATATTGAATATGCGAAGTGGGGAACTGAGCTACATTTCGCAAACATGTACACGAATCCGCAAGGTCGTGCTGTTCTCAACAAATTGTTTGCTCACCCGCTAATGGATAATAAGCATATTCGGTTGGCTTATGCAAATAAACGATATTGCATCTATGCTCAAATAGTAAATACACTGATTGAAACGTTTTATCATGAATTGGGTGTGAACATTTACGAAGGGGCTGGAAATCTCGTAATGGCAAATCAGATGTATTATTGCGCAATTCTTCACCCCAATCAACCACTGGTAAATGAGTTTGAGTCCAACTTTGTAAAGATGGTCAGGAACTCTACCATTGAAACTGTGGCTGATTTTTATCGTACAACAGATAAACTGCGTGCTGATAAGGATACTAGTGAAATGTTTTTGGACGTGTTATCGGAGATTCCGTTGACTATGATTATCATCCGTGAAGCATTGCATAATGAATCGTTTTATCTGGACCTGACGGTACCTTTGTTTTCAGAAAGTATCCAGAAATGGTATCAATCTACAGGTAATAAACATGACATACTCTTTGATTCTTCTGAGCCATTCTTTGCAAATTTGGGATTAATGCAATCATTGCGTGATATGGAACATGATGAAACTTTAGTCGGGTATGGCGAGAATAAACATGTTTACCCATTACCCGTTGGTAATATGGAGCTTGCAAAGTCTCATGAAAACTTTGGTATTCAGATAGCAGATGTTTATGCGAGCGCATTGAATTTCATTTTAACACCAAGAACAGATAAGTTCATCAAGTATCAAGAATCTGTAAAAGGACTTCCAATCTTCCAAGAAGTGGAGATTAACATAGCCCCTGCTTCAGCAGATTTTCTTGAGAAAAGAATGAAAGATGTGGACGGTATAGATCCTTTGGATTTTATATGTAAAAATTTATAACGATAAGTGTATCCTGCATTATCATTTGAGAATATATAGATATGTCAAAAATATTTAGCTTAAAAATATCTCATTACCGAGGGATTGAGTGTTTTGAACAAACCTTTGGTGATAAAAACTGCATCGTACTTATTGGTAGGGGCGACTCTGGTAAGTCAACAATACTGAAGGCTATTGCTTCTATTTTGTCACCTGTTTGGAATACTACTTTTTCTGATTTGGATTTTACAAATAGGGATACATCGACTCCTATCGTAATGGAAGCCGTTGTTCTTGATGTCCCAGAAGAATTATTGAAGATCGAAAAGTATGGACAATATATTCAGCTTCTGAAAGGAGACGATGTCGTATCTGATTTAGAAGATCCAGATGCAGACCAAGAAAAGAAAGTGTTAAAAGTAAGGCTGACTGTGGATGATACTCTTGAACCAAAATGGACTATCATTAGCGATAGGGAAATTGGAAATATCCCGTTTGCGCATGGTGATAGAGCAAAACTGAATATGTTCATGGTATCAGACTATGTAGATAATCATTTCTCTTATTCCAAAGGCTCACCATTGTATTCAACATTCCGAAAGGGGTTGGATAAGGAACATAAAAAGGCTCCGGAAAAGAGGATTGTTGAAATTGTACGTACTGCATATGAAACTATAAGAGATGCGAATGTTTTTACGGAATTTGATGAAGCGACAAACGCTATAAAAGCAAGTGCTCATAAACTCGGTCTATCTGTAGATGACTTATATAGTATTTTGGAGTTCAAAGATAATGCGTACTCAGAAAGTAATATATCACTTCATTCTAGCAACATTCCTTTTCGATTATGTGGCAAAGGTTCAAAAAGATTGTTAAGTATTGCTATTCAATATGGTCTGGTAGAGGACGGAGGCATAATACTAATAGATGAATTAGAACAGGGATTAGAATCTGATCGAGCAAGAAATCTTACTCGATTACTTTCTCGTTCACCTAAAGGGCAGGTGTTTATAACAACACATTCAAAAGATGTTGTTTTGGAACCTTCTGCTGACCAAATATTCTTAATGACCAAAGGATCTAACAGATTGCTATCCTTTAATGTTAATTTGCAAGGAGTGCTAAGGTCTCAGCCAGCAGCTTTCTTTGCCCGTAGAATCATCTGTTGTGAAGGCGCTACAGAAGAAGGAATTATCCGTTCGTTTAGTGATTATCTTCAGGAAACTAGAGGATATGGAATAGCAGTCCAGGGTATAGTGCATATTGACGGTAGTGGTAGTAGTAGGTTTTATGAATTAGCAAATCACTTCTATGATAATGGCATTGATACAATGGTATTTTGTGATGATGATGTCAGAAAACTGGATGAAATCTACGAATGTACAATAGCAAAGGGAATCAAGGTCGTCAAGTGTGATAAGGATAATGCAATTGAGCAGCAACTTTTTCAGGAACTCCCATGGGAAGCTGTTTGCGAGCTTGTAGCCTATGCAATAGAAGAACATGCAGGAACAAAAGTCGTTTTACCACTACAAGGATTTAGTTACAAGACAATAGATGAACTCGTCAAGGTACCAAGTGAAGAATATGCTCAGTTGCGTGCTGCTTTGGCTAAGGCCGCCAAAGCAAATACAGACAATGGAGCTTGGTTCAAGAATATTCATCATGGCGAAAAAGTGGGGCGTATATGGATTAAGTATCTTGATCAACTTCCAGAAGGTAGCACTTTGTTCAGGGAATATTCTGAAATAATGGCGTGGATAGGAAATGACATTAAGTAACTTCATCAACAATCCGCGATCAGTGTTGATTGCGCCAGCTGGGCATGGTAAAACACATGCTATAGCATCATGTATAAAAATCTGTCCTGACGAATCTGTACAGTTGGTTTTGACACATACTCATGCCGGCATATCATCAATTAAGGCAAAGTTAGTGAAACTAGAAGTACCAGAAGAGAAGTATGTTGTTCAGACAATCAGCGGCTTTGCACAGATGTTGGTAGCTGCATTTTACGGGTTGGCTAAACTTGGACAAAGGCAAGAAGATCCAGGGTATTTCTCTTCGATTATAAACAAATGCGAAGAGTTAGTAGTCTTAGGATCCGTTAATAGTGTACTAAAATCTTCATACAATGGTTTGTTTGTTGATGAATACCAAGACTGCAATCAATGTCAGCATTCCCTAATAATGAGATTATCTACTTTGTTTCCCACACATCTATTGGGTGATCCTTTGCAATGTATTTATGATTTTGATGGGGATCGAGTAGATATGTTAAGAGATTTAGCAGGCTGGTCTTTCTTCGATATTTTGACTGTTCCATGGCGTTGGCACATACAAGGCAATACTCCCGAGTTAGGCAAGAAAATTCTTTCTTTTAGAAAAGAACTACTTACATCGAAAACGAGTGTTATATTAGAGAATGACAATAAGGCTCATTTTTATGTGGAAATATTCACTTCAACAGAGGCTGATTATTACAAGAAAGTTGGTAAGTTCCTTCGAGACTTGCAAGGAAACAGCATTTTAGTAATCGTTCCTGGCTATACGGATCCAATTACAGGGGTATTCCATGGTAAAATCTCCGATAGGGCACAATTGCGGAAACAATTGTATATCCATCATGACTATCAATTAATAGAGGCCATTGATGACAAGTCCTTTTATTCTGTCTCAAAATTAATCGACGAAACGCTGACGAGCATCAATAGAGCTCGTAAAAAGTATAAGAAGCTTGCAGATATTTTGGAACATATACAATTTAACAAAACCGATATTTCATCATGGATAGATGGTGCTAATAATCGGGTTAAACAAAAGCGTGCTCCAAATGATGCTTTATCGCGACAACTACATACTATATGTGATACAATCATTACTTCTCCTTCTTATAAAGGAATTCTTGCTTTGTTATTATTCTGTAAGAAAACTCTGAATATGGCAGAAAAGCGTCCTGAACTCTATGGAACGATAGTCAAATCTTTGAACTTAAGTTCAGAGAATGGAAAGTCTATGTATTCCAATATGTGTGACATAAAGAATATACTCCGTGTTAAAGGCAGAAAGGTAGAAGGAAAATATATCGGCACCACCCTCTTAACTAAAGGTCTTGAATTTGAAAAAGTAGTCATTTTGGGAGCCAACCATTTTACAGATAAACGCAACTTTTATGTTGCAATTTCCCGGGCCAGTCAAGATTTATACATTATTACAGACAGTGGTAAATTATGCTTAAAGGATTAATGCGCTTGAAATGACGGTAGGGAGATTGGTTGGAAGCCTAATCACACCTCTGTCAAATGAGCAGGTTAAATGCATCCTTACCTGTTTTTGTCGATCAGAATTAAACAAAAGAACATGTTTGCATAGATAATAACAATAGTTTCCCAAATGGATTCAAGTCCATGTGGGAAACTATTGAAAAGGATAAGTGGAAGATAGATTTCTACCCTACAATACTGTTATTTTTGTAGTATGCATTAGTACATTACAAATTTCAACCTATTGGTTAACCACCTTCAGTTGTGGAGTGACTCTTGGCTTCAGCGTGATGCGGTCAACGCTCTGGCGCTTTATCTCATCTGCCATATCTGCGTATATCTGCGTTGTGGCAACATTCTTATGACCGAGCATGTGTTGGACGGCATAGATGCTTGTTCCTGCATCAACTTGCAATGAGCCAAAGGTGTGACGAGAGCAGTGGTAGCTGATGTGCTTGGTGACTCCGCTTGCATCAAGCCATTTCTTCAATGGCTTCTGCGTCATGTAGTTCTTGAGACCAGCAAACACCTTGTCGGTTGGCTTGCGTTCAGGATCCTCATCATAAAAACCAATGAGTTCAAGTGCTTCCTCGCTGATCGGATTCTTGATGAGCTGCTGAGTCTTCTGCATACGGACAGTGATAAACATGCCTCCGTCACCATAAGGTTGAAGCTTGTTCCATGTGAGTGCCATGATGTCACTCTTACGAAGTCCTGTAAGGCAAGAGAAGAGGAAGGCAATCTTCAATACATCAAACTTGCAAGGTGTCTCTGCAAGTGTGATAAGCTCTTGCTGCGACAGATGTTCCTTCTCCGTTGGTATCGTGTCTATTCTGTCAAGGAAGCCATTCGGGTTCTCCTTTATCTTGTGGTCACGATAGGCGGTGTGAAGTACTGCGCGGAAGGTTGACCAATAACCTGCAGCTGTGTTGGTGTGCAGTTTCTTCTCAGTGCGGTGTATCTGCGGTGTTGTCTGCAGATACTCCATGAATCTGACACAGAGGTCAACGTCAATCTCTCCGAAGGTGCACTTGCCTTCAACAAATCTCTCGAAGTACTTGTATACGTTCTCCCACTTGGTGTTCTTCTCTTCTGCCTTCTTCTTGAAGTAGGCAAGGAAGTCACCCTTCTGCTTATCTTTGTCAAAAAAATCGTATCGCTCATTGACGATACTCTCAAAACGACGGCAACGTATGGCTTCTGCCTTCTCCGTCATGTTGTCGTTGTAGTCACGCTCACGCTGGTTCTTTGGCTTGGAGTAGATGTAGATGCCGAGTGACTCATGTCGCTGCACCTTCATCGTTGACTCATCCCTATAGCCAGGATAATAGTCAAGATAGAAGCTCTGCATCGTACCATTCTTTATGGAACGCTTGCGCAAGGTGACTGTCTTACAATTGTGGAATTTGTATCTAATTGTGATACAGATATTTGCGTGCGTAATCCGCTCCATACCCGTTCACTTTCCGAGGGCTAATTCAAGAGCCCGATGAGGCATAAAATGCCACATTTTGATGTCCATTCATTCAGAAAAAGGATAAAAAAGTGGACATGATGGACATTGGGACGACATTTTTCCGGCCGATAGCCGTTCACCTCCAAAA
>ERZ809472.411-NODE-411-length-10213-cov-9.913664_pt1 | contig 10213 bp, 3 predicted proteins | sample MGYA00521274_ERZ809472 | MGnify/ENA primary metagenome ERZ809472 (study PRJEB31581, sample SAMEA3312791) | metagenome | study: EMG produced TPA metagenomics assembly of the PRJEB8939 data set (Metagenomic analyses of Rumen microbiomes reveals... | reverse complement strand
GCAAAGGGCGTTGCGGGGTATTCTTCTGTCTTCTTTCTGTTCCCAAACGAGCAGCCAGTCGGGCTGGATGTGTTACACCGCGAACCATCGATATTCATATTGCTCCTGTTTTTGTCTTTTGCGTGCAAAGATACAACTTTCCCGGGAAACCGAAAAGGATTCCGTGATAAATTTATCCATCTGTCTCAGTCTTTCTAAGAATGCCTGAACATAAGGCAAAGCCGAGCTTGCTCGTGCTATGCTGAAGCGATGGCGTTTTTCGGCTTTTGCCGGTGGCCAGGCTCTCACACTCATACGTCACATTCTCGCTCAGGAAAAAATCCAAATAGAAATGGTTTTTCGCTCGCTTATTGGATAAATTTTTCACGTTCGGAAAAGAAAACTAGTTCACTTTACGCTCACTTCCTTAAAATTTTCGTATCTTTGCACGCGAAACACATAAAACGATAGGATTATGACAGCAAATGTATTGAGGAAACCGTCCGCAAAGACAGCTCCGTATTGGGGGATGCTTCAAAATTTGAGCACCCCCGTAAAGCTGGAACTGGTGGTGCTGCTGAGCGAGTCGATGGAAGACAGTGTCGCAGCGATGACCGATGAGACAGAAGAAGAGCGAAAAGTCGAAACGAACAGTTATCGCCCCGCAGGTGTCCTGGCAGACAGGGACAATGCGATGCTGGACGCGGCATTGGCCGAGTTCAGCGGTGACTTTGGTGGCAATGCCGACGCACGTGATATAGCCCGTGAACTGCGGCAAGGCCCGGAAATGGTTCGTGACGTAGAAATATGGTGACTATGCTGACACACGGAACTTATCTTCTCGACACAGACACATGCATCGAACTGATAAAGGGAAACCCCAACGTGGTAGAGCGCGTTAGGAAAGTGGGGGCTTCCGAGTGCAAGATTTCTGACGTCACCGGCAACACCGACCACTTTGAGCGCATCCCCGGCCTGCGGATTGAGAACTGGATGGAGCGGCCTGAATAGTCCTCCCGCTCTCCTCTGCTCCGCAGACACAGACAACATCCCCCGCAACGCCCTTTGCGCTGCGGGGGATGTTCTTGTGTCTGTATCTGCGGACATACATAAAGTAAGTCCCTACATTCGTGTAATTCGTGAAATTCGTGTAATTCGTTGTAGAAGAAAGATTCGTGTAATTAAATGTCCCTTAGCGTACCACGACCTTTCGGCCGTTCACGATGTAGAGGCCCTTCTTCCGGATTGAAGAGTGAGAATTGAGGATTGAAGAATCCATGCGGCGGCCCTGCAGGTCGTACACTGCGCCAGCCCCATTTTCAATTTTCAATCTTCCATCTTCAATCTCCTTGATTCCCTGCGACTCCGCCTCGCCGAAGCTCAGGCGTGCGCCGGTGACGTAACCGTCAATGTGGAAGTAGGCGCGGCAGGCACCGATGCTGGGATTGTTGCCGCCGGAGGGCTGCGGGTAGTACAGCGTGTTGTTGAGGCCGAGGAGCAGAATGCTCTTGTTCTCGTTGTCGTACTCCATGTAGTCGTAGGTACCCACGAACTTGCCACCAGAGAAGCTTACCTCCGTAGGTGCATCAGCGTCAATGACGACGTTGGTGAACACAGGATTCACGATGTTGTCGCTTCCGCCGTTGCCCTCCCACCTGATGATGTAGGGTTTGCCGGCTGCGATGGTCGTGGCGGCTTTGAAGTAGAGGTAGAGCGTGGTGCCGTCGAGTCCGGTTTTCTTGTCAGTCTCGTAGGTGCCTTTCGTGTCCAACTCCATCAGCTGTCCATTGCTGCCCAGCAGGGTGCTGACCTGTTCGGTGCTCAAAGCGAAGGGCAGGCACAGCGTGTTCCACGCACCGTCCTTGTAGAGCGTGCGCCCGCTGAGAGTGACGTTTGTCAAGGCTTCGTTATTATCTTCAATGACAGAGGCGTTGTCAGTGGCATTGTCTGTTAGCGCGATGTCAACAGGAGTGGCGGGTCGCAGCGTCTTGCCGTCGATGGCGTAGGTGCCGGCCGTGTAGATGTCATCTGGGTTGGCATCTGGGTTGGCTATGAGTGTCTGGGTGCCGCTGTAACGGTTGCCGTCCTCGTCGCAGAGCTCCTTGCCGTCGGCGATGGTGAGGGTGCCGGAGACGACGTAATTGGTAGCCAGTATGAAGTCGGATGCCTTTGTAGCGCCGAGGGTGATGTTGCCGCCCTCTGCCAGCATGCCAGTTTTATAATCGTCAAGCCCATACATTTCAACCATCTCATTATATTCATCGGAGTTGATGATCTGTGCCGTCACCTGGCCGCCGTTGATGATGATGTCACTATCAAACGCAGATAATGATGAGCCCCCAGAGATGGCCGTCACCTGACCACCATTGATAATAATACCAGCATTGTTTTCTGGGGAAGACGAATTATCTTGATATACCACAATAGCACTATATGGGTTTTGTGCGAAGACGGTACCGCCGTTAACGATAAAACGGTCAAAACACGAAATAGCACCCCCATCAACAAAATGCTCAGGGGTGACGTTGAGCGTTCCGCCGTTGACGGTGAGCTCACCACCTACAATCACAAAGCCGCTGGAATTGATGGTGCCTGTGCCTTCGCTCTGGCCATAGATGGTCAGATTGCATGGCATGCCCCAAATGGAAAACAGCTCAAAACCATCTCCTGCAAAAATGTTGTCCACGGCGAAGTTGACCTCGGCGTCGTCGGCAAGTATGAGGTGTACGTTGCCATTCATCGAGATGCGGGTGCCGTAGTCAGTCTTGCCAAAGGCCACATACCAGCCCTCGTCGATGGCTGTCTCGGTGCCGGTGATTATCTTATAGGTGCTGCAACGCTGCGTGCTGCCGTCCTTGCCGATGTAGGTGACCACGGGCATGAAGTAGACCGCGTCGCTCCATTCGGCCTCGCCGTTGCCCTGCACCTGACAGATGTACTGTGCATCGTCCTTCAGTCCGCTTGGGGTATAGGTACGCGTGGCTACGTTGACTACGGTCCACGCCTCGGCAGACGTCTCGCGGTAGCGCAGGTTGTAGCTCTCCTTCGAGCCGGTCCAGCTGAAGGTCACCACGCCGTTGGCCACGGTGGCCTTCAGGTTGTGAACCAGGTCGGGCCTCAAAATCTTGCCGTCGATGGCGTAGGTGCCCAGCGTGTAGATGTCATCGGGGTCGGCATCGGAGTTGGGCGTGAACGTCTGGGTGCCGCTGTATATATTGCCGTCGTCATCACAGAACGTCTTACCGTCGGCAATACTGACGGTGCCATCCTGGGTGTAGTATTTGTCAGCCTGTATGAAGTCGGAGGCTTTCGACCAGCCGAGCGTGATGTTGCCAAGTGCCCACAAATTAATAGAATGATCTGAATCTTGATCATATTCATCAAAATCATACCACGCAGCATTGCTGGCCGTCACCTGTCCGCCGTTGATGGTGATGTCGCCGTTTGCAAACAAGATGCGTTCTTTTCCCGAGCCTTTCACCACGCCGCCATTGATGGTGATGTCACCGCCTGACACGAGGCCGTTTTGGGTGCCATAAGCTGTCACCTTGCCGCCATTGATGATGATGTCGGTGCTTTGTGAGGAGCCCGGTGTCATTTCCATAGTTGCAATAGCTGTACCATCGGATTCTGAATAGACGACACCACCGTTGACAGTGAGATCGCCCAATACCATAATAGCTACTTGGCTGTTCTGTTCGTCATCACAAGAAGCAAGGAGTTGTCCACCGTTGACGGTGAGGCCGAATGTCATCACGGGGTTCTCGACGAAGATTGAGCCTGAGCCAGCCTGCTGTCCATAGATGTTCAGCTTGGCGGGAAAGCCATAGATGGAATAAGGCATACCGGTTGTTTGCGCCTCGTCTGACTCATAAAAAGATACCCGAGCGCCGTCGGCCAGAATGAGGTGTACGTTGCCCTCTAAGGTGAGGCCGGCGACATAGCCTATATTGCCGCTTGCCAGATACCACGAGTCTTCGTATTTCAGTTCGTCTGGGTTCGTGATGCCTTCCGTGTCGGTCGGGATGCCGATGCTGGTCTCCATGCCGGTGAGGGTGGTGTAGGCACTACAGAGCTGGCTGTAGCCCTCGGCGTCGATGTAGGCCACGGGCGAGAGGGCATTGAAGGTCGACGTGGCGTAGTCGCTGCAGAGCGTCTCGCTATAGACGCTCCTCACACGCACCGTCAGGGTGGTGCCTACGGGGAGTTCCGTCACGCTGTAGGCAGGCTCCGTCACCGTTTCGTCGCTGCTCCAGGTGGTGCCGCCGTCGGTGCTGGTAGCCAATTGCCAGGAGCTGGCTTCGCCGTCGCTCTGCCACATCAGCCTGGCCGATGTCAGCGTGTTGGCAAGCGTCATGCTGGCTACGAGGTTCTGCGGTGCCTCGAGGGTGCTGGTGCGCGACGGGCGCAGCGTCTTGCCGCCAAGGGCGGCTACCTGCTCGCTGGTGAGTGTGCCACTGCCTAAGAACGCCACGAAGCTCTCGCCGTCGTACACCTTGAAGGCCTTGCCCTCGGCAATGGCGACACGGGCATTATTCATCAACGAATATGAGGTTGCTTTGATGAAGTCGGTGAGGCCCGTCCAGCCCAGGGTCAGTGTTCCACCGTCAATGGTGATGGTGCCTGTGGTTGTCACCTCGCCGCCATTGATGGTGAGGTTGCCATCCTTCATGTATATGCCGCTGGTAGGATTAGCATACAGGTTGAGCTTGCCGCCGCCTGTGCTCTGGGCGTAGATGCTCAGGGAGTGGTCGTTGCCACTGATACATTCGCTGGCATGAATCGGTGTCTGCTCGGTGCCGACGTTCATCACGGCCCCGTCCTTCAGGATGAGGTGTACGTCGCCGCTGAGCGTGATAGGCTCGCTGTAGTTCAGTGTGCCCTCGGCCACATACCAGCCGTCGCTGAGGCTGGTCTCGCTGCCTTTCAGGACGGTGAATTCCGTGCATTGCTTTGTCTTGCCGCTGTCGTCGACGTACTCCACGGGGATGACCTTCACAGGCCGCAGCGTCTTGCCGGCGAGGGCCGAATACTGATCGGTGTGCGTGCCACTGCTGAGGTATGACTCCAATTTCTCATTGTTGTAGACCGCGAATGGTTTGCCCTCGGCAATGACGATGCTGGCATTATCAAATAATGATATATATCGGCCGACTTTGATGAAATCGGTAAGGCTCGTCCAGCCCATAGTCAGAGTTCCATATCTAACAGTAATGCCTCCTTTGACAGTCACTTGGCCGCCATTGATGGTGAGGTTACCTCCAATATATAAGCCGTCGAATCCTTCACTCTTCACCTCGCCGCCATTGATGGTGACATTCGAGGTCCAGATATCATAATAAGTGTCAGTGGCGTTTACATATAGCTGACCTTTGCTGTTGCCTGTGCTCTGGGCGTAGATGCAGAAGGAGTAGGAAGTTCCTATGATGCCGTAGCCACTGACGGGGCTTTCCTCCGTGCCGACGTTCATCACGGCGCCGTCCTTCAGGATGAGGTGTACGTCGCCGTTTAGCCTGATACACTCGCTGTAGTTCAGCGTGCCCTCGGCCACATACCAGCCGGCGTCGAGCCCGGTCTCGCTGCCGGTGAGGACGGTGTACTCCTTGCATTGCTGCGTTTGGCCCTCGTCATCGAGATACGACAAGAGGGGTAATGCGGTGGTGGTGAAGGTGCTGGTAGCGAAGTCGCTGCAGATGTTGTCGTTGTAGTAAGACCGCACGCGCACCGTCACGGCGGTTCCTTCGGGGAGTCCAGTCATGGTGTAGGTAGTCTCCGTCACCGTTACGGCATTGCTCCAGGTGTTGCCGCCGTCGATGCTGTAAGCCACCTGCCACTGGCTCTCAACACCGCCCCGAACCCATGTCAGCGTGGCTCCAGTCCGGGTCACGTCGCTGACAACAAGATTCTGAGGCGTCTCGACAGGGATGCTGGTCACTGGCCGTAGCGTCTTGCCGCCGAGGGCCGAAACCTGCTCATCGGTGAGCGTGCCGCTGGGGAGGTATGACGTGAGCTTCCCGCCGTCATACACCGCGAAGTTACCGGCGGCGGTGCTGACGGTGCTGCTCGTGACATAGTAACTCTCGGCATAGATGAAGTCGCTGTCATTTGTCCAGCCGAGGGTAAGGTTGCCATTAACTATTATAATGCCTCCGTTGGCCGTCACCTGGCCGCCGCTGATGGTGAGATTTTTCTCGGCAAAGATGCCGTATGTGCTTCCTGTGGCCGTCACCTGGCCGCCGCTGACGATGACATGATTAATAGCTCTGATGCCACTTATTCCGCTGGCCGTCACCTGGCCGCCGCTGATGATGACATTGTTCAGAGCGTAGATGCCGTTATTTCCGCTGGCCGTCACCAGGCCGCCACAGATGGTGACATTCTTGGTAAAGATGGCATCATCAGTGGCGTTTACATATAGCTGACCTTTGCTGTTGCCTGTGCTCTGGGCGTAGATGCAGAAGGAGTAGGAATCTCCTATGATGCCGTAGCCACTGATGGGGCTTTCCTCCGTGCCGACGTTAATCACGGCGCCGTCCTTCAGGATGAGGTGTACGTCGCCGTTGAGCGTGATTTGCTCGCTGTAGTTCAGGGTGCCGTCGGCCACATACCAGCCGGCGTCGAGCTCGGTCTCGCTGCCGGTGAGGACGGTGTAGTCCGCGCATTGCCGCGTTTGGCCCTCGTCATTGAGATACGACAAGAGGGGTAATGCGGTGGTGGTGAAGGTGCTGGTAGCGAAGTCGCTGCAGATGTTGTCGTTGTAGTAAGACCGCACGCGCACCGTCACGGCGGTTCCTTCGGGGAGTCCTGTCATGGTGTAGGTAGTCTCCGTCACCGTTTCGGCATTGCTCCAGGTGGTGCCGCCGTCGATGCTGTAAGCCACCTGCCACTGGCTCTCAACACCACCCGGCATCCATGTCAGCGTGGCTCCAGTCCGGGTCACGTTGCTGACGGCCAGACTCTGAGGCGTCACGACAGGGATGGTGGTCACTGGCCGTAGTGTCTTGTCGCCGAGGGCCAAAACCTGCTCATAGGTAAGCGTGCCGCTGGGGAGGTATGACGTGAGGGTCTCGCCGTCATACACCGCGAAGTTACCGGTGGCGGTGCTGACGGTGCTACTCAGGACATAGTAATTCCCGGCATAGATGAAGTCGCTGGCATTTGTCCAGCCGAGGGTAAGGTTGCCATTAACATAAATGCCGTAAGTGTTTCCGTTGACCGTCACCTGGCCGCCGCTGATGGTGAGATCTTTCGCGGCAAAGAAGCCGTATATGCTTCCTGTGGCCGTCAGCTGGCCGCCGCTGACGATGACATGATTCAGAGCATAGATGCCGAATTTTCCGTTGGCCGTCACCTGGCCGCCACAGATGGTGACATTCTTGGTAAAGATGGCATCAACAGTGGCATTTACATATAGCTGACCTTTGCTGTCGCCTGTGCTCTGGGCGTAGATGCAGAAGGAGCGGTCAGTTCCTATGATGCCGTCGCCACTAATGGGGCTTTCCTCCGTGCCGATGTTCATCACGGTGCCGTCATGCAGGATGAGGTGTACGTCGCCGTTGAGCGTGATAGGCTGGCTGTAGTCCAGGGTGCCGCCGGCCACATACCAGCCGGCGTCAAGCTCAGTCTCGCTGCCGGTGAGGATATGGACGGTCTCGTTGCCGGTGTTAACGGTCTGGCCCGCTTCGTTGATATAGCTGACGGGGGCGTCGGGGAAGGTGACCGTGATGCTGACGCTGGCGCCGTCGTCGGGCATGGTGAAGCTGAAGATGCCGGTATTCTGGCCTACGGCAGTCACTTCGACGTACTCGCCGAGGCCGATGGTGATGGCGCTGATGCGCCTTGTGCCGCGCGACTGTGCCGCACCACTGTCGACAATCTTCTCAACCGTGATTATAGAGGTGGTGGGGTAGCCGTGAATAATGTCGGGCACGGCCTTGAGGTAGACCGTGTTGCCGGGTTTGGCGTTGGTGATGGGGTCGCCCGTGCAACCCTGATTGTCGTAGAGGGTGACGGTGCCGCCGGTGGCCGGCTCCACAAAGAGGTTATTGCTTGTGCCTGTTGTCAGCGCGGCCCACGTCTGGCCTGTCGCGACGAGCATTGCGGCTATGATGATGAATGTTCTCAGTGTCTTGTTCATGATGCTTGCTCCTTTCTTATTTCTTGATGACTTGTTTCTTACCATTATATATATATACGCCTGCGCGCGAGGGCTTGCCGTCGAGCTTGCGCCCATCCACGGTGTACCACGCCGCTCTCCCCTCCCATGCTGGGGAGGTGGGGTCGGAAATTCCTTCGATGCCCGTCATATCGCAGAAGCTGATAGCCAGCCTGCTGGCAGTGCCGTTGAGGGCGCTGTTAGCTACGGCGAGTAGGCAGCGGCTGGGGTGAACGCCGCCGTTGGTGCTGCCGACGCGGAGGAAGGTGCCGTTGTGGAGTGCGAAGAGGGTGTAAGTGTCGGCGTTGTAGCCCGTCAGGTTGGCGACGGCAATGGTCGTCGTGCCGGGGTTGCCGTAGAAGCCGGCATTGCTAACCTGGGCACTCACTGCGCCGCTACTGGCGGAATAGTCCACGGACGTGTAGCTGTAGGCGGCGGGGGTGCTGGGGTCGCCGTCCTTCGAGAAGGCTGCTTCCACTGCGCCGCTGACTCCCTTCTTGCGCCGTATGAGCACAGGCACGTAGGCCGGGATGACTGTTGGGTCGCTGAGCGGCGAGAGGATGACGTTGCCGTCGGCCACGCTGCCGATGGTATAGACGGCGACTTGGCTGTAGTCGATGGTCCACTCCTTCGGGCTGCACCACGTCATCCAGTCGTTGGTGGTGGCGTTGGAGGCATAGAGCGTCGTGAGGAGAATCCACTTGGCGTAGAGGGTCATCACGCCGGTGGAGCCGGTGGCAATGGTGGCGACAACGGGGTTGCCGCTGAGGCCGCTGTTGTTGTACCAGCCGCCGAACCGATAGCCTTCCCTTGTGGGAGTGGGCAGGGTGAACGTTTCGCTCTCGATGGTGTAGCTCGTGGGAGCGTCTGCAGGAAGCGTGCCGTCGTTGAGGACGTAGTTGATGGTATAGGTGATGGGCTCCCAGGTGGTGCTCACGGTCACGTCGGCATCGGGCATGGTAAGTGTCGTGTTGGAGATGGAGCCTGCGCTGAATTCGTAATTTTTGAAGGTGTAGCCGTCGCGGTCGCTATGGGCGAGGGTGAGGAGCACCTGGTCGCCGGTGCCGTAGTAGTACTTGCCTTCACGCTCGATACCGTATGTGTAGACGGTTAAGTTGCTGACGCCGTAGGTGGTGTGGCTGGTGGGAAAGAGGGGGCTGACGGTGCAGGTGGTGACATACTGGTCGCCTGTTACTCTGCGGGCCAGCGTGCCCTGGGCGGTGCCGAAAGTCTGGGTGCAGTAGCTTTTGGTGATGGTGCTCACGCCGTTGCGCGCGAAGGTAGCGCTGGGCGTATCGCCGTCAGTGGCGTTGATAGTGACTTGGGCGGGGTCGAAGAGCGAGTTGCTGATGTTGACGGTCTTGCTGCGCCAGCCGACGAAGCCACCGCAGTTGGTGGTAGATGCGCCGAGCAGACTGCCGTTGAATACGCAGCCCTCAATGTCGAGGGTGATGCCGTCGATGTTGGCCTGCTGGCCTACGAAGCCACCGTGGGTGCCGTCGCCGCTGACGCTGCTGTCGATGGTGACGCCGCAGACGCTGTTCACGATGCTGGCCGAACCTTGCACGATGCCGATGAATCCGCCGGCGTACTTGCCGTCGGTCGAGATTTTGCCGTCCACGGTGCAGCCGCTAATGGTGAGCTGTGCGCCATTGCACACCTGGCTGGCGATGCCAGCGGGATAGAGGTCAGTGGGGTTCTTGGTGCCCTTGTTGGTGGTGATGTCGACGGTGACGTTACAGTTCGTTACGTCCACATAGCTCCACGCCTTGGCCATGAGTCCCGCCGTATGGCGGTAGTCGGTGGCGGTGATTTTGGTCACCACGTTCAGATTACAGATGACGGCGTGGTCGGTGTCGCTGTTGCCCAGCACGTTGCAGAACGGAGCCAGGTAGTTGTCCGTGGCCGTTGCGGTGAACGTCAGCGTGTTGCCGCCGCCGTCAAACGTGCCGGTGAAGTCGTGGTAGTCCGGACCCGCCATGCGGGTCACGTTGATGTTGGCGTCCAGCCTCACCGTCTTGCCGCTGAAGCGGTTCCACGTGTCGTTGTCCAGCAATGCGTCACAGAAATACTCCCAGC
>ERZ809472.410-NODE-410-length-10216-cov-8.374569_pt1 | contig 10216 bp, 10 predicted proteins | sample MGYA00521274_ERZ809472 | MGnify/ENA primary metagenome ERZ809472 (study PRJEB31581, sample SAMEA3312791) | metagenome | study: EMG produced TPA metagenomics assembly of the PRJEB8939 data set (Metagenomic analyses of Rumen microbiomes reveals... | reverse complement strand
ACATAACTTTTTGATTTTGTAAAGGCTTTCACTTTTTAATTTTCTTCTGAGGTGAGAACCACAGAAATTGTTTTTGTGATGTCTCTCGCATTTGTTGTATAGTCGATAATCTTATCAAACTTTATCATCGCAAAAATGAGAGCATTATTAATGTAACCAACTTCGAGAGGAGTTACAGAAAAATCATCTGCAAGGAGTTTGCGTCTGATTTCATTGTACTTGTCAATATCGGACTTAATATCCTTGATAAGAGGAGCAAGGTCTTCTGGCAGATTCTTTTTGAGGTCTGCTGAAGAATGGTCTGCGCCTTCTGTATAATTGACAATGAGTTCATAATATGAATCAAGAACCATGTTTAACGCTGTAACTATCGGGTCTTTCCATTTCTTAATAGTATTAACCTTTTCGTTAAAAGTCATATTTTCAACTCCTTTTTCATTATCTATATTATAACACAGTTTAAAACAATTGTAAAGCATTACGCTTTTACAATTGATTTAACTTTTTCTTTTTCATCAAGAGTAATACCCTTGCTTCCCTTACCAGTTCTACTCTGTGTAGAAACCTAAGTTGAAGGAATTTTTATGTTTTTCTTTGATGATATAATCATTATATCACAATCTTCTTTAAAAGTCAAGAAGTCTACTACTCTATCATTTGTAGATACACCGGAGATAGAAACACCTGTGCCACCACGTCCCTGAGTATTAAATTCAGACATAGATGTTTTCTTAACCATACCGTACTCAGTAACAGTTACAAGGTTATCACCCATTATCTTCGCGGCGGAGATTACAGACTCTCCATCTTTAAGTTTAATTGCTCTTACACCGGCGGTATTTCTACCTGTATCAGAAACTTCTGAACCGTCAAAAACAATAAACTTACCGGAACTTGAAAGCACACCAATATTACCACCATTCGCGGCGAAAACAGTAACAACTTCATCCCCGTCTTTGAGTTTAATGGCGATAATGCCCTTCTTCTGACTCTTGTATTCAGATACTGCCGTTTTCTTAATCATACCGTCTTTTGTTATAAAGTAGAAATAGTTTCCACCCGACTTCTTCGAGAAAGTATTGATATATGAAACCTTTTCGCCAGCTTCTAAGCCAAACAATACTGATGCATTATTTCTACCAAGGGTGATACTGTCTGTCATGACGCTGTACATCTTACCCTTATTTGTGAATGCATATAACCAACCCATATTGTCTGTGCTGATTGACTGTGTAACATATTCGTCAGCCTTTAGCTTAAAGTTTGTACCCTTGCCGCCACGCTTCTGAGCAATAAGAGTTGTAGTTTCCTGTGCATAGATATTGCCGAGATTTGTGTATGTGATAAGAAGTTCCTTACGTTCAACTGGTTCTGCATCTTCATCTTCTGATGTAAAATCAAGATTGATTACCTTAGTTCTTCTTTCGTCGCCGTACTCCTTTTTAATTCTATCGAGTTCGGCAATAAACTTTGTTTTAAAAGTTTCTTCATCTGAAATATATTTTTCAAGTTCTGATAACTCAGATTCCTGCTTTTCAATATCCTTATTAATCTTAACACTTTCAAGTTTCATAAGGCGGCGAAGTTTAAGGTCACAAATTGCCTTTGACTGTTCTTCTGATAAACCATATTTTTCCTTGAATGTATCATAGATTACTTGCTCACTTTCGGCTTCCTTAATTAATGCTACAACTTCATCAATGTGAGCAATTGCTACAAGAAGTCCCTCATTAATTTTCTTAGCTTTGAGGATAGCATCATAATCATACTGATAAGATTTCTTTAAGCAATGCATAGCGTGATTAAGATAAGCTAACATCATTTCCTTTAAACCATAAAGTTCAGGCTTAATACCATCGGTAAGCATATTCTGCTTAATGGTGAAATGCGACTGAAGGGAGGTATTCTTATATAACTGGCGGCAAACCTTTTCTGGGTTAACACCTTTATTAAGGAAAATAACTACCTTACATCTCCATTTACCACAAGACCTATCAGTACCGTCATAATAATTCTTTATTCCAGTAATCTTGCCGTCATCAATACCCTTTTCTATTTCTCCCATTACTCTATCAGTAAAAATCTGGTAAGGGAGTTCTGTTATAACAAGTGCATTGTCTGTTTCATCATAATTAATGACAGCACGCATTTTTACAGATTTACCTTCGCCAACTTTTAACGATTCCTTAACTTCATTTCCGTTAATAATTATCGCGCCGGTAGGGAAGTCTGGCTCAATATAAATATCATCATAAGATGTGCTTGGGTCATGTACCAATTTCTTTAATGATTCAATCGCTTCGTCAAGATTGAAACATGGAATATTACTAATACAACCAACACCAATACCAACGTTACCATTTACAAAGTTAGGGAATAATGTTGGGAAAACCGAAGGATACTTGTCTGTACCATCATGGTTTAACTTCCAAATATCAACTGCATTCTTCTTTACAAGATTTGTAAATTCTGACGCGAGCTTTGCACTTCTTAATTCAAGATAACGAGGTGCGGCGAAGTCTTTACCTGATGTAATTGTACCAACGTTACCTTTTGGGTCTTCAAGTGGGTATCTCATTGAATAAGGTTTTGCCATTCTAACAACTGCATCATAGATGCCGGCATCACCGTGAGGATTCCAGTGCATACAAGCACCCTGAATATCAGCACCCTTTTTTCTAGGCTTGTCATAAGTATTCTTATTAACATACTGTGACCAAAGAATATATCTTCCGCCAGTCTTTAAACAATCTCGTGCATCAGGCAATGCTCTTGTCTGAATAACATAAGCACTGTAAGGAAGATAAGCTTCAGGCATTACATCTTTAAGTTCTTTCTGAATTATTTTCATTGACTTCTCTCCTTATTTTTATTATATTTATATTATATCATAAAATGAATAGAAGGTCAAGCATTACACTTGACCTCTTTATTATTCACCATCTACCACAGAAAAATCTACATTTGCGAAGATATATTCTGACCTAGTGGTAGTGTCTTCACCCATAAGAAGCTCAACCATTCTTGCACAGTTTTCGGCATCATCCATAGTACACTGGATAACTCTTGCATCTTCACCAAAAGCTGCTTCTGCAAAAAGGTCAGTATCCATTTCACCTAAACCTTTGTTACGAGTGTAGACTGCCTTTGGGTATTTACTTAATACTTCAGCAAGTTCTGCATCATCATAAGCGAACTTTATCTTTCCAGCATTTGAAATTTCATAAAGAGGGAACTCTGCCCAATATATATGGCCCTCTCTAATAAGGTCCGGAGTAAGTAAATAGAACAATGCTGTAAGAAGACATTTAATATCAAAACCATCCGGGTCAGCATCGGCGGCAAAAATAATCTTACCATATCTAAGTTTCTTTATATTAAAGTTCTTTAAAATGCCTGTACCAATGGTCTTAAAAATATCACACACTTCTTCATTTTCAAGAACCTTTTCAAGTGCGTTCTTAAGTGCATTGATAATCTTACCTCTTATCGGAATTGCGGCAACTCTTTCACTATCTCTTGAAGCTGTGAATGGACCAAGGGCTGAGTCACCCTCTGTAATATAGAGTGAAGAAGTTTCATCGTGAATACGACAATCCTTTAATTTCTTACACATTACAGACTTCTTCTTTGTTTCATTATCAAATTCCTTAGTCTTATCAAGAATAGCATTTCTTGCTTTTTCTGCCGCCTTTTCTGCTGAATCATACTTCTCCATAAGAGCAATGATGGCATCAAATTCAGATGTTTTTGAAAAATTATCCAAGCCTTCATCAAGTGCTTTTCCGGCAAGAGTAGACAAGTTTGTATTATTTACCTTGCTCTTTGTCTGCCCTTCGAATGAAGGTTCAAGCACTTTACAATTAGCAACAACAATGAAACCTCGTCTTATAATATCAACATCAAAACTCTTTCCAGTTAATGACTTAATCTTTGTTGTAAGTTTGCGGCGAATACCCGTAATTGGCTGACCGCCCATTGGACAGAAAAGACCATTTACATAAGTGTATTCTTTGTTTGCTCCGCCAGTCCAAAGGAAAGCTACTTCTACCGTATCTGTTCCATCGGTTGCTGAGGTGATAATAGGATTCTTCATCAAAGGCTTTGTGCTGACTTCTTTGATGAAATCACCAATACCATTTTCAGAATAGAATTCCTTTTTCTTATCGCCGCTTGTAACTATAAAGCGAATACCTTTATTAAGATAAGCTACGTTTTTAATATCTTCACAAACCTTATCAAAGGTAAAACCATCTTCCATGTTTTTATAAACTTCTTTATCCGGAATAAATTCAACTGTTGTACCATTAGGAAGGTTAGTTGAAGTTTCCTTATAGTCAAGAAGATTACCTTTATTAAAGGTTGCTGTTGCCGCCGTACCATTTCTTGCAGATGTAACGAAAAATGATTCAGATGACATACATACCGCTGTACCACCAAGACCATTCAGACCTGAACTATTCTTATAAGCACCTTTATTGAACTTACCACCTGTATGAGCTTCAGTATAAATTGCAACAAGAATGTTACGTCCATTTACTATACCAAATGGAACTCCTCGGCCATAGTCTCTTACTCTGATTTTATTCTGAGATTCGTCTACATCAATTTCAAGTTTATCACCGTAGCCGGCAAGTGCTTCATCAGTTGAGTTATTGATGATTTCCTTTAATGCCTGGTAGATACCATTTGTATCATCACTACCAAGATATGCTTGAATTCGAGTACGCATGGCTTCTCGTGTTTCAAGATGTTCAATCTTATCTACGCCATAATTATCTACAACGTTAGCCATTTAATCAACTCCTTTTTAATTTCTAAATCAATTATATCACATTTTTAAGTAAAAGTAAATACTTTACAAAAACTGGAAAATCCCGCAGTCACAGAAGACCACGGGAATTTTATCAGATTGTAAATAATTTTTCAACTGCTGAATCAGCCTTAACTCTGTCGGACCTTTGACAAACTTTTCGTTCCTTATGCCAAATTTCTTTAAAGTCTTCCGGCATGGTGTATTCGCTGATTATAACATGATTACGTTTACCAAGTTCTCTAGCCCAATTATAAAGTTCATCATCATGACGTAATGGAAATCTACCATATTGTTTAGTGCCTACATACGGCCAGTCAATGTAGAATAAGCAATTTTCATAATCCTCACTCCTATACTCCTTATAATCGCGGCAGAAAAAGTTAATATCTTTTAAGTGTAAAGCCTGTTCCTTCATATTCTTTACACGTTCAGCATAAATATTACGCTTACCGGATGGGTCTTTACCATAACCGCCGTCAAAAAATCTGCCGCCATAACTTGCAAAATATCCAATGCCAGCAACATAAGCCATAGAATATTCATCGAAGCAATCTTTCTTAAAACATTCTCTCATTTCTGCATAATGTTCTTTCGGACAATCCAAGGGAAATATAGATAACGTTGGGTCTGACTGTGCATACTTAAGCAAACTAATCAAATAAGGATTAATGTCCGAAGCAATACGCTCCGGGCATATAATCTTATCAACTATCGCGGCAGAACCACAAAATGGTTCAATGTATGTCTTAATATCATTTTCTTTAATTATTCGCTGGAGAACCGGAACAATGTCCTTAGCAAGTTTTTCCTTAGAACCCTGATATACCATTACTTTACCAACTCCGTTAAATACTTATACTTATGACAACTCTTGACTTCTGTGCAATATGGAACTGGGTGAGTTTCACATTTTGGTACAAGTAATAGTCTAAAAATTTCCTTGTCTTCATCAGAGAACTTAGGGGAATCTAAAAGAATTTTCTTAATTGCCGCGAAAAGCTGACGAATCTCAGCCTGTGCATGAGCACATAATCTCTGATTACAAATTGTAGCAAGTTCTCTGAGATTAACTGTCATACAAAGACTCGTAGGCATACAGTTAGGGAGGACTGCTCTTGCATTTTCCGGAGCATGACCATGTGCAATTATCTGATTATATGCGGCAAGAGAATCATAAGCTGATTCAAGTATTTCACCATTCAAATACTTGTCATTACCTGGCATAACGAAACTAACATCTGCTTCTGCATAAGAGCAATAACGCTGAGACTGCACGCTAAATGAAGCAAGTCTATGTCTTGTAAGCTGCGCAAGAAGTGAACGACTTACCTCTGTAATTCTAAAAGTAAATGAAGCGTGTTCTAAGACACTGTGATGGCCAGACTTAATACAACCTTTAACTGTATTATATGAAGGTGTTGAATCATAACACATACTTGCCGCGATTGCACAAGTCCAAATTGGGTTTTCTGTTGAGCTTAATAATTCTACTGTCATTATCTTCTCTCCTTTTTAATCATTTCTAAATATGCTTCTACCTGTTCATCTGAGATAGACCTGAGATTAGAAACACCGTAATAATCCATCATCTTTAAAAGTTCAGAACCATTTCTGTAATCTTCACCCATGCTTTTAATTTCCTTGATTAATTTTGCCCTGTCCATCTTAATCATTCCTCCTTAATCCATACTCCATTAACCTTATGCCAAATGTGCTGATTTGAAGAACCGCGAAATCTAAGCGTAAGGTCCTTTTTCTCCTCAATAAATCTACCATCAATTATGTAGTCGATATATTCTAACACGTCTGCTTTTTCTACATCTTTGAAAGAATATCCCGTCCACACCCATATATCTTTTTCCGGATAGGATGTCTTAATTTCTTTTATGAACTCGAAAAATTCTCCAGCATCCTGATTGAATGGTTCGCCGCCTAAAACTGAAAGTCCTTTGATATATCGCGGCGAAAGAGCTTGTCTTACTGTTTCAGTAGTTTCATTTGTGAATTTCTTTCCGTAGTTAAAGTCCCACAATTCTTTATTAAAACAGTTCTTACAATGATGAACACAGCCAGAAAAGAAGATGGAAACTCGAATTCCATCTCCGTTGGCTGTATCACATTTAATGATATTAGCGTAATTCATTATTTGTGTTTTACCCTCATTTCTACTTCTTGTTGTTTACCTTTGTTAAAAGCGGTTTTATAATCTGCGGTTAAATAACCCGTTACTCGTCTTAAACGTTTAATGTGTTTTCCACCGCATTTTGGACAACTGTCATTAATTTCATCTGTAAAGCCACAGTCTTCACAACTGTCATTCGGAACATTTACAGCAAAATAAGGTATGTCCTTATCCATTGCATAAACAACTATTTCTTCAAGAGCATCAAGGTTGTTCTTGATTCCGCTTTCAAGTTCAACATAAGTTATGCATCCCGCTGAACTATAACCTGTAAGCTCAGACTCAATATCAATCTTTTCAAAAGGAGTCATTTTCTTCCAAACTGGAACGTGCATAGAATTAGTAAAGAAATCCTTATCACTTACATTTGGAATAACTCCATATTTCTCTTTAAACTTAATCATAGCAGTATAGCATAAATTTTCTGCTGGAGTGTAGTAAACACCATAATTAAGTTTGTCTTCCTTTTTGAATTCTGCGCATCTGTCTTTAAAAAGCTGTTCTATCTTCTTCGCATACTTCATACCTGTTGGTGTAGTGTGGTCTTGCTTAATAAGTATTTGTAAACACTCAGCCAAACCTAACTGACCAAGAGCAAGAGTTCCATGTTTTAATGCTGAACGAATACCCTCTTCTGGAACGTATCCTTCCATAGTACCGTTTTCATACATAAAACGAGCTGACTCTGGAGACTGTGAACATATGTATTCAAAACGCTCTTTTAATGTAACTCTCGCTTCGTGAATTTTTTCATCAAGAAGAGTAAAGAACTCATCAAGTATTTCCGTATTATTTTTTTCTGCTTTTTCTTTGGCTATCATTGCCACTGTTGGAAGAATAATTGTCGTAGGACAAATATTACCTCTACCGTCTTTCATCTGACCAAAACCATTTATGTCCCAGCCATTTGCTGTTCTGCACGTTGTACCTCATCATTACTGACAAGCCTGACTATATCTTTGTCTAAAGACACCTACCGTTTCGAAGGAGTTTCCATCTCTCCCCCTACTTTTGACTTTTCAGCCAAAAAGAATCTAAAATTCTACCTAGTCGATACACATTTATTCATCGTAATAAAAATCGTAATCTGTATAATTGTTTCTTGTTTTTTCAAGAAAGGTTTTGATTCTATGTCTATCAATTCCAAGTTGTCTTTCAGCTTCTCTCATTGACTTAAACAACAGAACCTCTTTTGTGTTTTTATTAACGGCTTTTATCCAAATGCCCCGTCCTTTGTGCGGATTGACATATGTATTTTCTTCGTAACCTTTTTTAATATTTTCAGAATGGGAAACGGCTCGTAAGTTTGAAAGTAAGTTGTTGCTTTTATTTCCATCTATGTGGTCAACTACTTTACAATTTCCTAAAAAGGCTTCGGCCATTAATCTATGAACTCTTTTACGATATTTTCTTCCATTCATATTAATTGTAATATGTTCATAATTATCAATTCCTACATATGGAGAAATGATATGCATAGTTTTAAAATTAATAACTTGACTTAATTCATTAATTCCAAACTGGTTGTTTAAACTTTTTAAAGGTACAAATTCCATTTGATTCACCTCCTTTATTATTATTTTTACGATGAAATTTAGCACGGTCTCGCCCAATCGCCGGGTCTAACCGTTAGCCCTTTCGGACACCTTTGGAAAAGTTAGATAGGTTTTACATGGGCCACAGCTTTTACTTACCCATGGTTGCGAAATAAGTTCTTGGGTCATTTCTGTCATAACCCTCATTGCCACTCCAATCCACATTCGCATAGTTTGGATAGAGCCTTGTTGCCGTAGACTTTAAGGCTAACCTAAACAAATCATAGTTTGGGTCGCCCTTTCTCTTGTTGACTCCTTCCATAACTTGGAAGATTCCACAAGGGAAAATACTTGTTTTTCCTAATTTACCAGTTCCTTTAAGTGAAGTATCGAGTAATGCTTTTATTACCAATCTTCCCTCTGGTAATGTACAAGTTCCATAGTTAATGGATGTAAAAGGTAACTGATTACCTGAACGACTTTGTAAGGTATTAAGATTGTGATATAGGGCCTCTATAGCCTGATAAACTTCCCTAGTTGTCATATCCAAAGCATACTGGTAAACCTTATCATATGTTTTAGCTTCTTCATTATCAAATTCAAGCTGACTTGGAATGCGGTCAATAAGCTCTATTTTACAATCAGTTAAGTATCTTAAACCGTCTTTAAAATGCTTACTAAAACTCATTCTTACAAAAGGAACCAAAGTCCAATCATAATGAGAAGCTGAAACACCACCAAATTGACATAAGCTCTGAAGCTGGAAAATAACGGCTGAAAGCTGTCCAGCAGTATTTACTGTTTTTGCTCCTCTTACATCTGTTTGACGAGTTTTGAACCCGTACATAAGCAATTTGTCAAGTGGGGCTGTAAGACAGTTATGGTCGCCAAGAGCGTAGTGTGCTAAATCATGAATGTATACAATATTATCTTCATGATTTTTTCTTGCTATAGGTGAAACATAATATTCAAGAGCAATTCTTTTTGCTACAATATCTCCTGTTTCTCCCATTCTGCCACCAAAACTCTTTTCATCAACATTGGCATTTTGATTGACAACATTGAGTGCGGCGAGTTTGTTTTTAAGCGTAAGCATAAAATCATCATTTACACTTCTCAACGCCTGACGTTTGTACCTGTACTTAATATAAGCCTTAGCTACATCCTTGTCAAGCAACATCAAACTTTCTTCAACAGCGTCCTGTATGTCCTCAACACTTACAGCATCTACATCACTGAACTTGACCTCAACCATTACCTTTACGGCCATTTCAATGAGAGTGCTGTCTTGTTCCTCTGAGTTAGGATGGACTTCCTTGAAAGCACCATATACGGCATTTTCAATTTTTAGTCCCTCGTAATCAACGATTTCTCCATTTCGTTTAATTACCTTCTCCATAACATCACTCCTTTTCTATAAAATGTATTGTATTATAACGCCATCTTAATTTTAAAGCAAGGGAGTTAACATATCGGTTAAGTTTTTCGCCGCGAAAATCATAATCAGACTCAATGACAAGTTCTTGACCTGTCTGTCCCTCGTCAATCCATCTTTCAAAAATGGCGGCGAGTTGTGCCTGTTCTTTACCATTTTTTACAACAATTTCTTTTACCATGTTCTCACCTCTTTCTTTATAAATTAAGTATAGCATAATTTTTAAAAAAAGTAAAGAGATAAAAACG
>ERZ809472.409-NODE-409-length-10225-cov-4.769518_pt1 | contig 10225 bp, 11 predicted proteins | sample MGYA00521274_ERZ809472 | MGnify/ENA primary metagenome ERZ809472 (study PRJEB31581, sample SAMEA3312791) | metagenome | study: EMG produced TPA metagenomics assembly of the PRJEB8939 data set (Metagenomic analyses of Rumen microbiomes reveals... | reverse complement strand
GCTAGTGGTCTATCAAATCACCAGTTGCATAAAAAACTGTAGTATCATTAAGTCCAGCATAACGTCTGAGCTTTTTTGTTCTTTCTGAGAGCTTCATATTCAAAGGTATTTCTCCAACTTCTAAAGCTCTCTTTATATCCTCAGCAACAATTTCAGCAAGCTCTTCTCCTTTTTCTTCTTCCCACTGTCTTGCAAATGCTTTCCATTCTCTGATTCTTGATTTCATTCCTCTGTTTACTACACTATGCTTTTTACTTAACTCTCCTTTTCTGGTAGCAACAGCTCCTTCAAGTAAATCAGAAGCATAATAAGTAAGCTCATCTTTGAGGTTATTCAATTCTACATCTACTCTTTCTTTAACCCAAGATTTCGGGTAAACAGAATTAAAATACTCATCTACAAAAAACTCACCACCATTAAAAGCTTCACAAAGGATTAAATAAAGTCTTCTGTATGTGACATTTTCCCCACCGTATTTTCTACCTAATTCTGTAACATTGTTATGCAATTCAGAAGGAAAAGAATAAGTTATCTGCCAGTCAAAGTCAGCGTCTGTAAACTCTGGGATTTCATTTTGATTCTTTCGTACCCACTTTCCTCTTTCTGGATTTCGCTTATTTCTTTTGTAGTACTTTGCAATATCATATCTTTCTGGAAGTCTCATACGACCAGCATTTATGCCAGTCTCATGCACATCTATAGTATCAAAGTCATATATTTCCTCTTCGAGTAGTTCTTCATTTTTTGAATAATTACTTTTACTCATAATCGTTCTGTCCTAAGTTAACGTACTCAAAAGGTTCTTGTTTATCTGAGTTTCCAACAAAGGTTTCAAGGACATAAACGTTAAATCCACCTTCAAAAGTCCAGTCAGCTGGATTAACGATACGGTAGGTTTCATCACCTTTTTCAATAAAATAATCACCTACTTTCAAACTCTGTCTTGTCCACAAAGTAGGAACATTTGTATCAGCAAGTGCGTCATTCTCACGAATCAACTCACCCCGTTTCATGTACTGAAAAACACCAGTAACATTGTCTAAGTACTCTCTTTGTGAGTACGAAGCAACTGGATTTGGAGACATGTGGAAGTACTTAAAAGACCTCCTTTGTTCACTGAAAAAAGCTAACATATCTCCATAAACAGCCATTTATATCTCCTAGAATCCTTCAGATTCATCTGGTGTTACAATTTTTTCTACTTCTTCTACAAATTCTTCTGGTTCAACTTTTTCTTCCTTCTTAGATTTCTTAGAAGGCTTTTTTTCAGTTATCAAAATCTCTTTTGGTTTCTTTACAAGAACCATACCATTCTGGAAAAATACTTTATCCTTATAAATCACAGCTTTTCCTTCTTCTACCATTTTGTTTACAGTAGGTGTTAAGAACTCTGAGAGAGGGTAACAGATACAAGGAGTGTAAACTTTTCCAGCAATCTTTACTGAACTTTTAACACTAAAATACATAATTGTCTCCTTTAGTTTCCATGACTAATATAAAGATTTATTTTACCAGCTGACCTAATCATAAAATAAGCTTTAGCTCCATAACTATTGCTCTTTAATGAATTAAGTAAATCAGCATTATTTACAGCTCCAGCTGTACTCTTGGTGTCTCCGAACATAATCTTTACACCACCAATCTGCTTAGATTTTAATGGTATACCACCAGAACTTACAACTCCAAGGGCATAATCTGGGAACAAGTCAGTGATATACCATGCAACTAAAAGTCCATAGCAAAGCTGGGTTTTATGGACATACTCTTCTCTACTCATGTGAGACCATAAATCCCCCACTCCATAGAAAAGAGTATAAACATCGTCTATACAAGTATCGAGAAAATCATCTTTATTTTGAGGGAGCAAATCTGGGAAGCTCTGACCATATCTTATTCTGAACCAATCCCTAGTTATCTTTTCTGCTCTTCCATTACTTGTAACGACAGTATTCATAATTAGAATCCCTCGTCTTCTGTAGCTTCTGTAGCTTCTATATCTTCAGCTGTTTCAGCATTGTCTTCTTTTTTACCTTTAGCTTCAAGTTGAGCTTTCAAAGAAGCAATTTCCTTATCTTTTGCTTCAAGCTCTTTCTTTACTTCTTTGTTTTCAGCTTTCTTGAGCTTAGCTTTGAGTTCAGCAATTTCCTTGTCTTTTGCTTCTACATTTGAAGTAAGTTCAGATTCAGAAGCAAGAGCAAGTTCTCCTTTTTCTACGAGCTTTTTGAACTCTTTAATTTCTTCGAGCTTTGCATAATCTTCATCTGAAACAGCAGTAATGCCAGTTGTAGCAACATTACCTGTGTCCATATAGATTCTTCTCTTATCAAGGATAATCTTCTTTGCACGATTTCCTTCCATGATTTCAAATGATACAGCATATCTGCCAGTGTTCTTAATATGTTTCATAACCTTTTCCTCTTATGTTTAGAATAATATAACCTACCAGCATATTACAGCTGGTAGGTATAAATCCGTTATTCAGATTAAGATTCTTTGTAACCGAATCCCTTGATAACCTTTACAGTTCCTTCGATTGGAGCGATTACACCACCAACTCTCTTATACATTGTATAGAGAAGTCCGTTGCGTTGCCACAATGCTGGAACTACATAGCTCTTCAAAAGTTCTGGGTGAATAATAAGAGAATCCTGCTGACCCATAGCGTCCTCAATAGTAGGAACAGAGATAAACATATAGTCTGCTGTATCTGGGTTAAATGGATTCTGCTCACCACCAGTAACTGAAGGGTTAAGCATTGTATCTGATACGATTGTATAAGCAACTTGTACAAGACCACCGTCCAGTTCATTTCTTGCTTTGAAGTTTCCTTGCAAAATCTGAAGAGGTGAATCTGGATTGTATACGTCAGAGTATACAGTCTGTGTAAGAGCTTGGAATACATATTCAGAACAGTTGATAACAACCTTACGAGCCATATAGTGGTTTTCACGCAAGAAGTCACCGATAACTTTGTTCATAGCACGTACGATGTCACTACCACGTGTTGTAGAAACTTGTGAAGTGAAGATGTCATAAAGACAAGTTCCAGAATACTGTTCTACAGTAGTAACATCAGCAAGACCGTCAATACCAGCTTCATCAGAACCGAAGTAGATGAGAGCGTCCTGCATACGGTCAAGAACCATCATAGCATATTTTTCTCTATCAGCTTTAATCTGACTTGTTACAAAGTTTCCAGCCTGCTTAGCCTTAATATCTTCCATGATGTCTGATTCATAATCAACACTGAGGTTAAATACTTCATCAACAATCTGTGAAGCTTCATTTGTAACTGGGTTAGAGTTGTTCTGCTTGAAGTTGCCACGAGCAACGTTAGAAAGCTTACCATAACCTTCAAAAGATTCTTTGAACAGTCCGATTACATCAGCCCAAGGGTTGTTGAATGATTCAACAGATACCAAGTTCTTGGCATGGCTTGTTGCAAAAGGCTGTTTGATAATCTTAGTAAGCCATCCGATGTTCCACATAGGAATAGATGTCTGTTCCAAAAGACTATCGTTTGTAGCTCCAGCAATGCTTGATTTCGGAGCACGAGCTCCTACTACATACTGACGAGTTTTTGGGTCAAAACCAATAACTGGTTCAAGAGAATCCTGAACTTTCTTGTGAGCGTCAGCTTCGCTCAATCCCTTCTTCATGAGGGAATCCATCTGTGTGTCGATGTAAGCTTTTGTAGCGTCAGAGATTTCTGTACGGATTGCTTTCTGAGGATTTACTCCGAATGGGAGAGCTTCCTTAGAACAAAGCTTAGAATCAACAGCAATACCAATACCAGCTGACTTAATGTCTGCTGAAAGTGGTGACATACGAGCGTTGTCGATGTTAATGGCATTGATATGTTTTGCAATAGTTGGAAAGCGATTCATAATATCGTTTTCCATAGCTGTCTTCAACTTAGTGAAGTCATTTTTCTTAGCTGTACCTAACATAATGCTATTTCTCCTTTACCTTATGCTGTAAGAGCTGGTGAAACGTAAACTGTTACAGACTTATCGTCTGGGTTTACTTCAACTACCTTTCCAGCGAGAACATCATCATTGTCCTCTTTCTGAGAACCAAAGTAAACAGCTCCGTCAGAAGCCTTTACATACATGTTTGTGTCGTAAGTAACATTTGCATTGTCATACAATGATTCTCTTGAAGCTCCGTCAGCAACAAAAGCTTTCTTGTAGATAATGAAACCTTCTTTTACGAGCATACCTTTCTGGAAGGAAGCTACTTCGTCATTGTTTACTGGATAACCAGAAGCAATGGCTGGTTCACGAGCCATGATACCAGCAAATACTGGAACAGCATTTGCAACAGTAGGTGCACCAGCGTAAGCCTTATTGTCTTTCTGGCTTGCGTCATAGAATACACCGTCACCAAACTTTACTACACCAGCACTTGTTCCATCTGGAGAAAGAAGTGCTGAGTAACCGATTGTGTAAGCATTTTCATGGATTTTGAGCAACATACCGTTGTTGGTATATGTACCTTTCCAGATAGCTTCATTGTGCATTGACAATGTTTTTCCACTCTGATTCATAGTGTTTTCTCCTATCTTTATTATTCAAGGAATGAATTGTAGTCGTATGACTCAACATTTCCCTTGTTTACAGAATCAAGTTCAGCTCCCTCAACTTGTGGGTGGCTGTTTTCCTTAATACCAAGACAATCCTTTACAATAGCTTCTACCATAGGCTTGAGCATACTGTCCAAAACAGGCTTGATAACTTCTTTGTATGCAACTTCTGGAGCTGAGTCCTTGTTGCAACCATCTTTTTCTTCCTCATCTTTCTTATCTTTCTTGTCAGCTTCAGAGTCTTTGTTTTCCTCTTCACCTTCATCTTTGTCAGACTTGGAATCTTTTTCTTCACCTTCAGTGTTTTCAGAGTCCTTGTTGTCTCCTTCTTCACCTTCTGGTTCAGAATCTTTGTTTGCCGAATCTTCTGCTGGGGCTGGAACTACAGCTGGCTTTCCGAGCTCTGCAAAAGCTTTGGCAATTTCACTGAGACTGTCTGCATGAATGTCAAGCCACATAGTGTCAAGAGTAGCTACGAGTTCACCTTCATTGGCAACAGCCATGTCCTTGTTGTCAAAGCAATCTTTAACAACATCTGCAAGTTTGTCTTTTGCTTCACAGTCTTTAAGAATAGACATAGAATCCAAGACTCCCTTCATTTCAACAGCAAGCTCTTCTTCGGTAGTACCCTTGCTGTTCTTGACAGCTTCGAGTACTGACTTTCCAAAAGAAGGAACAGAATCATTAACTGCTTTCTGTTTCTTGCTCTTGATGTAAGCGAAAATACCAGTTCGCATAGGTCTTAATCCTCCTATAATACTATCAATAACAGCAACACTAGAGCCACCTCTTCCAGCCCTCGTAATTGCCAAATGATTTACTTCAGTAATCTCATCTAATACAATATCATAGCCTACTTCTTCTGGGTTGTCCACAAAATGCTTTCTGCAAGTATATCCTACAGATACTTCCTTGTTCTCCAGATAGTAGTTATATAAATCATCTGTATAAAATGTAATGTTTGATTTAAGCCCGATTTCACCTTCAGATTCTCCGTCCAAAGCTACTACAGTAACTTCTTTGTCCAGTGTACCACCAGCCAAATCCTTCCAGTTCTTTGAGTCTACCCATACATCTGGGTGCTCCTTTGTTACTGGTAATGACTTAAAAAGGTCTTGTGCCTTAACGATAACATTAGCTGGACGATATTCCTTGTACCATTCTTTTTCTACTGGAGGTTTATTATCTTCAGTAATAAAAGAGGTAAGCTCAGACTTATGATAAAGCTGAATACCAGACCTACAGAGAATTACGTCTTTCTGTTCAATAAACGGTTTAGCTTCTGAATCTTCTATCTTCATACCTATACCTATTTTAATACCTTTATTACAATCTGTCAATTTAGTACTAAACAGATTTGTTCTTAGCCTTAGCTAATTTTTCACTTCGTCTCGTACTACCGATTCTTGTTTTCTCATGCTGTTTCTGTTCAAGCTTAGAATAATTCTTTTCCTCTTTATCACTCAAGGCTTTCTCCCTCTGTTCTTCAGCTGGAGACTTACCTTTTGTAGTGTTCTCTTCACCATTTCCTTTTTTCTTTCCAGCAGTAGCTTTCTGAACTTTAATTGATTCCTCTGTAGCGTCTGCTTGAGCCTTAGTCTGTTCAATCTCTGCCTTCTTCTGCTCAAGTTCAAGCTTAACTCTTTCTTCATCATTCTTATCATTACGAGCTTGAATCTCTTTAAGCTTGTCGAGAATGTCAGCTGTAGTTCTCATATCTACAGAAACATTCTTATCAGCCATTTGTACAGCTGTATCTACTGGAAGCTGAGCTGAAACAAGATTGAATACAGTTTCTGAATGGAACTTACCAATCTGAGCACGCTCCAGAGCGTTGGCAATAACTGGCTGGTCAAAGTGAATCTGAGTATAAGGGAGAGCTTCAATAACTTCCTTGTCAGTTCCTAAAGCGTCAATAATCATAATCTTAGCAAGCTGTTTGAACTGAGCTTCAAGCTCCTTATGAATCATCTGTATAGATTCATTCTGCTTGAAAAGATTTCCTTGTGTATCATCACCACTTGCAAAGTTTCCTTTTTCACTAGACCAAAGTAATGGTTCTGGTAACGTAGCGTCTGAAGCAACGTCCTGTCTGAGTAATCTCAAGAGCTCTGGAACTTGTCCGAAGTTTCTATCAATACTTTTTATATCACCAAGTACATCCATTGTTACTGGATTGTCAGGGCTTGCTTCACGTGTACGTATTGTTCCGTCCTCTACCAAAGCGTCCATAGCGTTGATACCTTCAGTAGCCAGCATAGCGTCAACATTTACAACACGAGCTAAAATACTCATCTGCTGAATCATGAGTGGGATAGACTGTACAGCAACCTTATAGTTCATACCACTCTGGAGGTATCCACAAAGGTCAGATATACCCCAACCTTGGTTTATTACTTGACCCCAGTATCCAGCTTGTTTAGCTGTAACTACACGAGCACATCGTCCATGATACACGTCACTACCCAAGAATGGTATTGTGTAAACATCTGGTCTCAAAAAGTCTTTTTGAGTCGGGTTGTATGGAGGAATGATAAATGTATTCCACCTGTCAAGCTGTACAAAATAATCAATACAATCCTTTTTCAAAATACCAAGTTTCAAAAGAGCTTCAAGATTCAAAGCTGTTGTCGCTGGTGTATCCTTCTTAAACAGAGGGAATGTCAAACCACCACCATACACTAAAGATGTCAGTGTACTGTCACAAAGGATATTCTTGAAGTTATGCTTTACCTCAGCATTTTCATTTACCTTATCCATTTTTGGCTGAGACAGATGGTTATTCTCGATTACACAACCGTTGAGCAAAATGGATTTTGATTTCTTGTTTATGATTGTTTCAAAAAGTCCTTTCTGAGAGTAAAGGGAGTTTGCTTCCCAAGGCGAAATGTAAATATTAGGCAAAGCAAGATTAGCTTTTGCAGGGTCAGCAAGGTTATTGTTATTCCACCTTCCGTTAATGATAGAATCCCTTATAGCTGTCTGGTGCATTTCGCTTGCGTCAACTTTCTTGTTGGATTTCAGCAAGTCCATTACAAGCCCGATATTAGCTTGTGCTCTTTCTGAAACTGTCTTAACTGAGTCCAGCACAATTCCAGATTTATTGGCTTGAGCAACCGTATCAGCTTTAATTGCCTTCTCAACTAAGTCTTGAGCTTCTTCTAAAGCTGATAACTTCATTCCCTTAAATGTATATGAATCAGTAACAGCTACTTTTCCGTTTCCGTAGTGCTTTACGTTCATATTTGAGCCATTTAAGATTTTTCTAAGTTCTTTGTAATCAACCATAACATAATCCTAAACCTAAAAAGGTATAAAATCAAGTATATTAGTACTAATCATCAAAATTATCGTCATTTACAGCTCTTTTTAACGGTATTCCCTTTAATTTTGACGCTTCAAGTACGTTTGCCTGCACTTCAAGCTCAAATGCACTAGCTCCACGAGCCCTGCGTGCTTCATACAGTCTTTCAAGCGTAACAGTGTAAAGTGGTTTGAGTTCCCTCTTCCAAGACAGAAGATAATGTACAACATAACCTAAACAGTCTCCCTTATGGTCTGGTGCTCCCTTTCCTCCCTTGCTCGGAAGTCCAGTTCTAGGGTCTTTCTGCCATGTTAAAAGTGTATCTTCCAATCCCTTGCACATAGGGCATATAAAAAGACGCTGGGCAACGAAAAGCTTGTTACATGCAAAGTTCCTGTCTCCTACAAGTGGATTACAAGAACGGTAAGCAATCTTTATCTTGAAAGTACGAAGCTCCTTCTTAAACTCTACAAAATGCTCCTTATATGTCATATCTGGAATCCATAATATTTCATTCTCTGGGAAGTCATATCTGAATACTTCTGGAGCACGTCTAATGTCTGGGAACTCATAATCCTTTATTGCGATAATAGCTCCACTTATTACAGCAAAAGCTACAGCATTATTTCCAAATCCGTTAAAGTCTTGTCCTATATAAACTGGAAGCTTATTATCCCTTACATATTCATAAAGGTCTGTATCAAGCTTGTTTACATCTGGGTTATAATCTGGGAATATAAGTCCAGAATCTATTGATACAAACTGTCCTTCCAAAAGACATTCTGTCTCCTTTTCATTATATATAGAGTACATATTCTCTACATAGTCTTTAGGTAAATATGTGTTATCCTTAGTCCTAGCTCTCATTAAAACATAGCCGATACCACTACGCTTGAAGTGCATGATAGTCTGATATGTTCCTTTGAGTCCTTGTGAGGAAGTCGTGTAAACCATGAACGGAGTTCTAAATCCATCTATCTGCTGTCGGCAACGGTCATTTATAGATTTTACAACAGCCATAGCTGTCTGGGTATCAAGCTCGTCCAGCTCGTCTACATAAGCACAACAGCATGAAAAACCGTAAATGCTAGATTCATCTTCATCTGGAATCAGGAGAAGTTCGACATTACCAACGGTAATAATGTTGTGGGCTTTATCATATACATATTCTGAATTGGTTTCCTTCAGGTCTTGCTCTAAAAGTCCAGTAAGGGTTTTCTTCATGAAGGTAAGGTTTTTAGAAGCAACAAGGATTTTAGGATTATGTGCTTCCAAGTCTTTCTTACCTAACAAGCAGTGTATTGTATGTTCTATAGCTTTTACCAGTGCAGAAGTCTTCCCCGAGGCATAACCAGCTACAAGAAAGAAAAAGTTAATGTCTGGGAATACGAAAGGTGCTTGCAATAACTGAGCTTGATGTGGAAGGAGTTTTACAAGATTCATTCTTCTTCTCCTCCTTCTTTCTTTTCTTCTTCAAGTTGCTGTAAACGCTGTTTTGCGTCAGCCTTTAATCTTGCTTCAAAACTGTCAGTGTCATCGTTCACTCCGAAATCTGCTCCGAGCTCCCTTGCATTTCCACCTTCATGAACCTCAACTGTAGATAAAGCTTCAAAGTCTTCTTTACTCATAGCTACAAAAGTAATGTTAAGAGCATTAGAATCGTCCTTAGTAACATTCAAATCTTCAAGTAAAAGCTTCTGCTTCAATTCCAGACAGCGTAATACTGTTGCACTTCTGTCGCTACCTTTTTCTGAGTTATCATAACTTCCAGCAATTACATTATCAAGTTCACTCAGCTGGTCAATGAAAAGATGTGCTTTAATGGCTTTGGTCTCTGCTATATACACCTCGTCATCTAACATACGTATACGTATGTCTTTAGGTACTTTACAAGCGTCCATAGCTACAGCGTCTTTGTATACTACCTTATATTTCGAGATTACTTCGCCTCTGAGTTTTTCATATTGTTCTTGTGTAAGAGCCATAATCTTTTCCTTACATATAATGATAGTATCATCATTGACATTTGTCAATTTAGATAATATGCTTAGTACTAAGAGCTATTGCAATTCTGCTGTGTAATACTCTTTTCCTTCTTGTGGGCTGGAGCTACAATCGTTAGTTTCAGCCCCTTTTTATTCCCAGTAGTCTGACATGTCTTTCATCTTAAAACGTACTATATTATACCAAGTGTAGCCTAAATAAACTTGGGTGTCAATGTTAACATTTATATTACACTTGGTATAATATACCTAAAAATCCCAGATTCTGTGGAGTGAAGGGTCGCACACCCGTTTGTCTGGTCAAGAGTAAAAATTTCGCCAGACGATTTTAGA
>ERZ809472.408-NODE-408-length-10232-cov-6.857915_pt1 | contig 10232 bp, 22 predicted proteins | sample MGYA00521274_ERZ809472 | MGnify/ENA primary metagenome ERZ809472 (study PRJEB31581, sample SAMEA3312791) | metagenome | study: EMG produced TPA metagenomics assembly of the PRJEB8939 data set (Metagenomic analyses of Rumen microbiomes reveals... | reverse complement strand
TGAGTATCTTCACAAACTACCATCTCTACCATTCTCTTAATAACCTATTCTCTTCCCTTAATTCTTTATCCCATTGTTCTTCAATATGATATGAGAGATGTATCTTATGTTTTTTTTGACATTGAGGACATCTCCAATAGAGTTTATCTTTAAATGCAAATTGAATCAATAACCAAAATCTCAAAGAATAATGATCCATATTGCAACAATTCCCTATTCGATACCATACTAAACCATATTTCTTGAATTTAAAAATGATAGGGAAGAGTTTTAATCTCTTCCGACTAATCATCTTCCTTTATTGGGAGAATAACAATCTCCCCATCTTCTAATATATCCCAGTAATGATTCTCTGCCAAATCAATTAACCAATCTTTCATTCTCATATCCATACCTCATCCATTGTCCTATTTTTATATAAAATAATACTCACAATACTATCCAATGTAACATAAGTAACTTTATCATCTTTACTTACACGAATAGACTCTTGTAAGAAGTGAAAATCTGATGAATCATCATATTTAAATGCTAATTCACTATTAGCAGTCCAAATCATCACTACAAACTTATCCACTTCATTCATTTGTTTAATCAAATCAAAAATTGTATAAGTAAATTCTCCATCATCATCTATACTAATCATGTGCGAGGCACTCTCCTATAATTCATATCTCCAATTTCATCACGAATCATATCAATCAAATACTTGTAAACTCTTTGAGATATACCTAATTGAACTTGAATCTCTTTTATTTGCAAAGAACTGTTAAAATACAAATCCTTAAATTCAGAGTATATTTTTTTTGCTCTATCATAAGCAGGTCTAATATCGCTCCTGCTTAAACCATACTCTTCTTTAAGGTATGTGCCTAATCGCTCATCCCAATTAGATTCAATCAACTTATCCCTAACCATCTTTGCAGTTTCATAATCAGGGTATCTACCAAAGTATTTGGTACTATATCCATCACGAGAATTATTGAATGTTTTAACAACAATATATCCATTACTTTTTTTCTGAATATACTCTGCTCCACCGAAAAAATGAATAGAACTATAAGTATAAGTTGGTTTCCTTTTCAAACCAGTTTCATCTAATACTCTTTGCCTATATTCCTTAAATTCAGATTTCGTTAGACCATATTTCTCTTTAATCTCATCAATCTTCATGAAACAATTCAAGAAATCTTCTTTAAACTCCTCATAATCTACTTCAGGAGTTGTACGATAAGATATAGTGAAATTAGGTCTTTCCTTAGCCTTACTCATATTATCATAGCCTCCAATGAGTCATAATCATCTGTATCATAATTAAATACAAAATCAAACTCCTCATCAGACATTAAGAATCTTGGAGATGGTTTTTCAGAATCACTATGGCATTTAATAGTAACCATATCACCTTTATAATTATTTAAAAGATTAAAAACTACTCTATCATCACCAACAATGACACAGTAAGCTCCTTTTAATTGATTCTCAAAGAACACATATCTGTTACCATTAACAACAGTTTCAGTCAATGGAACTTCTTTCATCATCTTATCATCTAACTGACTATCATTCAATCTGATAAATCTATCATCAGGATCTGCATTAACTGGCACAGACCTATTTGAATAAGGCTTAATCCAAATACAATCAGAATTATTAGCTAAACGATGAGCTAATAAATCCTTTTTGGAGTTCTTAGCTCCACTAATCACAATCAATCTCATTTATTTCACCTCAAACTATTTATCTGAGGATACATAAAAAATAGAAATGTCTTACCCCTAAGACACGAGAAGATAGCTATCTTACTATCTTCTCACCATTTTCCAATTTTATATATCCAATATCTAAATCTTCACGAACTTCAATACAATCAATTAATCTATAAGGAATATTCACCTGCCGATTATTATCCACATTAGTGTCAAATTTAACAACTAATTCATTACTGAATAATATCAGGATTTCAAAATCCGAGAATCTTACACCATCAACAAGTAAATACGAATGATTCCATATATATGGTGCAACAAAAACTGGATAATTCCCACGATTAATCTTCCAATATCTCTGTTCTAACCCACTATCATGTAATAAGAAATCATAAATCGTACTCCTATTCATAACATAACATCACCTACCTCCCATACTAATTCACCACAAGTATTGATGAAATCAAAATCCAATTTATCCAAATCTTCTTTTGATAATCGTTCATTAATAGACACCACAACATACTGGTGCATAGTACCAGTATACTCTGATTCAAACGATACATCAATATCCGATGGCAGAATCCTTAATATATTAGCTAATTCTCTCCTAAATACTCCTTTATTAGCCTCTAAATCAAGAAAGCTTACAACTAAATTATCAAAATTATCCATTTAATCCTCTTCTAAAATCGGAGCAATCAATCCATTTACTTTCACTAATTCATCAGGAGAAATCACACTCCATGTTAAAGGAACATCATTCCCCATACCAAATTTAACAACATCACTAATCTTTTTAAGCTTCTGCAAATCCTCAACATAACCTAAATTAACAGTAGAGGAAGCAGACCCAACATTATTAATAGTAATAGATTGAGTGTACTTAGTCATACTATCTTTTGGATTAACAATGCACAGAGTATCATCAGATGCAATCATTTTAAACATATCAGTCTTAACGATTTTATCTAAATCGGTACATGGTTGCTTCAAATCCTTTAAAAATACTTCAAACTCTACACTAAATGGTATAGTGGGAGGTTGAGGAGATTCACCATAATCCTCTGCTTGAGGTATCTCAAAAACTCTACGATTAGCATCATGCTCCAATACTATCTTCAAATTATAATCAGTAGTGGATATTTCCAAAGTATCTGTTTTAGAAGCAGTTTTAATAATATTATAAAAATCTGCAACGAATATTAAAACAGACTCCACACCATCTACTATATATTCAGTAAAGAAATCTTTATCATATTCCACAGTATAAAAGCAGATATGACTATTATTCAATAATGACATTCCACATTTATTCTGATCCAGTTTCAACTCCACAATATTAGCAGAATCATAGATTAAATCAAAGAATGATTTCCAAACTTCAATATCATCAATTTCCAATAACATTTTATTTCACCTCATCTTCATAGAATGTATCGCAAGTAATGTGCATATTCTTATCAATTTTTAATCTACTGAAACTACATGGGCTAACTAATAATCCACGATTATGAGCATAACTATTCTCATATTTCAAGAAATGACCAGTAAATAAGTAACTTGCTCTTTTACCACCATTATAATCCCTCTCATATTGAGAATAAAAAGCAGAATAATGATTATGTCCTTGCATATACAAATCTGCTTTAATATGGTTCATATCACCTACAAAATTATTCATAGCTAATAAGGGATTCTTAGACACTTTCGTTCCATGCTTACCGAACACTATAAACTCATTATCATCTTCAACTATCTTGTCAAAGAAATCATTCCGAGTATAATTAGCATCAAGCCGAGTAGCAATTTGCTTAGTAATATCATAATTATAATCCTTTATAGTCCTTGCCTCATGATTCCCAGTACACACATAACGAATATATTCTTTATAAGGTTCAAGCAACTCAATTAATCGTTCCAAAGCCTCATGTGTAGACATAACAGATGAATAAGCATCAATCCTTGTAGTGTTAAATTCAAGCATATCCCCTAATAAATAAACTGCTTTATTATCAGGTGCATTCTCAAATCTTCGACACCATTCATAAAAGAACTCCAAATTACAATGAGAAGATCCTAAATGAATATCGGACAATGGAAATAAATATAAATTACTCATCACCTTGCTCCAATTTCATCATATTATAACAATATTCGATTTTAGCTTCCAATTTACTGATTTCACAATCTAAATCGGCTACTACACTACGAACATAATCCTTTTTTTGGTCTGCAATCCCTGATGCAGATTCCCATGCAGAAGCCCTTGTAATGATTTTATCATGTTTCAAATCTGCTATTTGATTCCTACATTCTAAAATAGTTTCACTATAATCATTTAAAGTCTTAGCCATGATTTCACCTTATCCATATTTGATACATTCTTAGATTCTCCTGCAAAGCAAGTGCAGAAACAATCACTTTTAATCTCAGATATAATATTCTCTAATGATGTAACTCTCTCTTCTAATTTACTAATCCTATCAGAATCAGTTATTGACTCCACCATACGAACTGGAGCAGGATAATCCTTATCCAACTCAATATTACCCTCATTAACATTCTTAATGAAATTCACAATAGTAGACTCAGTAACTTTCCTTGCATTAACAAATTCTATTTTATTTCTGATTTCACCAATACTATTCCCTAAACTATACATTGACATAATACGATGTGCCTCAGATGAATTAATCCAAAACTTCTTACCTAATCCATCTTCCCTCACAAAGCATTCCTGCTCAACATCATACTTGTAATTCATTCTCCACCTCTTCAATAATAATCTTAGGCGATATTGGGTCAGTAAACTTCCCCAACTCCACTAATAATTCCCCATCTTTACTAATCCACCAATAACCATACTTATAAACAACTTCATACATTATTCTAAAACATCCATAATCCTCTTCGCAGTCTTGCTACCTACTCCTTTGACTTTAACCAAGTCCTCATAAGTAACTGACAATAAATCACTTAAATTCTCCAATTTCAAATACTCACGAATCATTACTGCAGTTTTAATCCCTAATCTTTGACTATCATTAATATATATACATGATAAAAATGTAGCAATAGGATCGGATAATGTCGCTTTCGGTCTATCCACTCCCTTGACATTTGGATTTTTATCAAGTAATTTCTTAGTTAAGAAATCCATAATAGTCCAACATTGTTGATTATTATCCACATGAATAACTCTTGATTCAATCTGCAATCTTGCCAATGCACCTAAATAATTCCTGACAGTAAATTGTTTCACTTGATTTCGCCTATTCCAGTAATTTGCATTTCGCTCATTAATAGTTTCGGCAACATTACCCACCACAATAACATAACTAAATGGATATTGTTTCATTCTCTCAACTTGTCTAAACACTCTACCATCAATTATTGAGGAAATAATATCATTAGCAGATTTATATTCAAAACAGACTTTATCCTCAAAGATATAATCTCCAACTGGATAACTTCCCACTTCTATATGATAATCAGTAAAGAATTGCCTTGCACTATTAATCCGATTATTCGACTCACGATTATCAATTTGTAACTTCATTTAACCACTCCATCTTTTCCAAAATCCACATATCCTAATCGTTTTAAAGTAAATATATTGCCTTTAAAACTACATGAACTGCAACTAAACCATTCCTTTGTAACTAATAAGCTTGGATGACTATCATTATGCTCAGGACAACAACAATAACCATATCCTTTAGGATACAATCGTATATCACCAGTTATCTTACGAAAAACTTCTCTTAAATCATTCACTTCAATAGGATTATCACCATCAAAGACAGTAGTTTTCTTTAACTGATTCTGTTTATCCTCTTCTTTAATCTCCAATTTAGCATATGCAGTTCTCTGAGCATTATCCTGAATTTCAGTAACTTTATAATCTTTATGGAACTCTCCCTCTATTATTTCGCATCGTTCACCAGTTTTTGGATGAATACTGCCAATTAATCGGATATTTCCATTTAATCCTGCACTAAAATTCACCTGATCCAATGACTCATAATAGGATTCACCATCATGGATTAAGAAGCATACAAAAGCATTAAAGTAACTGTTCCAATCATTAACTCTTCGGATATTTGTATCATTAAATAGGAATGGTGCTATCTCTATATAGATATGATAACCTTTACTCCCTGATTTAACAATGACACTATTTAATCCATTAATCTTCAAATAATTAGATAACTTTTTAACATCACGATATGCTTTTTCCAAGTCATCATTATCAAAATCTAATATGATGGTGTCAATCAGTCTGCTTTTGGGGTATTTCTGAACATATATATCATCTGATTCTTTTTGGTTTTTTAAGAGTTTAGTTATAACACTATTATTCCAATACCTATATTGTTTAGCCATACCAGTATCACGATTTCTAACAGTTATTAAATGTTCATTAGGAGTAAGCCAACTATAAATCATTATAATTCACCTCAAGGAATGGTAAATTCTCTTTTATAGGTTTAACCTCTTCAAAAATACTTGAAGTATTATTATCATTATCATTATGGATAAAATCCTCATATTCATCTATTTTATTAGGATAAATCATTTTAAACAAATTAGCTCCTTTTTTAATATCAGAAGCCCTGAATTGAGGAATAGTATCTTCAACACTATCACTTAATCCATGATTTAAACAATAAACATTATGTCGATTCTTAATATCCTTACCAACATTAACAATAATATTCTCATCAAGCAACTTTTTGATTCTCTCATTAAGATAATTCTTAGATTTCTTAAACCATGCCTTAGTCCTATGTGCAGATTTCAAGGATTTTAAAGTAAAGAGTTTATCCTGATAATATGACATATCAATATATCCATTATCATCATCAACTGCCTCAACCTCTTCCAAATATTCAAGGACTTGGTCTTCCCATAACTGCTCATCATTTTTAACTAATCCAAAAGGCTCATAAACCTCTAATAAGCCATTCGCAAATCGGATTTCATCAGGTAACAAATTAGCAGAATCAAAAATATTCAATGCAGTAATATTATCTCTTTTTGATGCAAGATACAATGGAGTTTCCTTAGCCTCATACATTTCATCTACATATAAATCATGTTTCAAGGCAAATGGACGATTTAAAATAGTTACAAGCTTCAAAATAGCATTAAACTCTTGTATCTTACGATTAAAATCATCATTATCCTTAACAAGATTCTCAATAGTAAATAAGTATGGATTAAAGAAATCAAATTCATCAGGATTAAATTTATACACTAAACCCTGAACACTATCCCTAATGGATAACACTTCTTTTATATCTGCATCATAGACTCCATGATACTGCATTACACTATCAAAGACCATTAACTTCCCTGAATCAACTGGTTGAGGTGTAAGGATTACTGACCTTGATTTCTCTTGGTCATTAACCATCTCTTCTTTAGCAGTAGTGTAGGATAAAGCAGGATAACCTTTAACCCATTGCTCTTCTTCTTCCATATTATTGTCTTTATCAATAACTCCTCTCTCAATATAACCATCGGTGGTTAATTCCTTTATTAAATCTCTTAATTGGATTGTATCTTCATTAGATTTCTCTCCACCTAAATCTCCAATAAAAAAGATTTCACCAGTTAAATCCCTATGATTATATTTCCTATAAAAATATGCAACAGATTTAGCACCTTTATGCACATTCTCTGATGGGATCATTGACAAAGCAGTTTCCAATACAAAAGATTTTCCACTTGCAGGACTACCAATAGCAATTACATTAGTACCTTTGAAATTAGCCATTGTCTGAAAATACCCTAAAAAAGCCCTAACAATCTCACGAGGACTACCAACACCTAAGCAATGACTGACTGCAATAATCATCTCTAATGCAGTTTTATCATATTTCTCCAAATATGCTTTAAACTCTGCATATAGATTAGTATATTTTTCATCAAGTTGCTTAGCTTCTTCACGAAGTTGAGCCTTTCGCTCATTTTCCTCTATTTTATCCTCATCAACTATATTCTGCTCTAAGCTATTTTTGATTTGGATAAAGATTTCAGATTGCTTATCATCAGAATAATCTGAGAGATGCTTTTTGATTTCCTTATGTAAATCAGAGCGATAGGTTAATTCGAGTGGTGAATTAGTAGTAGCATCAATAACACGAATATCCTCACCTATTCGCATCTCATAACGATATGGTTTATTAGATTTAGATGATTTAATACATCTAACCTCTACACCATCTACTACTTTAATCCACATATTTTAACCCTTTATAATTTTTCTGCTTGTAACCTGAAATAATGATATTGTCCTTTAATCTCCTCACATTTACCAATAAAGGTGAATCCCTCTAATGCTTCTTTTAACTCTTCCTGAGTAGTAGCAAATGGTTTATTACCCATATCTTCAGGTAATTCCCCTGCTTCTTGCAATGCAAGTTTAAAGAGTGGATATGCACTACTGCTTGGATAAAAAGTAAGGTCTGCTTCATTAGATATTTCTTTAGGCTTACCACATGGCAAGAATAAAGTAATGGTTTCTAAATCATCACCACTAATTGAATCAAGAACAATTTTCCTTGATTCTTTACCAGTTAATTCATCTTTTTGCATGATGTATTCGCCATTTTCATCTAAATCAAATAACCTGCATTTATCCATATCACTCATAATAGTGAGTTCTAATGCCACTTGGGCTTTCTCAGGGTCTTGTTTAGTTTGAAAAACCCTGCTTAATTTCTCTCCACCTAATTGAACACCATCAGGACAAAAATCTCTAATTGATGTTAAAAACTCTGTTTTCCCAAATCTACTGTTTGGGAATTTTGAATCTTCTTGACTCTCAACTATTTTAGCCATCTAAAATTCCTCCATTTTTAATATGTATCTCTTCGGAATTTTGAGGATTTTCAACTCCTCAACTGCTTTCCCATAAGCATGATCCCTACAATCTGCTTCAATGACAAGACAATCCGAAGTTTCGTTATTGGGGTCAATATAATCGACTATCCATAACATCCTCAATCACTCCACTAATTATACTTATTCTCATCATAGATTTCCTCTACGATGATACGATGACTGCCTCCAAACCATAATCCCACGAACCATCATAAAATAGGATTATGGATTTAAATTAACCATCACCATTTTTTCGTGTTTCATATCATAGTATAAACACCACTAAATACTATGAATCCCTTTTAAATTGTCGAACTCTATTATTTAAAAAAGAAAATAATGGAAACAGTCATCGTATCATAGCAGAAGAAATGAGGAGGAATTTAATCCTCCTCTTCAGGCAACCCAAAAGGATAAACTTCTATTTTAAGGATACGAAATGCTTTATCATCAACATCAGGAGAAATAACAACTCCCATACCTAAATCAGATAAAGCATCGAAATCAATAACCATCGGAGTATCTCTTTTAGAATAGAGAGTAACTTTATTGAAATCCCTATCAAAAACTATTTTATTCCAGTTAAAAAACTGGATTAAATGGTCTGTTAGAAGTTCCTTGAGTTTCAATCTGTCATCTACAACATTTTGGAGATTTTTAGAATACTCATAAACTCCCTCTTGCCATAAACGAAGCTCATCAGAGTTCACCAGTATCCCTCCTATACACATTATAGATAAAATCATAGATATAATCCTCTCTACTGGAATTAACCCATGTCCTATCCATATTCTCTTTAATATTCTTAGATGGAGCATATCCAATCTGTTTAAGAACATCAAGAGTCAAAGATTCAACTTCAACCATATACATGGTTTTCAACTGGGTTGGTTCACAAATTTCTTTGATTTTATCCCTCATTGAAAACCACCTCATAAGGCAAATCCTCAATCTCATAGATTGGAACTGGAGATTTAGATAATGCTTCTTCCACAGATATTCCGATCCCTAAATGTTTATGTGGATTATATGCAGAAAAAGGCACATCTTTACCTAATCTTTCAAAAATACGATAAAATTCTCCATCATGGAGAATAATATAATTGAGGTGATTTCTCATAAAATCACCCCAATACTCCAAACAACAACGATAGCAGTAGCTAAGGTTGAAGCAACAATCCCTACTTTAAGAGCAGTATAATTAGACATTCTTGCATCATTAAAATAAGTGTTTCGGCGATGCAACCTTGCCTTTGGCTCAACAGTAAAATATTGAGCAATAGCTCCGAGTAAATTACTATTCATTTACTCCACCTCTACCATCGGCAGAGGAATTTACAACAAGTTGATTAACACTAAAATCTTGAATAATAGCATCAATCAAAATCTTCTCAGTTTCTGAGGCAAAATATCCATTTTCACCTGAAACTGGATGAATAATTTTTTCCATAAAATTTTCCTCCATACTCATATATTTTAAAACAATCTACGATACTGCAACTATCATAAATTGTATGATTAACTATTTGGATAATCAAGTATATAAAGGTTATGGTAAAGCCAACCTGTAAATATATGTATATACAATATAAGATATGCAAGTGGATTGCTTTTTTTACTCAAAAAAAC
>ERZ809472.407-NODE-407-length-10234-cov-5.646920_pt1 | contig 10234 bp, 22 predicted proteins | sample MGYA00521274_ERZ809472 | MGnify/ENA primary metagenome ERZ809472 (study PRJEB31581, sample SAMEA3312791) | metagenome | study: EMG produced TPA metagenomics assembly of the PRJEB8939 data set (Metagenomic analyses of Rumen microbiomes reveals... | reverse complement strand
ATCGGTCTCGGCATTCCTGCTGAACCGCTCTTCCGATCTGCTAGTCATAAACATTATAACACATAAGGATTATTTATTCAAAGCCTGGTTGGGCTTGTTGTGGCAGCGGAGGTAATGGATTGAGTGAGGTATGCTCGTATTGGCTCCCGGACGGCCGGATTCTGTTTGCTTATGACACAGAGACAACATCCAGGCCGCCATGGGTGATAGGCGCCAGGGAAAAAAGGGGAGAGAAGACAGAGATCAGTCGCTTCGGGAGTCCGGAGTTTGGAAGATATATCACAGAAAAACAGGCAAGGGAAGCCCTGCGTGTATATGCAGTGAAGAGAGGGCTCAGGCCGGCATATTAAAGAAAGGGGATAAAGTGATAGAAGTAGTAGTAAAAGATTTTGACAATGGTTTAGTCGAGGTAGAACAGGGAGAGTGTGTGCTCTGCATGATCATGGGAAAGAGACCGAAAACGATCGTCATGGGCGAAGGCAATTTCATGGATGTTCTCCAGTTTATGGGGAGAACTGCAGGCCGGGCAGTTGATGAGATGTCAGCCAAACTGGAAAAAGGCGATCCTGTGGTGATGTCACTGGCAGCAAGGAATGTGTTTATGAGACATTTCCTCATAGATGAAGACGAATTTATAGATGAGTGAGGATAAAGGATAATAACCGCACAGCGGATATTATACCGGGCGAAACCGTTAACAGGTAACCGTGCCATAGATGTTGCCTCCAGGGATTATTTTTGGACTACATGCCCGGGATAACAGCAAGGAGTGATGAGATGAAGGGACCAAGACTACCGCCAGGAAGATGATGTAAATATTGATATACAAAAGTACAACGACGACAACCGCTCGTTTCGGGCGGTTTTGTAATGCGGCCATCCAGCAGGATGCCGGTTCCAAGCCCGGGTAAACGCAGAGGACAAACAGGTCAACAGAAAGGAGGGGAGTGGATGCATTCCAAAGGAGAAAATCCAGTGCTTCTGATCCGCTGGGAAGGCGGACCGCCTTATTGTTTCCAGGGGACGTACGAGGAAGCGGTAAAGAAGGCACAGGAAGACGCACGGACGAAGAAGGGCATAAAATACGTCATCATAAAGTAAGGGAGACAGCGACAAAGCGCTGCCTCCCAATGCTGTAGAGCAAAATAAATCAACACCATTATTTTAGCATCTATAGCCTTTAAAATCAAGGGGGTGAAAGTCCCCTATGCCCTTGATTTTAACTATTACACTTAGAGGTACCTCAGATGGGAAAAGGCTATAGGGAAGTGGTGATGGAGTCTCCCAATGCCAGGATCGTACAGCAGTATTATTATGGTGGTCAGGGAGCTCCGGGAGAGAAACGAAGGAAAAAGAGAAAACCGACTCCGGAGGAGATGCGGTTCATAAATGCGTGTACGAAGAGAAGGAAGGCCTTATGGAGGTTGCAGCTCTACTTCGATGTAAACGACTACTATGTCACTCTGACCTTCCGGCCGGCGGTCAGGCCTAAAAACATGGAAGAGGCGAAGGAGACCTTTAAGGTCTTCCGGGAGAAACTGCGGAAGGAGTACCGGAAGAGGAAGATCCCATTCCGGTGGATCTGTAATATTGAGATTGGTACCAGGAAGGCCTGCCATATACATTTGATACTGAATCGCTTTGAAGGGCTGGATAAGGTGGTGAGCTCACTTTGGGAGTATGGACGCAAGGACATCCAGCTGATGTACGAAGAAGGAGGCTTCCGGGACCTGGCAGCCTATATCACCAAGAGCCCGGTGACGGACAAGAGGCTGGCTGAGACATATTATTCACATTCAAGGAACCTTCCTCTGCCGGATCCGGAGGTAAAGCAGATATCAGGATGGTCCATCAAAAGGAAGATCCGTGTGCCGGACGGCTGGTACCTTGATCCGGATTCGCTGGAAGAAGGAGAAACAAAGACAGGCTTTGCTTACAGGAACTATGTCCTTCTCAGGACAGAGAGAAAAAAGAGAGGAGGGTAAGATGTACAGGGTGGATATATACCTGGAGTCCGAGTCCCGGTATATGGGAAGCCGGGAGAGAAAGACAGGATATTTCATGTCCTGCATCCTGGACAACGGACAGGAGTACAGCGACATGAAGGTGATCAGGACCGAAGGGACCTGGAATCACTGCATGCTGGAAGCCATGAATGAAGCGCTTAAAAGGATGAAGAAACCCAGCGAGATACATATCCATTCCGAAAACGGATATATCATCGACATGTTTGAGAACAGCCTGCCCGCATGGGCGGACAACGGATTCGTGAACAGTAAGGGGAATCCGGTAAAAGACAGTGAGATCTGGAAGTCGGTCTGGGAGACCTTGTCCCCTCATCTGATCGTGATGGAAAGAGGTCCGCATGAGTATTCCACATGGATGAAATGGAGGCTCGGAGACGAAGAAGGAACAGATGGCGGAAAACCATGTGGAAAACATCAAAATACCGCATAAATACAAGTGTGAACGGTCGATTCGGCCACGAAAGGCAGGATCTGGCCAAAAATCAGGGTGAGATCATCAAAATACCGCATAAATACAAGTACGGGAAGAGATTCAGGCATGTTGTTTCCTAAGGAACCGAAGAAGAAAAAAAGAAAGCGCAAAACTGCCAGCATCATGCAGGGAAAAGACCGGACATGTTACCTCTGCAGGAAGCTGAACGGGGATATGTCCCAAAAAAGGGACATCCACGAACACCATGTGTTTGGAGGTACAGCCAGGAGAACACTATCCGAACAATATGGGCTCAAGGTCTACCTGTGCCCTGCCCACCACCTGACAGGACCGGACGCAGTGCACCGGAACGCCAGGATCATGGCCATGGTCAGAAAAGACGGGCAGGAAGCCTTTGAGCGATGTTATCCGGAACTGGACTTCAGGGAGATATTCGGGAAGAGCTATCTGTGAGAAGCTATGGCAAAGCAGAGCATAGCCAGGCACAGCCAGGGCAAGGTAATGATTAATGAAGTGACGCAGAGGCATAGCTGAGTTGTGCACAGATAGCAAAGGCATAGATTAGCAGGGTGTAGCGCCGGCAATGCCAGCTTAAGCCAGGCAAAGGAATTGCATAATGACGTGGTGCCAAGAATGCGACGGCACAACAAAGCTTAGCAAATCAAGGGCGAAGAATGGCATGGCAATGCAATGAACGGTCAAGCTGGGGCATAGCAGGGTGGAGCAGAACAATGGCAAGGCTATGATGTGCACGGCTTGGGCAAAGCATGATGAAGCAGGGGAAAACAGGGCAACGGCATTGGTGAGCTGAGTTTTGCAGAGGCAGGGCATATTGAAGCTAGGAAGTGCCAAGGCATAGCTAATGATTGTTGTGCAAAGGCTTAGAAAAGAGAAGTGAAGCCATGGCATTGTCAGGATCGTATTGGCCTGCAAAGGGAAGGTAAAGCAAAGAGTGGTAAGGCGAGGGCATTGGATAGGCAGTTACGACTTGCTCCGGCATAGTCCAGCAAAGATGGCTTTGGCAAAGCAGATTGGAGCAGAGCAATGGCATTGTACAGAGTAGAGAAGCAAGGGCGTAGAACAGCTGGGTGAAGCTGAGGCATTGTTCTTCTTGGGAATGCGTAGCCGGGGCTTTGCATGGCATTACTTGGCTATGGCATTGAATGGTAATGGTCTGCTAAGGCTATACATAGCATGGTTCAGCAACGGCATAGTTCGTCACGGTAAAGCCACGGCATGTTCAGCGAGGGCACAGCAAAGATTGAAGAGCAGAGCAAAGGCACAGCGAGGTATAGCAACATCAAGTCAAGCAAAGGCATCGAATAGTCCAGCAAAGGCTAAGATAAACGCTGATACGCAAAGGCACAGCATTGCATAGATAAGCTAGGGCATTGCATAGCCAGCTTTGATCTGCCAAGGCAAAGATAGCGTAGCTCAGGCGAGGTGATGCGCTGCAGTATGAAGCTGAATGATCAACAAAAAGAAAAGGAGCAAAATATGATCAGGAAAAAAATCAGGATTGAATTTAAAACAGAGGTATTGGGGACTTCGTCAAACAACAAACAGATCCACAAGGAATACATTGCCTCAAAGGCACCGGATGCGAAGTCCAGGGAAGAAGAGATCGAGGCGATAGGAGCTGAGGAATACGAAGAGAAGCAGATGACCGTATTCCCCAGGGCAGAGGACGGGATACCTATTATCTGGGATTACCAGATAAAGGGATTCTTCAAGGAAGCATGTGGAGCTTTGCAGCGGTGTAAGAGTAAAGGATCTGACGGGAAGCTTGCGCCTGAACCGTTCGCCAAGGCCAGCTGTGGCATTAAGGCATATAAGAAGATCATCGACAGCGACATCTTCATCTATCCCAGGGCGATACCCATCCATCTCTCCGGAGAGATCAAACACAAGGAGAGACCTCTCAGGGGCCAGACAGCCCAGGGTGAGAGGATCGCACTGGCAAACAGTGAGGAGATACCAGCAGGCAGCTATATCGAATGTGAGATTGAGTGCCTGTCCGACTCCTTCTGGCCTCCTGTTGTGGAGTGGCTTGATTACGGGATAAGGAAAGGAATTGGCCAGTGGAGGAATGCCAGCTATGGGAGATTCACCTGGGAGATCATAGGCTGAGGGAGGAGAGAAAAGTGGCGAATCCGGTAGGACGGAGAACGTATAAGGCGCCACCGGAAGCAGAGGGCAGGGTAAAGGAGATCATAGAGCTCAGGAACATGGGCAGCGGAGCTTTTTACCTTGCTCCATACTCTGAGAATGAACTGTACTCAGCAAGGGCACTGCTGAGAGAGCATGACTTAAGGCCTGCCCTGCGCAGTGCGATAGAGACGGAATTGATCAGAAGGAATGAGAGTGGTGTCGTTAAGGATACAAAAAAGAAAAGTAAGAGGTTTGAAGATTTTGAACTCATGTGGAATGCAGTGAGATCTCTCTTTGACAAGGGACCATGGAAGAGAGGGCATCCGGATACCATTAGATATTTATTACTCATAAAGGACGAATGGGGAAGAAGGTATGAGTAGACACGGGATTGTAATAGACGTCATAAATGCCGCCGCAAAAGCAAACATGCCAGCTGAAGAATGCATTGTATTGTGTTTGGCTCAGATTGCTCTTACGCTTGCGGAAATAGCAGATATCTTAGAGGCAAAGAAAACACAGTCAGAGCCGTATCAGGAGGGAGAATCATATGACAGGTGATGAATTGTATAGCAAATTGAATTATCAAGGGATGGAAGAAGACGTCAGGAAGCTTGCCATTAAAGATCATCCAGACATGATTGAAAAGATTGCGGTTATGACTACATCACATGTCTGTGATTTGGTAGCCAGAGATTATGAACAACTGTATGCAGAGAGCGAAGAAATTGGACTTGTAAAGATTGCAGATGTCAGCAAGGTCAAAGATTTTATTGCAGTAATTCAAAGGTAGGTGATACGGATGAGCGACCTAATAAATCGCAGTGATGCAGAAGATCTGCTAGAAACCGCAATCGAGGATTCATGGGATTTAGAATATGCCATGAACAGATTTAAAGAATTGCTATCCATACAGCCAGAACGCAAGACAGGGAAGTGGATATATTGTGACGAGTTTGAGGAAGAAGGTGATGCCACGTGAACAGACAAATTAACGACCAGATACTACACCGCTCCCATGAGGGAGCAGATATGAGAGAAGGTGGAGAGGAATGAGTAAGTCATCTTTTTCAAAAGCGTATAAAGAAATCACAAATCTTGAATCAATGGAGATGACATTTACTATTGAAGATGCAGATTTAGACAAACTGAACGATGTGTTAAAAGACATAAATGTGAAGGAATGTCCTTGGTTTGAGGTTCGAGATAAGCACGGAAACAAGGCAAAATATTATAGAGAAGCGCAGTGGATACCATGTAGTGAGAGATTGCCAGAAGAAGACCACTGGCTTGGTGGGTCAGGAAGGCAATTCTCAGAAAAGGTACTTGTTACTATTTTAAATAGCTCAGATGAAGATGCGTGGGTAGATACCTCACAAACGATAGATGGTAAATGGGTGTTGGATCTTCCGAGATATTACAAGATTTTGGCATGGAAGCCCATGCCAGAGCCTTACAATCCAGAAAGCGAGGAATCAGAATGATAGTAAATGATGTAGTACAGTTTATCGAAAATCATAAGTGGGTGTGGATGCCTTGGAATCATCACTGAGGACAAGGGCGAAAGCCATCCAAGAAGATACATGATCGGAGTCCCAGCGCCACAGCAAGGGACAGCATATATCTTTGATGATGGTTCTGGGATAGAGTATATTGGCAAAGCTGCTTTAGTGGAGGATGAATCATGATGCCATGCGTATACTGCATCGGATGTCGATGGTACAGGCCAGATGATAAGGTCTGGTGTGGACATCCTGACAGGGATAATTGCAATCAGAGAGAGTACTGGGAGGCATAGATAATAATTGCCAGAAACAGACAATTTGAAGAGTACAACAGAGGCAGGATGCAGGGTCTTGATATGGCGTATCGTATCCTGCGGGATGCTGGAGAGAAAAAAGCAGCAGAGCTGATCGGCGAAGAGATCCGCAAGCGCGGTAAGCTCCCGCCACAGGCGCAGCCCCCGTGAACTACGAAGGAATTGAATCACGGCCTGGAACCGATCAAGTGGTGCATGTATGAGACTTTTATGTGTCTGGCGCTGATGGTCCTGCGCGATCAGTTCGGTTACGGTAAAAAGCGATGTACGGATTTTATAAAACGCTGGAACCTGAAAATAGATTGCATGACTGATCACCTGGTCTGCTGGCAGGACTACGTAGATGCCATCAAGAAAGAGTTGGATATTGATGTACCGACAGCCTGCATGAAAGAGGAGGGACTGATTTGAATTATACAGTGGATCTGACAACGAGAGTCAATCCGGACAAACTGGACAAAGGCTTGGGGATCAAAGTCGTCGAACCGGATGACTATACAAAAAAACAGGTAAAGGCGATAAAGAAGAAAGGATATAAGATCCTTGCCTATCTCTCTGTCGGAACGATAGAAAAAGATAGGCCATGGTACAAGAAATACAAAAAATACGGTCTGAAAACATTAGAGGACTGGCCGGATGAAGTATACGCGGACGTTAGGAGGACGAACTGGAGATGCTTTCTGGTGGACAGGGCAAGGGCTTTAAAAGAAAAAGGTTTTGACGGGGTTTGGTGCGACAACATCGATGTGTACAGCGAGTACAAATCCGTAAAGATGTATGCAGCGGTCAAGGCCGTCCTGAAACAGATCAAAGCCGTCGGAGGATACGTCATGATCAATGGCGGGTCCGAATGGCTGGATGACTCGATTGATAAAAAAGTAAAACTAAAAACATACTTAAACGGGTACACCCAGGAAGAAGTGTTTTCGTTGATCAAAGATTATTCCGGCAAGGGAAAATTCGGATCACAGAAGAAAAGTGACTCGAAATATTACAAGACCATGATCAAGAAGGCAATTGAGCAAAAGATAGGTGGCTTCCTGCTGGAGTATACCAGGGACAAGACCCTGAAAGAAACAATAGAAAAGTGGTGCAAAAAGAATGGAGCAAGCTATTACATTTCCGGAGATGTGAATCTGTAAGGAGGGCTAAATGAGGATAACGATTAAACGAGGGAATAAGAATGTGATACCAAAGCTGAAACTGTCGGCAGCGGCTGATAAGTTGGCCAAATATGAGAGTACCGGACTGACTCCGGAGAAGATCATAGAGATGGACCGCCTTTACTGCCAGAAATGCGCAGAGGTCGGGAACCTTTATGGCAGATTAAGCCTTATAAAATCTGAGATATTAAAGATCCTGGATGAAGTTGATGGCCAGATCACCGATGACCCGGTGAGCGAGATCAGGGAGAGGGTTGAGCGGTTATTGTGAATGAATGTGGTTCAGAAAGGAGGCCGACAGATGAAAGATCCGTGTAAAAGTGGATGCATAGAGTTGGATTTTTGCCAGGGAGAATTTCCGTGCAAGAGAAGGAAGGCATATCTCCGCTGGAAGAAAGAGGTAGCCCGTATCCGCAATAAATTCAGAGGAGAAAATAAATGTTCAACCCGATCATAGGTTGGTTATCACCAGAAGGAAGACTGCATGAATGCGATTACATGAATCATTTGGCTGTAGCCGAAGAAATCGCTAAACAGCTAGGAGCTCCGGAACAGGAATTGTTCGACGATTGGCTTCGCAATCGAGGCTGGGTACATTTGACGGTTACGACGGCATGCGAACACGGATGGGCGGTGATTTTTCCGCTCAACACAAACCACCTGACACAGGAGCAGCATCATTTTTTAAAACCATATGTTGAAGAAAATATGGGGTTCATATCGAGCATTTGCCGCACTGATCTCTCATATGAATTTGAAGATTTATTTGAGCAATAAAAAAGGAGATTGAAAAACAATGGCAACAATTGGTTTTGTAGCAGGATATTTTACCGGGGAGATCATCGGCGCGTTGATAACCGCTGTGGTAATCATCGATACATTAACAGATTTATTTGAATAATAAAAACGATAGTTATGCGGAGGAAGGAGAAGTAATGGACGATAAAGACAAAAACAGAAACGTAGGCATAGGATTCTTAGGAGCGTTGACAATTTTGTTTATTGGACTGAAACTGTGCGGCGTGATCAAATGGAGCTGGCTGTGGGTGCTGTCGCCGATGTGGGGACCTATTGCTTTAATTCTGGTGGTGATTGCCGTTGTTGTGGCGCTTGAAATAATCAAAACAAAAAAGAGAGAGTGGAGGACGAAGAAATGAGAATACGATTGATCAGTCTGGCGATATTGGTTGCGACCATAGTGCTCATCGCCATATCACTGTCCGGATGCCGGGAATCCGACAAGGTATCATATAACATTGCACAGGAAGCCGATAATTTCAATGTGATGCGCCGTGTGGTTGTGATCAATACCAGAACAGATAAAGCGGAGTTTGAGTGTATCGGGCGGATTGCTGTAGAAGTTGGAGATCGTCGGCTGGATGTGATCGTTGAAACAGACAAAGAAAAATACCAGAAGCACATTATAAACCTGACAGGGAACAACATGTATATCATTGAAGACTTGGGAGGGGCAGACGTTAATAAGTACAAGTATGAGATCAACTATCTGCCGGAGATGATACTGCCGGTTGACTTTGTATCAAAAGACTGATGGAATGTTTTACGACGAACATAATTATGAACCGATAGCATGTCGAGCATTAGCGAACCTTGATAGATGAATATTGGCCGAAAAAATACGCATAAAATAAGTATATTTCCTTGACAAATACGCATAAAAGGCGTATAATGCAATCAAGGAGGTGATAACTTGAAACGCCGAGATTTAATAAAAAAACTTGAATCTGCGGGTTTTGTCTTTAAGGAACATGGTGGAAATCATGATACTTACAAGCGTGGTAAAGACACCGAACAAGTTCCAAGGCATAAAGAGATAAATGAAATCACCGCTAAAAAAATCCTTAAGAAGTGGGGGCTTAAATAGCTCCCAACTCCTTAGGGAGTTGATTGACAATACACACATATTAAGGAGGATTTGGGCAATGAAAGGGAAAAGGGAGGCATATCCTGTTTTTATTAAACAGGCTGCATGTGACTTTCTTGTATATATTCCGGATTTGGAATTGTATACAGAAGGAAACAGTCTTCCGGATGCTATCGTAATGGCAAGGGATGCAATCGGGTTGAAGTTATTGGATGCATCAGATGATAATATTGATTATCCAAAGGCTTCTACTCCTGAAGAAGCATTAGCGAAGGCGAAAGAAGATGCAGACGAATTATTTGACTATTCTGATGGGCTTCTCACATACGTAGATGTTGATTGTGAAGCATATCGGAAGAGACTTCGCAACAGGGCAGTGAAGAAAAACTGTACTATACCATACTGGTTAAATGAAGAAGCAGAAGAACAAGGTATTAATTTTTCAAAGGTTTTACAAGAAGCTTTGATACAAAAATTGAATCTTGGATGATTTTATGAAGCGTAACCGTCGGTCAGTATTAAGCCGGCGGTTATTTTTTTCGTTTACCACAGAGCAGAAACTAAACAACATAAGGAGGCAGGAGAAATTGAACCAGAAACGACTCAGGGACATGACCTGGGAAGATTACGGAATAAGTAGATACAGATATCGTGAGCTCAAAGCTTTCTGTCTCCAGTATCCGGAGAAGAAAGAGAAGCTGGAATATGGCCTGAAGGCAGCGGGAGATCAGATGGGGTGCAGCGGCCGCATAGGCC
>ERZ809472.406-NODE-406-length-10247-cov-6.042386_pt1 | contig 10247 bp, 8 predicted proteins | sample MGYA00521274_ERZ809472 | MGnify/ENA primary metagenome ERZ809472 (study PRJEB31581, sample SAMEA3312791) | metagenome | study: EMG produced TPA metagenomics assembly of the PRJEB8939 data set (Metagenomic analyses of Rumen microbiomes reveals... | reverse complement strand
GCTAGTCCTCGGCATAGGCTACCACTACGTCGTCCGTCGTGACGGACAGGTCGAGTTAGGCCGCCCGGAGTACATGGTCGGTGCCCACTGCAAGAACCACAACGCCCACTCGATAGGCGTCTGCTACGAGGGCGGGCTCGACATCCGCGGTCAACCCGCCGACACGCGTACTGAGGCGCAGAAGGCATCACTCCGCAGGCTGCTCGAAGACCTGCACCGGCGCTACCCCAAGGCCCTCATCGTAGGTCATCACGACCTCAACCCCCAGAAGGCCTGCCCCTGCATAGAGAATGTCGCCCGCGAATATGCCGACCTAAACACGCTAAGTTGAACAAAAGAAGTAGGCACGAGTCCCGTGCCTACTTTTCTATTTTACAATTTGTGAAATTAAAGGTTGACCTCGCAGCCAATGCCCAGCACACGGTTGGTGCGGGTGAAGGAGTCGCTGACGCGCGGCTCGACAGAGGTGACGCGGTCGTAGTGGCCGTAGTTGGTCTGGAAATAGCCGGCCTTGAGGGTGATGGCATCGGAGGCCTTGTAGTTGAAGCCAAAACCGAAACTGTAGCTGTTGACCACGAACGACATATCGTTCATATATTCATCGGTCAACTGATAGCGCGTAATCTGGGCACCGCCACTGATGGTGAAACGGTCGGTGATATCCCATTCTACGCCGCCGAGGTACTCATTGGTGTTGCCGCCGAGCTTGTCCTGGGCATTGTTGTACCAGTTGGCATCCTTGTCAAAGAAATGGTGGTAGCCGAGGTTCAGGCGTACGTTGCCGATGGGGCTCCACTGGGCGCCGATGGCGAGCTGTGCGGGAGAGTCCTCGTCAATCTTCTCTGCATCGCGGAACTTGTTGACGGCAGGAATCTCGCTGGCCTCGTTGACGGTCGATTCGTTCTTCATGCGGATCTGCGTCTTGAACTCATACTTGGCGGCGAAGTTGAACTGCCCAACCTTATAATCGACACCGAGGATGGGCGCCACGCCGACACTCGATTGGTTGCAGAGCAGGTTCACGCCCTGGGAGTACTTCTGCAGGGCATTGAGACTCTGCTTGGTGCTTTCGAGCTGGGCCAGCTTGGCGGTCAGCTCGGCAGGAACGGGTGCACCGGCTGCCTCATACTGGGCTATGCCGGCGTTGACCTGGCTGATGCCGCCGTCGATGGTGGTCTCTGCCCCCTGCAGGAAACTGCCGAAGTCGACATAGCCACCAGCGGTGTTCACCATGATGTTGTGGATCTTAGCCTTATAGGTGGCAGTGCCGTAGAGCAGGCGCAGACCGCCGTAGACAGCGAGGTCGGGAGTGATCTTATAAGCAGCACCGAGCTGGAAGCCGAAATAGTAGTTGCGGCCCTGCATGTAGCCACCCATGTCGTAGCCTGTAGCGCCAAAGGGCTTCAGTTGGTTGGCGATGCTGCCGACAACGCTCTCGAAGGAGCCAAGGCCGTCGGCAAACTCACAACTGCCGCCACCGCCAGGCACGGAGAAATTGAACTGGATGCTCCAGTCACCTTTATTATAGGCAGCCTGCAGGGAGGGGATGAACGGTGCATCGGCCACGCCCTCGAAGGTCTTGACGGTATTACCGCCGTTCTTGCGTCCCAAGGCGAAATAGGGATTCGTCGACTCGATGGTACGTGTCTGATGGGCGTACTGCCAGTTGAAGCCTAGATGGAAGCCTTCAGGCAGGAATGCCACACCGGCAGGGTTGGAATAGACACCATCGAGACCGATGGCTGCATCGCGTGCGGGGTTGCGCAGGAAGTCAATGCTCTGATTGGTGTTGGTTAAGATGCCACCTGCTGTGGCGGTCTGTGCGGCTGCGGCCAGCATCACGCCGGCACAAGCCAAAGTCTGTAATTTTTTCATATCCTTAAAACAACTTTTTACATGCCCTGACTGGCAGGGCGCTCAAAATTGGCTGCAAAGGTATATGAATTGTTCAGAATCTCGGTGTTAACGCGCACATAGTTAACGAAGTTTAACAAAAACTGCACACTAATATGCACAAATGTGCAAATCTGTGCAGTTTTTTGCACAAATCCAGGTATCTTTGTGCAGGAATATCACTTCTTCAGGTCGGGATAACTGATACGGGTGTGATAGATGGTCTTCAGCTTCTCGATGAGAACAGTCTTGGCGTAGGCGATGTCGCGGAAGGTGATGGGGCACTCCTTGAAGTAGCCTTCCTCCACCTGTGCGTCGATGAGTCTGTTGACCAGATCACGGATGCTCTTCTCGGTATAGTCTGGCAACGAACGGGAGGCAGCCTCGACGGTATCGGCCATCATCAGGATAGCCTGCTCCTTGGTGAAGGGGTTGGGGCCAGGATAGGTGAACAGCAGTTCGTCGATCTTCTCATCCGGGAAGGCATTCTTCTGCTGCACATAGAAGTACTTGGCCTTGCCCTGTCCATGGTGCGTGGAGATGAACTCCTTGATGACATTGGGCAAATTGTATTTATCGGCCAGCTTCAGGCCCTCGGTGACATGGCTGATAATCATCTTGGCACTTTCGACATAAGGCATATTGGCATGAGGATTCACACCCGACTGGTTCTCGGTGAAATAAATGGGATTAAGCGTCTTTCCGATATCATGGTAGAGGGCACCAGTACGTACCAGTTGACTCTTCGCGCCGATCTTATTGGCAATCTCTGCAGCCAGGTTGCCCACCTGGATGGAGTGCTGGAAGGTGCCAGGAGCCACTTCGCTCATGCGGCGCAACAGTTCCTTATTCATATCCGACAGCTCGATGAGCGTGATGTTCGACGTGAAGCCGAAGGCTTTCTCAATGAGATAGAGCAGCGGGTAGGAGCAGAACAGGAGCAGACCATTGACAATGAGATAGTTGAGCTCGCCACAGTCAATGTCGACGAAGCTGTCATGACGCATCCAGTCGAGGGAAATGTTGGTGAGTGAGGCACCAATGGTGACCAGGATGGCCGTCCAGAACAATTGTGAGCGGCTCGACAGTTCGCGGAGTGAGAAGATGGCAATAAGGCCTGCTACCAGCTCGACAGCCACGAACTCCAGTGGGTGCTGCAAGACGCACGCACACATCAGAATCATGGTGACATGGGTCATAAAGGCCGTCCGCGAGTCCATAAACACGCGGATGAAGATGGGCACCATGACAAAAGGTATGATATAGACATGCAGCACATTATGGCTGACCATCAGCGCCGACACCAGCGTGAAGAGGATGATCAGCGCGTATAGCATGGCGATGGACCGGATCTTCTCGAAATAGTCCTTGCGGAACAATGACAGGAAGATCGTAAAGCACGACACCATGATCGTAATATAGATAATCTGCCCCAGGATGGTGACACTGAATTTACGGTCGGCTTTCTCACGGCGGTCCAGTTCCTTCTGATAGGATAGCAGCACATTGTATGTCTTTGAATCGACGATGTCGCCTCTGTCGATAATCTTCTGACCCTGTTGGGCGATGCCGCTGGCCAGTGCGATGCTGTTGTTCAGGTCGCTCAGGCTGGCCTCACTACGCTCCTTGTCGTAAATGAGGTTTGGCGTGATATAATCGTTCAGATTGCACTTCTGCAGGATATCCCGATAATTCTCGAGGTCAGGATCCGCGAACAGGTCCTCATAGGCCGTCACGGTGGAGTAGAATCTGCTGGTATGGGCGCTGACGGCCGTCTTACCACTGACCATTCTGATGGTGCGTGTGGTATCCTTGGTGGCTGTCGCATAGTCAGAGGTACTCATGATGCCCCGCTGATAGATCGTGCGTAGGCGGGTGGCAATGAGGCTGATGTATTCTGAAGGAAGGCCGGGGATGCCGTCGACATAGTCCTTGGCAAACTGCTTGATCTGCTTACTCTCCAACTCGCTGTTGTAGTTGAAGTAAGGCTCGTATTGCTTCAACAGGCTGTCGCGCTCCTTCTTGACAGCACTCTCACTCTTATAGATGGGGAAGTCGAACGGCGCCCGCAGGTCAGCATAAGCCCATGGCTTTCCTTTCTCCATCTTGAATTGATGACGGGTGTCGCGCGGCAGAGCCCATGCGATGATTGCTACCGTACCAATGACCAGTGCGGCACGGATAAGGAAGTCGCGCCACGTTATGTCCGTTTTAAGACTGAAATTCATCATTTCTTCCAATTTTTCTGCAAAATTACGAAATTATTATGAAATATGCATTATGAATTATGAATTATTTAGTACCTTTGCTCGCAAATTGCAATTTTAATATGTCAGAAAGAAGAGTTAGGGTGCGTTTCGCACCGAGTCCAACAGGGGCTTTGCACATTGGCGGAGTCCGTACTGCCCTGTATAATTACCTATTTGCCCGCCAGCACGGCGGCGACCTTGTGTTCCGTATCGAGGATACGGACAGCAACCGCTTTGTGCCTGGGGCCGAAGAGTACATCATCGAGTCGTTCAAGTGGTTGGGCATCCAGTTTGACGAGGGTGTCAGTTTCGGTGGCGACAAGGGTCCCTACCGCCAGAGTGAGCGCCGTGACATCTATAAGAAATACGTCCAGCAGTTGCTGGATGCCGACAAGGCCTATATTGCCTTCGACACCCCAGAGGAGCTGGAAGCGAAGCGCCAAGAGATACAAAACTTCCAATACGACTGCCACACACGCAGCCAGATGCGCAACTCGCTGACGCTGTCGAAGGAGGAAGTGGATCAGTTGATTGCCGACGGCAAACAATATGTGGTGCGCTTCAAGATTGAGGCTGGACAGGAGGTGCTGGTCAACGACCTCATCCGTGGTGAGGTACGCGTCAAGACCGACATCCTCGACGACAAGGTGCTCTTCAAGAGTGCCGACCAGTTGCCTACCTATCATCTGGCCAACATCGTCGACGACCACCTGATGGAGATCTCCCACGTGATCCGAGGCGAGGAGTGGTTGCCTAGTGCTCCGCTGCACGTGCTGCTTTACCAGGCCTTCGGTTGGGAGGACACGATGCCGCAGTTTGCTCACCTGCCGCTGCTGCTGAAGCCAGACGGCAAGGGAAAGCTCTCGAAGCGTGATGGCGACCGTCTGGGATTCCCCGTATTCCCATTGGAATGGAAGGATCCGAAGACTGGCGAGGTGTCGCGTGGCTATCGTGAGGACGGCTACTTCCCTGAGGCAGTCATCAATTTCCTCGCCCTGCTGGGCTGGAATCCTGGTACTGAACAGGAGTTGTTCACACTCGACGAGCTGGTACCACTGTTCGACATCACGAAGTGTTCGAAGGCCGGTGCGAAGTTTGCCTACGACAAGGGTATCTGGTTCAATCACGAATATATCCTGAAGAAGAGTGCAGAGGAGATTGCCCAGCTGTTCTTCCCAACTGTCAAGGAGCATTGTCCGGACGAGACACCGGAGCGTGTGACAAAGGTCTGTGAGATGATGAAAGACCGCGTCAGCTTCGTCAAGGAGCTGTGGCCGCTCTGTTCGTTCTTCTTCGAGGCTCCCACAGCGTATGATGAGAAGACAGCGAAGAAGCGCTGGAAAAAAGTTGAGGGTTCTGACCCCTCCGAAGGAGTGGGGTCTGCACAGCAGTTAACTGAGCTTATCGGCGTTTTGGAGGGTATCGACGACTTCTCACTAGAGAATCAGGAGCAGATTGTCCACGCCTGGATTGAGCAGAAGGAATATAAGTTGGGTAACATTATGAATGCCTGGCGACTGGCACTTGTCGGCGAGGGCAAGGGTCCTGGCATGTTCGACATTTCCGCTTTCCTGGGCAAGGAAGAGACCATTGCAAGAACAAAACGTGCTATTGAAGTACTCGGATAATGTATAACCTCATCATATATCTCTATCTCCTGGGAGTGGCTGTCTACAGCCTCTTCAACGAAAAGGTGCGGAAGATGTGGCGCGGTGAGCGCGAGGCTTTCCGCATCCTGAAGGAGAAGGTTGACCCTGAGGCCAAGTACATCTGGTTCCATGCTGCCTCGCTCGGCGAATTCGAGCAGGGACGTCCCCTGATGGAGCATCTGCGTAAGGAGCATCCCGAATACAAGATCCTGCTCACCTTCTTTTCGCCATCAGGCTATGAGGTACGCAAGAATTACGAGGGAGCCGATATTATCACCTATCTGCCCCTTGACACTATCACCAACGCACAACGGTTCTTGAGGACAATACGTCCTGTCATGGCTTTTTTTATCAAATACGAATTCTGGTACAACTACCTGCATATCCTGAAGCACAGGAATGTGCCCGTCTATAGCGTTTCGAGCATCTTCCGCGAAGAACAGGTATTTTTTAAGTGGTACGGTCGCCAATATAGCCGTGTGCTGAACTGCTTCTCTCATTTTTTTGTTCAGAATGAGATTAGCAAGGAACTGTTGGCGAAGTTAGGCATCAAAGACGTGACAGTGGTAGGCGACACACGCTTCGACCGTGTGCTGCAGATCAAGGAAGCTGCCAAGCAGTTGCCGATCGTGGAGAAGTTTGTTTCGGGAAAAGGATTGTCTGATGAAAAGCCAAAGGTGTTTGTTGTTGGTTCTTCATGGCCTCCCGATGAAGAAATCTTCATCAATTATTTCAATGCACATCGTAATTGGAAGCTTATCATTGCCCCTCACGTCATCGGCGAGGATCATCTGAAGCAGATAGAGAACCTGCTCGAAGGCCGCAAGGTGGTCAGATATTCGGATTACTCTGAGAAATCAGATTTTGCTGAGGTTTCTGACGCTGAGGTGCTCATTATCGACTGCTTCGGACTGTTGTCAAGCATCTATCACTATGGTGACGTGGCTTATGTGGGAGGTGGCTTTGGCGTGGGTATCCACAACCTGCTGGAAGCTGCCGTCTGGGATGTGCCCGTGTTCTTCGGCCCCAACAACCAGAAATTCCAGGAAGCCCAGAGATTGAAGAAATGTGGCGGTTTTGAGATTAGCAACTACGAGGATTTCGCCCAGCTGATGGATCGCTTCTCTTCAGACCCGCAGTACCTGAAGGAACAGGGACTGTTGGCAGGAGGATTTGTAAATAAAGAGTCTGGTGCTACCGCTATGGTACTATCGGCAGTTGCTTCATATCTTGATAAATGAAGTATATGTGGATGTTGATATTCATGGTGCTACCCCTGTTGGCTATTGTCTATATTGCCTGGCACGTATGGGCGATACTACCTTGGCCTGGCATCTGGAAGGCATTCATCATTGCACTTGGACTACTTTGCTTCCTAATGCTGTTCTTGAGCATCGGACGTAAGTTTGAGGCCCTACCCCTTTCGCTGGCGCAGGCACTCTATCAGATAGGCACATCATCGATTATCATCATGCTGTATCTTGTCATGGTCTTCCTCGTCCTCGACCTGGGCAGACTTGTCCATCTGGTGCCCAAGTCATTGCTTTACTCCAACTGGCAATCCGCCCTGGCTATCTTTGTGCTGCTATTCGGCGTGTTCCTCTACGGGAACATCCATTATAATAATAAGGTACGCGTAGCCCTTGAACTCAAGTCGTCGAAGCCATTGCCTAAGGAGTACAGAGTGGTCATGGCCAGCGACCTGCACCTGGGCTATCACAATCCCCGCAAGGAACTGGCCCGCTGGGTGGATCTCATCAATGCCGAGAATCCCGACTTCATCCTGATTGCAGGCGATATCATCGATGGTAGTATCCGTCCCCTGTTGGAAGAGCGGATGGCTGAGGAGTTCCGCAGGCTGAAAACACCCGTCTATGCCTGTCTGGGCAATCATGAGTACTACAGCGGGACACCTGAGGCACAGCAGTTCTACAAGGATGCCGGTATCCATCTGCTGAGCGACAGCCATACAGTCATCGACAGCGCCATCGTCATCATCGGACGGGATGACCGTACCAACATGCGCCGTAAACCCATCAAGGAGCTCATGACATCAGCAAATGGTCAATTATACACCATTCTCCTCGACCACCAGCCCTATCAGCTGGAGCGCTCCGAGGCTGCTGGCATCGACTTCCAACTGAGCGGACACACCCACCGCGGACAGGTATGGCCCATCTCCTGGATTACCGATCATATCTATGAGTGTTCCTGGGGCAGTCACCAACGGGGCAATACGCAGTACTATGTCTCGTCTGGTATAGGCATTTGGGGCGGCAAGTTCCGCATCGGCACGCAATCAGAATATGTTGTGGCAACAATTAGGAATTAAGAAATTAATGATAAGATGAAGAAGTATTTTGTATTATTGGTTATAGCAGTGGCACTGATGAGTGCCGGTAAGCAAGACAGCGCCATCTCTAAAGAAGATGGTGTCTACGTTGTCAATACAACCACCCTCACACAGGATGTTGAAGGCTACAACGGCCCCGTGCCCATCAAGCTCTACATCAAGAAGAACAAGATTGAGAAGGTGGAGATACTGAAAAACCAAGAGACGCCTAAGTACATGGCACAGGTCAAAAAAGCCATGCTGAACGCCTGGGACGGACTGACCGTGAAGGATGCCAAAAGCAAGCAAGTCGACGCCGTCACTGGCGCCACCTTCACGTCGAAGGCTCTCATTGAGAATGTCCAACGGGGTCTCGACTATTATCAGAAGAACAAGTAATCACTGCTGCTCTCTCCGCTTCTGCCAGATCTCAACGGAGTTGACGATGTTCTGCCAGAGGATATAGCAGCCTGGACCTACCGACGAGAGCGGGTTCAGGTAAGTATAGGCCATCCAGATGGCGAAGGCTGTGTTTTTCTGTCCGAGCGCCTGTCCGGACTCTTGCGTGTGGTTGAAATAGTGACCGATAAAACGGCCTACGGCAAACTGCACGATGCACATCACCAGTCCCAGCAAGGCAATAGCCATCAGCAAGACGACAGTAGTATTGGCATGTACGATATTCTTCACTGTCGTGCCAGTGACAATCATCAGGGAACAGGACCAGAGATAATAGCTCAAGTCGCGTACTGAGATGATTCTCTGATGCAGACGATGCATATAGTGCTTGACGACATAGGCCAGCAGCATCGGCACAATCAGCACGATAAACACCTCATACAGTATCTTGATGAAAGCAGCCCAGAATGTCATGTCGGCACCTTTCTCGATAAGGGGAAAGCAGACAGGCACCAGAAGAGCCGTGATAAAGTTAGAGAGGAATGTGTAAGTTGTCATCTGCTCGAGCGACCCGCCCAGTTTCTGTGTGACAACGGCAGCGGCAGTGGCACAGGGCGAGATGATGCACATGAGGATGGCTTCCATCAGGATCAGACTGTCGCCCGTCATGTGGAAACCCAGAATCAACCCCATCATCACACCAATGAAAACCACCTGAAACATTCCCGTCCAGAAATGCCACGCCACAGGGCGCAACTGACGGAAATCCACCTTACAGAACGTGACGAAGAGCACCAGGAACATGAACAGCGGCAGGATGGCGTCGCAGATGGGTGCAAAGAAACGGGCCGCCTCATCCAACTGCGGCGTAAAGCCGAAGATGAGGTAGATCACGGTCCCCATGCCCATCGCTACAGGCAGTGTCCAGTCCTTGATGAATCTTACAATGTCCATCCTCAGAATTTCGTAGGTTCCGTCTCGCCTTCCTCGAGATAGAATTTCGAGTAAGCCACATAGTGCTCGGCATTGTCCGTCTGTCCTGGACGTACTGGCTTCAAGTACTTGGCAGGCACGCCACCCCAGATTTCTCCTGCAGGAATCTTGGTGTTCTGCAATACCAGCGCTCCTGCAGCCACGATAGAGCCTTCGCCCACCTCACAGCCGTCGAGCAGCGTCGACCCCATACCGATAAGGGCATGGTCATGGATGGTACAGGCATGAACGGTAACATTATGTCCGATGGTGACATACGAACCGATATGTGTAGGACCCGTATCGAAGGTCACATGCACACAAGAACCATCCTGAATGTTCGTACAATTGCCGATGGTGATAGGAGCCACGTCACCTCGCACTACGGCATTGAACCACACCGAGCACTCATCGCCCATCGTCACATCACCCACAATTGTGGCATTCTCGCTGAAATAACAGTCTCGCCCCCATTTGGGAGCGAGACCGCGATAAGATTTGATCAAAGCCATCACAATTCGTGTAATTCGTGAAACACGTAGTCAAAGAATTAGAGGTTCGGATTAATCTTGCTCCACTCAGAGATGGGAGGAACGATGTTCAGTGTAACCAGTTCGTCGCGCATCTTGCAGAGGTGCTCATAGCTCTGATCCAGCTTGGCGTTCTCCTCAGCAGTACCCTGGGGAACCTCAAACTTGGCACCCTCGGCAGTCATGGTGGTCTTCATGGCCATCATGATGTGGTCGTACTTGT
>ERZ809472.405-NODE-405-length-10259-cov-4.068797_pt1 | contig 10259 bp, 25 predicted proteins | sample MGYA00521274_ERZ809472 | MGnify/ENA primary metagenome ERZ809472 (study PRJEB31581, sample SAMEA3312791) | metagenome | study: EMG produced TPA metagenomics assembly of the PRJEB8939 data set (Metagenomic analyses of Rumen microbiomes reveals... | reverse complement strand
ACACAAGTCACGTATTGGCCAGTACGCTGCTCTCCTATCTTCTTGCGGTTTCGTTTGACAATTAACACATATTCATTCGCTTCGTTCAATAGCTCAACCGCCATGCTTTTTTGACTGTTAATTCCCACCATGTTATAAATATTGTTTTAGTTCAACATCATCGTAATAATACCATTCGATGCCTCCAGCCTTCTTGCGTTCCTTGTTACATACATGTCGGATGTTTCTTGCGTTTATTCCAGTCTTGGCCTCTGCATCCTTGCTGCTTTCAAAAAAGACTACCAGCTTGTCTTTGACTGCTGCAATGGCTTTTCTATTCCAGCCACCTATGCTTGGTCTGCCATTGTGAGTGAGACAAGCTCTCACTTTCTCTTGCATCTCTGGAGATAGCCATTCATCCCATTTTTTGCCTTTGTTGGCTGGTGTGTTACCTTTTGGAAATTGGCCATTATTTTTTCTATAAGGCACTTGGCCTATCATTGTGTCTAAATCAAACATGGCTCACCATTTTTTCTTTCTTTTATGGTCAAAGTCTTCTTCACTTTCCAGACCATTCTCCCAGAGCATATTTCTCATTCTATTGCCTTTTCTCTTGTCGGCAATGCTCATCTTCTTGTGGCTACCATTGCTGGCTCTCCACTTACCTTTGCTTCTTCTCTGCATATTAAATTGAATTTTCGTTTTTTATTCTCATTAGCTGCCTATCTATTTTTTGATTGAAGAAGCTTAAAATGGTCTTATCATCCAAATTCAGTTCTATATCCAGAGCTGACAGTGCAGCAATATACTCACTGATTATAGTCCTTACACTTTCCTCATTCTTGCCAGTGTTGGCATAGTGTGCAATGTTAGCTATTAAGATTATGGCATCATGTGCCAGCTCAAAGCTTATTACTGTATTGTTGTGGAAAATTTTGTCTTTGGCTTGCTTTATAAGTCTTTCTTCCTTCTCTGCATCTTCAGTGAATTTTAAGTAAAATTGATTTATAAGTACGTAGCAGTCTGCCAATTCTTCTTCCACATGCCTTTTATTTTCTTTGCTTTGCTCATCCATATAGTCTTGGATGGCTTCTGCCAGCTCTGCAGTCTCTTCCATCAGCTTCTTGGCTTGATGTCTTACACCATAATGGTGTATTATCATGTTCAGTTTTGCTTGTGTCTCCTTTTCCATATCAATTGAGCATATCTATGATGGCTTTAATAGTGCATGTTTGTGGGCTATGCTTTATGTGCCTTGCTTGGCGCAATGCTCTTTTCTTCAGCTCCAGCTCATAGTTGTAACACATAAGCAGATATTCAAACTTGTGTTCCTCAAAATCCTCTATCCAGTCCATATCAGTCAAAGAATCTTGCTCTTTGATGGCTGGCTTCAATAGACTTTCCCAACATTTTTGTGTCGGCTTGAAGCCAGTGGCAGCTTCAAATTTTCTAATGTTAATCATAGCTCAAAGTTAAGTTGGTTATCCCAGTATTTGGTTATTGCATTGTCAACTTCTCTTTCAGCTTCTTTGCAGTATTTCAGCACCATTGCATCTCTTTTCTTGAAATACTCTTTTTGCATTTGTCGCATGTCAGCAAATTTCATTAAGATGCTCTCTGCCTCTTTCAGTCTTTTTTCCATCTTTTATAGTCTTTCTATTGATTTCACTCCAATAATCTCATCACCTTCATACTGGATGCTCTTTGCGTTTTTGGCTGGCTTGTAATTCAGCTCAAAATATTCCACTTCTCCGTTTACAAATGTCACCTTGTATGCATATCTTCTTGGCATGCAGCCAGTGACCATCAAAGCAGCCAGCAGAATGATGATTTTTTTCATAGCATGAGCTTTGCTTGGATGGTTTTCCACATCGGTTTTGCAGCATAGCAGATAACCACTGCCAGTGCCAATGCAAAAATGTAATGCGAATCATAGATAAGGTAGCCAATGCCACCTATTGTTGCCAGAATGAGAGATGCCAGCACTGCCATGCCAGACAAACCTCTCCAGATTGTTTTTAGTGTCTCCATTGTTTTGTGTTTTTGGTGTTATAAAATTAGTAAATTTATTGATTTATTGTGCTTTTTCTGCTGGTTTCGGTGCAAAATTCTCACATGCTTGCTCACTTATCACTCTCTTATATTTGCCACTGAAAAGGCAGCTAACCAGTGTCGGCTTTCCATCCACACTTAAGTTGGCAAAATTCCAGTCTTCAACCGCCAGAGCGCATTCTCCACACCAGTGCTGCTCTTTCTGCTCTTTTTTCACTCTCATGGCCTCACTCTTACTTGATATTTGTACTTTTCTTTTATCGGTTGTCTGCTTTGTAGCTGCAAGCCATGCTTTTTGAGCCAGTCTTCAACTTCAATCAGTGACTTTCCGCCAAAGTTGCGTATCTTCAGTAAGTCATATTTAGTCATTTGGCAAAGCTGGCTTACTGTCTTTATGCCACATGACATGCATGCATTTATTGTCCTTATTGAGAATTCTTCTATGTCAAATATTCTCTTTGCCAATATCTCATCATCTTTTATCTCCGCTCCTATATTGTAATAATAATTCAGTTTTTCTTTAAGATGGTCAATAACCATCTGCTTGACTTCAATTCTGGTTTTCAGTGCCTTGTTTTCCTCTTGCAGTTCAGTAAGTTTTGGCATGTTGCGTATCATCTGCACCAGCCTTCTTATCTCTTTGTTGATTATCTGCAGTGTCCTTTCTCTGGATAGACACCATTCCTTCTGCTTCTCATCAATGATGCTGGTCATGCCTTCTTGATATAATGACTCTATATCAAAATATCTTTTGGTGTTATTGGTGAATATCCTATTGAGCTGCTTGACTGTCTCAACCAATAGCCATTCCATTGTTCTATTATGTTTCAAGCTGGCCTTAATTTCCTTCCTTTTAGCTTCCAGCTCTTTTTCCATGCTGGCTATATTGGCCTCTGCTTCCATGATTGAGATGTAGTCTTTGATGTAAGCCTCAAAATCGGCTCTGCTGACATTCCAGCCAGATTTGGTTTTCTGGCCAGCTATCACTCTTGCTCTTAACAAGTAGGTGATGTTGCTGTATGAGCAGTTAAGCCTTCTGGCCATCTCTGCCACTGATATTTTCTCTTGCGCCATCATTTTTAGAAAATTGAAATTGATGCCTTCTGGCCTTTGCAATATTGCTCCACTTGCTCTATGTCACTTACAAACTTATGGCCGTATCTTTGCGGAATGTAGCCATTGCTTGTCAGCTCCATGCTGGCTCTCCAGCCAAAGTTGATATACTCCACTACTATTGTCATTCTGGCCTCTTGATTGCGGAAGGTTGTGCTGACTTTCTTGTAATAGTAACGCATTCCTTCTATCTTCTCAAAACCGTTTTCCAGCAGTTGCTTCTCAATGTTTTCCATAATACCTTGTCTTTAATAGTTTTGTGTCTTATGACATGGCAAAGATATAAAACTTTTTGAATTACCAAACATTTTTTGTATTAGAAAAGTGTTAGTTGTTTTATTACTTTTCCATTTTCGTTTATCTCACCTTTGCACTCTCTGGCAAAACGCTCATTACCTTTGTCAAAATATTCTTTGTCAAGCTCGCAGCCATAATAGTCAAATCCCATTTTGTATGCTGCTATTCTGGATGACTGGCTTCCCATCATTGGGTCAAAGATACTTTTACACCCCCCCCGTAAGTTTTTAAAATCCAAGCATATAGAGCAATCGGTTTTTGTGTTGGGTGTATGCGCAACTCTTTGTGTTTCATATTGCCTTGCAGCATACCAGCCCATTTGAATTTAAATTTGCGCACAGCAGTTGGAAAATTAGCCCAAGCCAGTTCGCAGTCGGCAAAATGATTTTCTCCGTTTTCCTTATCCCAAACTAACCAACATGGTGAATCGATAGGTATTCTGCTGATAAAATGATTTGCACCCCAAATAATTGCGTGCTTGCTAACTCGCAAAAGTTGCTTAAACCATTCTTCGGTTGGCGGCTCAATATCCCAGTTTTTCTTTGTGTAGTTAGTGCTTTTGGCCAGTACATCACCGCCAATTTTGCCGCCATCCATTTTTATTCCATAAGGTGGGTCTGCTATTGCCAAGTCAAATTTCTTGTCTGGCAGTGTCTTCATAAACTCTATGCAGTCACAATTATATACTTCACTTACTGGCATAATATTAGGTTTTTAAAGTTTATATTGCATGATAGCTTGTCTCTGCATGGTAGATGCTTCTATCTTCCTCACTGTAGGTGCCTCTTTTCTGGTATGCTTCCAGTCTTCTGGTTGTGGCTGCATATTCGTTTCTTAAGCGTAGGTAGTCAGCAGTGTTGCCTTTTTCTGCTGCTTGCATCATGGCATCCGAAAGCCTATGCGCTTGCTGCCTTAAAGCCTTTATTTTGTCATGCTCCATTGTGGCTGGTGACTTGGTGTTATGGTGGCTATTGTCTTTAAAAGGCAGCAGCACTGTCTTGACACCTTGCTCTTTGGCCCTTTGAGTAGCCAGCTTCTCTTTATGCAATTTGACTGCCAGCTTGTGCTTGGCGGTTGAATAGCCTATAGTCTGCATGTAACGTAGTGTTATTGTTTTGTTGAGGCCAAGAAATTGAGCTATTTCGGTTGCTGAAAGCTCTGGCTTCTGGTGCCACACTTCTTTGATTGATGCCTTTTGGCTTTGTGTTAATGATGTCTCCATATTATTTGTTTTTAGGTAAGTCTTTTTTTAGGTAGAAAAACACTTTATTATCAATAGTTATCTTTCCAAAGTCACTCTTTTCACCACAACTGTCCGTGTCTTGATAGCCTCTGGCAATGAGCCAGCAGTAGCCAGAATGATTGTAGAGCTTCATCGGCTTGTCGAAGCTCATGAAGTCGGCAATGGTGAAGGTAGGAAAGAGCTGCTTTCTTTTTAGGCTTTTGACTGCATCTTTCACTCTCTCAATCGGCCATCTATCCTCAACAATGTCTTGCATGAGAATGGCCATGAAAGCATCAGTCATTTTCGGATATACAATCAGCAGTTGAGCAGTCTCTGCAGCTATCTCTTGCTTTGATGCTGGCTTTCCTTTGTAGGTGGTGACTTCATAGCTCATGTCATTCACTTGCTTGACTTCTCTGCCATCTGGCATTCTACATACCATTGGCTGCAAAGGCATACTCTGCGATTCTTTCAGCTCGCTCTTGAATTGAGCCACTGCTTGCTCCATTGTTGTTTCCATACTTTTGTGTTTTTAATTCAAAAATTCCCTCATATCTATTGGCTATAGATTGCTCTATTATTGCCTTCATTGTTTCTGGATTGCCGTTTCCTAATTTGCAAAGGTGTTTTAAGAATATCTTGAATGATGTTGCCGACTTATAGCTTTTCCTAAATTCAGCTTTTTTGTAGTTTATCCACATCTCAATATCTTCTGCTATTCGCATAATAGGCGACCTAATTTCTTCTGGCATTTCATTAACCGCTTGCGCATAATCTATATTATCTTCTTTATTTCTTTTATTCTTTATTTCTTTAGTTGTGGTTATTTGTTGGTTATTCGTTGGTTGCTCGTTGGTTATTTGTTGGTTATTCGTTGGTTGCTCACCACTTTCTATTGATTGATAACTGTCATAGTTATTGATAGTTATAATAGTATATTGGTTGGTTGATGTGGTGGTTATTTCTCCAGTGCTTTCCAATTTTTTTAAAGCAGTCCTCACTTGCTGCTCCGTTAATGAAGTCTCTTGTGCAAGTGCTATCCTTCCAGTGATGAGACTGCCTCTCTCTATCTTTTTTCCATGCCAGCTTCTTTGCTCATAATTGGCGGTCAGTAGCAGATGCAGAAATAGTCTTACTACGTTTATATCATCGTACCATTCCCATTCTAATAGTTTCCGATGTAGTTTTATCCAGCCTTCCATGTTTTCTCTTATAAAACCGCTTTCGATAGGCTTGAAGGCCTATCTACTTGCGGCAACTTTCTAAAAAATAATGCCTTGCTATTTATCCAGTTGTCTGGTACCCAACCGAACAATAACAAGGCATTTGTTATCAGTCACACAAGTACCAGTTGTGTCTTTTATGTATGTGCAAATATAGCAACATCCTTTATTCTGGCAAGAGTTTTTCCATCTCTTTAGTCATTATTTCCTTGTTATGAGCCATCAATTTTTCAAGCTCAAAAAAGTATTATCTAATGTTTTTTGCCATTTTGAATTTGGCAAGTTGTGCCTTCTGCAGCGTTTCAAAGATGTCACTCTCTCCAGCACCAGAGGATACTCCCATCTCATAATCAAACTCATAGACATCTTCACCAAAAGATGCTTTTCCAGAATATCCAGTGATTGTGGCTTCTCGTATTTCATCTTTTATGTCTCCACGCCACACATAAACTTTTTGTCCTTCTTTGTATTTCATTGCATATTTATTCATTAAGTTTTACATAAGCTGCTGCAAGTATCACCGATTCTGGCAGCGTATAACCAAAGGCTTTTCTCCATGACATCTGGAGATATTGTTTGTTGAAATAGCCAACCAAGTCTCCATTGTAATAGACTGCCAGCTTATTGCCATTGGCCTTTTTTATTATCCAGTTTCTCTGGCCTCTCTCACTGAAAATAGCTGATAGACTTAACATGACTACTCTCCTATTACATCGAAAATGCTTAACTGTTTGTTGTCTTCACTTAAATCCAGCCAGTAGACTTTAGTGCCAGTTGTCTTGCTTATTATCATGTCTTTTATTGGCATGCCTTTTTGCCTCAACACACTGATTAACTTATGAGCATCAGCAGTGTGACATTCTTGGTTAATTTGAATGGCAGTGTATTTCTTGCCAGATGCCAGCAAAGCCCTCACTTGTCTTTGCTTCTTTTCCCTTTGTTCTAAAATCTTTGTGTCCATTGTCTTATTGATTTAAAAGTTGTTTTATTTCGTTTAATTGTTGTTTGTAGATGGCCATCTCCTCTTGCACCATTTTCTCTTTTTCCTTATTCAGTGCTTTTATCTGGCCTTTTAGTGTCCTTGTCAGTTTCTCATATTTGGCTTGTATGGCAAACACCTTTTCGCCATGCGTTTGGCCTAACTCCGTTTTGCGTTTTCGATATTCATCCAGTGTTATTGTTGTGCCTTGCGCTTCGCCATAAGATTGTTTGAAGTAAGCCATAATCAATATCCGTTTTTTATTAATCTTAAATTTTCTTTTGCCAATGATATAAGTGTCCTTAAATTGTCACTTATATGCACGCTGCTTCTATTTAGCCTCTCCACCCATGTGACAAGCTTTATTTCCTCACTGCAATGTGCCTCTGCATACATCTTTCCGACAGTGGCAGAAAGTTGTGAGATTTCAATAAAGTTGGCTTCCATCACCTTCTTCATCTTGTCATTAAGGATAGCTTTTGCTTCAGCAAGCAGCATGCCAGTCCTTGCTATGATGGTGTTAAGCTCTGCCAGCCTTCTGGCCATAACATCTGCATCATCGGTCGGTGGCTGCTCTAAAAAGAGCTGGTATTGCTCCAGCTCTATGAGTATATCCTTCTTTTCCATGACTATTGAGCAAATGGTAAGTCTTCATTTTTTGCTACTTGCAGCAGCTCAATCCTCATGGCTTGCATCTCCAGCACTGGCTTTGCCTCACCTTCTTGCATGTAAGCTCTTGCTCTTGGCTTGCCTTCTATTAGCAGCATTGTGCCTTTGGTTAAGCAAGCAGCCAGCTTGTCACTTGGATTGCTCAAAGAGACTGGCACCCACAATGTTGTTTTCTCATAGCTGCCATCTGCTGCCTTCTTCTGCTGGTCTATTGCCACATTGAAGTTTGCCACTTTGCCACCATCTTGGAAGGCCTTAATGTCGGCATCCTTGCCGATTCTACCAATAATTACCCAGTTATTCATTGTCTTTAGTTTTAGATTGTTGAAATTCCTTGTCTAATTGCGTTAAAAGCTCCAGTGCTTGGCTTTTTAAAAAGGCACCAGTGCCACAACATGCCTCATGCAATTCAAAAATAGCTTTCTTGTGTGCATTTTTTTTCTCAAAATACTCACTTCTATTCATTCTCTGCTTCTCATGGATGGCATTCTCTTCTGCAAATGAGTCTTGAATTTGCTGACTGAAATTTTGAAGTCCTTGCCTTCTCAATTCAGCTCTGGTGTTTAGCACATCCCTCAACTGGATGCCTAAAATGTTTTTGTTCTCATCAAAGTCTCTACTTGCAGCATTAATAGCATCCACATGCTTCTGCCTTAACTCATAGTAGTTGTCAAGATTTTCTTTTTGTTTTCTCCTAAATTCATTTGCAATTTGTAATTGCTTTTCGTTGTAATCACTCATGACTGTTTTCTTTAAAAGTTTGATAATAGTTTTATTAAAGCTCATTTTCCTCTTTTTTGATTGTTATTTTCACATAGCCTTTGGTAGCTACCTTCTTTGTGTAATTCTCATAGATGCCATCCTTCTTTAGCTTGTCACTGTCCACCATTGTCTTCTCACTGTCTGCCACTCTGGTAATGCGTAGCTTTTCAGTGTCAAGTCTGGTGACTGCATTGGCATCCATCAGCTCTTTGAAAAATTCACAAAGCTGCTTCTTCTTGTCGGCAAGCTCATCTTTCTGCCTATCCAGCTCAATAATGGCATCTTCTATTTGTGCCAGTGTTGCAAGCTGCTTCTGCTGCTCATCAGTCAAAGACAAGGTGTTCTCTGGTTTCTCCCATTCCTCATTGGCTGCTGCTGCTTCTGCCAGCAAGCTTACAATAATTGCTTTGTCAATCTTTTGCACTTCCACCAGTTTGGCTTTCTTGTCTCGCAGCCATATACCATAAAGCTTTCCAGCAGCAAATCCATTCTGCAGCTCAAAAAGGTAAGCATAGATACTCAACTGCCATGATAAATATTCAGTGTCCAGCTCATAGGTTGTTTTGATGTCATAAAGATTGTAGTTTGAATCCACAATGTCTATTGAGCTGGCAAAGTGCTTTTTGTCGGTCACCAAATATTCACTCTCAATGAAGTTGATGTTGTTTTCAAGCTGCAGCCTTAAAAATCCATCTATCTCTGGTGCCTTGTCCAGAATAGGAAAGCCAGTCAGCATCAGCTCTATCTCCTTGTGTATGCTCTTGCCTCTTGCTGCAGCAGCTTCCAGTGTCTCTTGGCTTATGCCATCATACTTGCCTTTGCAGATATAGTCTTTGACTATTTTAGTCACTCCTTTTAGCTGGTGGTCACCAAGCCAATATTGGTGTTTGTCTTCATCGAAAACCACCTTTGAAAATTGCAGATTGCTCATTGTTGTTGATTTTTAATAAGGTTAGCTTTTATTTGTGTCACTTTGGTAATAAATTGAGATTCTTTCTGCAGTCTCGGAAACTGTTTCCAGACATTCTGCAGCTCCTCAATAGTTTGTGCATTTTCGGCTGCATAAAGGCCAGTTTGAAGCTCTGCATCATCGGCTCTTTTGGCTGCTGCCTTTGCCACTTTCACTTCCTCTGCCTCAACCTCTGGCAAATCTTCTCCAGCATAGATGTATAAACCAAGTCCAAACATTGCCAGATTCTTTGTCAAGCAGCGCATGATAGTTTTGTTGATGTCGAACATGGTTGCTGCTGGCACCGTATAACTGCCTTTTTTGGTTGTTACTTGGTATGGCTCTCCTTTCATTGCCTTATTATGCCTATCCATGACTGGTAGCCACATCTCATAAGTGGTGCCTTCTATTGTCACATTTGTATAGACCATGTAGCCAGTGAGAGCATCATAAACATACGGCAAGCCATTAAATTTGACTACCTCATAGCTTGCATCTGGATAGCTCCTTTTGGTTGCTGCCCACGCCCAGCACCAAGAAAGGTAGGTTAAGCCAGTCTCCTCAATTTTGTCGGTTTTTTCGTTCACATTGATAGCACTCAATGTCTCAAACACATTTAATGCCTTCTCTTTTTTAGTTGTTTGTGTCATTGTAATAATTATTTAATGTTTATACTTAAAAGTAAGGGAGCATTTCTCCCTCACCTTTATATCATTCTTGTCTCACAAATTGCAGTGTAGTCTTCACTCATAAATTTTTGGATGGCTTCTTTTGCTGCATACCATGTGAATCTGCCAAGCTTCTTGCCTCTATTCACACCTTCTATGACTCTTACTTCAAACAGTCTGCCATTCATTATGGCTTTTTCTAATTCGTTAAAACCTTGTGTCTTCATAACTTTAATCTTTAATAGTTTTGTGTCTTATGACATGACAAATATACAAAAGGTTTTAATACCACCAAATAAATTTTGTATTTTTTTTAATATTTGTGTGATTTTTTTTGACTAGC
>ERZ809472.404-NODE-404-length-10265-cov-7.229971_pt1 | contig 10265 bp, 7 predicted proteins | sample MGYA00521274_ERZ809472 | MGnify/ENA primary metagenome ERZ809472 (study PRJEB31581, sample SAMEA3312791) | metagenome | study: EMG produced TPA metagenomics assembly of the PRJEB8939 data set (Metagenomic analyses of Rumen microbiomes reveals... | reverse complement strand
CACATTATTCAAATGCTTTATATGTCACAAATTATCTATTAAGAATATTTCCATATTCATTTTGCTCTATAGAATTAATGGGAAAAGGATTTGATGACCCAAATAGACTTTTTTCATCTATCGAGGATAATTTTGATAATGCATTTTCTCAAAAAGGGGATATAAGAGAGTTAATTCCTGAATATTATTATTTACCAGAAATGTTTATGAATGGAAATGGACTATTTTTTGGAAAGAAGAGAAACGGAGTTCTTGTTGATAATGTAGAAATGCCTTCCATTAAAATTAATTTAAATGAAGGAAAATCAAAAAAAAATAATAAAAAAAATAAATATATAATATATAGGGAAAATTTCTGGAACTGGTTGCAAACCTCATTTTCACGAAGAAAGGAGTTAAAGCAATGTAAATGTTTAATTTTGTTGAAATAGTAACGGTTGAAACGAAAAAGAACAAGATTGTGATTGAACCAAGATTTAAGATTGGAATCAAAGATTCTGACTTAATGGTTCGAGGCAGTGATTTTTATGCAGTATATGATAACGAGTCTGGATTGTGGGTTAAAGATGAAGATTTTGTAACAGAACGAATTGATAGAGATGTTGCAGAATATTATGAAACTTGTGAGAAGAAAGACGGTTATGTATACACCCCATTATATATGAGACATAGTGATTCGGGAATTATTGATAAATTTCATAAATATTGTCAAAAGCAACTGAGAGATAACTATGTTGAATTGGATAGCAAGCTTACATTTTTAGATGATGTGGTAGACAAAAAGAAATATGTATCTAAAAAGTTACCATATAATATGTATGAAGGCGAAACACCATGCTGGGATGAATTGACGAATACATTATATCCTAAAGAAGAGCTTGATAAGATCAAATGGGCATACGGTTCTGTATTTACAGGTGACTCTAAAAAGAATGATAGATTTTTAGTGTTATATGGTGAACCAGGAACTGGTAAATCAACAATCTTGAATGTTGGGCAACAACTATTCGATGGATATTGGAATGTATTTGATGCTAAATCATTAGGTGCTGCAAAAGATTTTGCGTTAGAATCATTCAAATTAAACCCGTTAATATCTATTCAACATGATGGAGATTTATCAAAAATAGAAGATAATACAATGCTTAATTCTATAGTGTCACACGAAACGATGGAAATTAATGAAAAGCACAAAACAAAATATTCCATGAAGTTTGACACTATACTATTAATGGGTACGAATAAACCAGTTAAAATCACTGATGCTAAGTCGGGTATCATACGAAGACTCCTTGATGTATATCCGTCTGGAAACAAGGTACCAAAAAACAGATATTTAGAGTTAGTTGAAGGAATAAAGTTTGAATTAGGAGCGATAGCATATCAATGTAAAGAGAGATATCTAGAGCTTGGCCCAAACTACTATGATGACTATATTCCTGTAAGAATGCTTAGTGAGACTAACGATTTCTACGATTTCGTTGAGTATTACTATGATGATTTTGCCAACGCCGAATATGTAACTCTACAAGATGTCTGGACTATGTATCAAGCATATTGTGATATGGCAAAAGTTCGTTATCCATTAAATAGAAAGAAAGTCGCTATCGAAATAGGAAATTATTTTAATGACTTTAAAGCAAATTATTTTCCAGATAAAGGTAATCATGTTAGGAATGCGTATTTTGGTTTTAGGTTTAGTAAATTCATGAAAGACTATACCGAAAATGTTCCTAAGATAACAGAAAAGAAATCATGGTTGAAATTTGATAAACAAAAATCAATACTTGATGATTTTTGTAAAGATTGTCCAGCACAGTTAGCAACAGAAAGCGGAACTCCAAAGGCAAAATGGAGTGAAGTAACAACAACGTTAAAAGATATTGATACAAGCAAACTACATTATCTTAAACTTCCTAATCCTACAAAAGAGTCTGCACATATATTTGTAGACTTTGATCTTAAGGATGAAAATGGTAAGAAGTCTCTTGAGAAGAATATAGAGGCTGCTTCCAAGTTCCCAGAGACATATGGCGAATTAAGTAAGAGTGGGTGTGGTATACATCTACATTATATTTATGATGGTGATGCGAGTAAACTATCAGCCGTGTATGATGATAATATAGAAGTGAAAGTCTGTAACGGCAATGCATCAGATAGGCGAATGCTTACCAAATGTAATGATAAACCAATAGTACATATTAGTTCTGGATTACCCTTTAGAAAAGAGGAGAAGAAAGTGATAGATGATAAAGTCTTTGCTAATGAGAAAGCAATCAGAAGAATGATTGTTAAAGCTCTCAACAAAGAAGTTCATGCAGATACATCATCAAACATAGATTTTATATGCTGGATACTCGACCAAGCATATAAGAAGAAAGGTTTTATATATGATGTGTCTGATATGTATCAGGCTGTCTTATATTTTGCATCATGTAGTACAAATCAAGCGCAGAGATGTTTGAAGAAAGTTGCTCAGATGCATTTTAAATCTGAAGAAGATCCAGTTGCGGATATTTCTAAAGAAGTTGATAAGAAGCTGGTGTTCTTTGATGTAGAGGTATTCCCTAATCTTTTCCTTATTAATTGGAAGTTTAGGGGTAAGGAACAAAAATGTAAAAGGATGATCAATCCGTCGCCCAGGGAGGTAGCTTCGTTATTTAACTATAGACTTATAGGATTTAATAATAGAAGATATGACAATCACATCTTGTATGCAAGAGCTCAAGGATATTCTATAGAAGAACTCTATAAGTTATCTAAGAGAATTGTAAATGCAGAGAAGAGCGTTGCGAATAATTATTTATTTGCAAATGCTTATAACTTGTCGTATGCAGACGTGTATGATTATACTTCCGCACATAGACAATCTTTGAAGAAATGGGAGATTGAACTCCATATTCATCACAAAGAATTGGGCTATGATTGGAATCAACCAGTTCCTGAAGACAAATGGCTTGAAGTTGCAGAATATTGTGATAATGATGTTTACGCAACGGAAGCTGTATTTGACCATACTCAAGCTGAGTTCATGGCGAGAAAACTTCTGGCAGTTATATCTAAGCTAAGCGTTAACAACACAGATAACCAACATAGTGCGAAGATATTGTTTGGTGAGAATGTCAACGATAAGACTGAAGCATATAAGCAGGAATTTGTGTATACAGATCTTAGTGTAGAATTCCCAGGATACACCTTTGACCACGGTAAGAGTAGTTATATGGGAGAGGACCCAAGTGAAGGTGGATACGCATGGTCTAAGCCAGGTATATATTATGATGTCTGGGTATTTGATGTTGCGTCAATGCACCCTCATTCGGCAATAGCTCTCAACATATTTGGAGATAGGTTCACAAAGCGATATAAAGAAATTGTTGACCTTCGTGTTGCCATTAAACATGGTGATATCGAGAAGGCTAGAACAATGTTCGATGGAGTTTTGGCACCATATCTTCAAGACACAACATATTTGAAAGATATTGCACAGGCTTTGAAGATTGTTATTAATGCTGTATATGGTAACACATCAGCGAAGTTTAACAATCCATTTAAAGATTCTCGCAATGTTGATAATATTGTTGCGAAGCGTGGAGCATTATTTATGATAACTTTGAAGCATGCGCTTCTTGATAAGGGCGTTGAAGTTATTCATTGTAAGACAGACTCCATTAAAGTTCCTAGTCCATCAGAAGAGACCAAGAAATTTATCATGGATTTCGGTAAGAAATATGGATATACATTTGAAGTTGAGAATGTATATGAAAAGATGTGCATTATCAACAAATCAGATTATATTGCTAAGTATGCTGAACCACATATTGATAAAGAGAGTGGTAAAGAGATATTCTGGGCGGCAACGGGAGCACAGTTTGGAGAGCCATATGTATTTAAGACATTGTTCTCCAAAGAAGCTATCGATTTTTATGATGTATGTGAAACTAAAGAAGCGAAGACAGCATTATATTTGGATTTTAATGAAACAAATCCAAGTAATCCAACATTTATTGGTAAGGTTGGTTTGTTTACGCCAATTAAACCTGGATATGGTGGAGCAGAACTTCTTAGGCAAGCAACTGCAAAAGATGGTAGTATAAAGTATGATTCGGTTCAGAAGACAAAAGGATATCGATGGGTCGAATCAGAAACAATTGACAAAAAGCATTACAAAGATATTGTTGACCTCTCATATTATGCAGAACATGTTGACGCAATGAAAGCAGAGATTAATAAATATGGTGATGTAGAAGAATTTATAGCATAAGGAGAAAATTTCTATGAATGACGTAAAAGATATGGTAATCAAGATTCTCTCTTCAAGAGAAGAGATCGAGAAGGAAGCTGAGAAGTATGCAAACAGAAAGGATGTTACTCCTGTTCTTGCACTCCCAGAAGATATCAGAATTTCCAAGAGAAATTTCAGTGGAGTAGTTGATGAGTTTAACCAGAGAGGATATCGTCAGTTCTCGTTAAAGTTCAGCAATCCTGATATCATCAATCCACTTGTAGAACTTGGTTGGCCTATCCAGGTTAAATCATATCCAGATGACCCAGACAGCATCATCGGATATTTGACAGTATATGTAAATTTCGATAACGAGAAGAAGCCTCCGATCATCAAGACTTTGACTCGTAGACCAGATGGCAAACTTAAGAAGAACACCATTGATAAGTCAACGGTTGGTGAACTTGATGCAGCAGACATCGCTGATGATAATCTTAAGTTCAAGCTTTCATGGTACACAAATGTCAACCGCATCACAGGAAAGCCATTTGTTAAGTCTTTCCTTGTAACGATGCATTGTACGATTCTCCCGGATGAATTTGATTGCGATGAAGATGAAATCGATGCAATTGAAGATATGCCGGAGATGGATGATCTGCCGTTTGAGGCACAGTGAAGTTCGATGAATGCCAGAGAGAGGCTGTAGAAAAACTTAGAACTGGTTCCATATTATGTGGTAAAGTTGGTTCTGGTAAATCTAGAACCGCTCTGGCTTATTTCTTCGAAAAGGAGTGCGGGGGTTTATTCGAGCCCTTCGTCTCCGAACTTAAGCATCCAAGAAATCTGTATATCATAACGACCGCAAAGAAACGTGACGAACATGAGTGGGAAGATGAGATAGCAGCATTTGGATATTCTGAAGAACAATTGAAAGATGTTAAAATCACAATTGACTCTTGGAATAATATCAAACGCTATGTTGATGCAACCAACTCATTCTTTATCTTCGATGAACAACGACTGGTTGGAAACGGTGCGTGGGTAAAATCATTTTGGAAGATAACTTGTTCCGGTGTATATCGTAAACAAGTTCGTAACAATGACTGGATATTGCTTAGTGCAACACCAGGTGATAAATGGGAAGATTATATTCCTGTATTTGTTGCAAATGGTTTTTATAACTGTCGCACCGATTTTCTGCACGAACATGCAGTTTACAACCCATTCACTTCCTTTTCCAAAATAGATAAGTTTGTCGGAGAAAGTAAGTTGCGAAGATTGAGAGACTCTATCTTAGTAGATATTCCTACTGAACAGAAAGATAGAGAGGTTCAATATATCAAGGTTGAATATGACAAGGAATCTTATAAGCGTGTGACTAGAGACCGTTGGGATATTTACAAAAATGAGCCAATACAAAATGCGGCAGTATTCTGTTATGTATTGCGCAAGGTTGTAAATTTCAACAGTAATCGATTAGCTGCTGTTATGGGTATTTACAATACCAAGAAAAAACTAATCATATTTTACAATTTCGATTATGAGTTAGAAATGTTGAATCGTCTAGCTAACGCCAATAAGATACCTCATGCGGAATGGAATGGTCACAAGCATCAACAGATTCCTGATACAGATTCTTGGATGTATTTTGTTCAGTACACAGCGGGATGCGAAGGTTGGAACTGCACGAAGACAGACACCATTATATTTTTCAGTTTGAATTATTCTTATAGAATAACTGAGCAAGCGTCTGGACGTATTGATAGGCGTAACAGCGGATATTCTACACTGCATTACTATTACATAATGACTGATGCATGGATTGACAGAGCGATAAAGAAGGCTCTTGATGCTAAGAAAACGTTCAACAATAGAAAATATTTCAAAGATTTTCGCTTCGCGTGAAAAACATCGCTTATAGTGAGAAGGGAGGAGATGTCACCTAAACATCTCCTTCTCTTTTTTATCCAGGAGGTACTATGGCAGAGTCAAAATTTCAAGGAGACCTCATAGTTGAGCTAAAAGAGAAGTTCCCTGGATGTATCGTGATGAAAAATGATCCGAATTATATCCAAGGAATTCCTGATTTAATAATTTTATGGGGAAAGAAGTGGGCAGCTCTTGAGTGTAAAAGAGATTCGCATGCTCCCTTCCAACCTAACCAAGCATATTACATAGCCAAGATGAATAAAATGTCATTCGCAGCTGCTATATATCCTGAGAACAAGGAGGACGTGCTTTATGATATGGAACGAGCATTCGGAACTCGTAGGCGTTCACGCACCGTTCGGAGCTAGTCAACATTCTTGGGTAAGATACGATGATGAGAAATTCATTGAGGTTTATAAAAACAAGAAAGCTGCTCCAATGGGAACAAGACTTCATGCCTTCGCAGCTGAAGCCATTGCGCTCAGAAGAAAGCAAGCAGACTTGGATTCGGTTGGATTATTTATTAATGATGCGGTCGATTTAAAAATGAGACCAGAGCAACCTTTGTGGTATTCACCAAGATTTGGTGGAACCGCAGATGCTATATCTTATAGAAGAGGTGTGCTTCGTATATTTGATTTGAAGACAGGTAAGAATGAAGCAAGTATTGAACAGTTAGAAATATATGCAGCATTCTTTTGTCTTGAGTATAAAATTCAGCCAAAGAATATTAAATCAATTATTTTAAGATTATATCAATTTGACACAATAACTGAAGAGATCGCTGACAGAGATAAAATACATGAATTGATGGCAAACATTGCCCATAAAGATAGAATAGGAAAGAAAATTGATGCGGAGGAATACGACCTATGAGTGACGGATATTTAATGCATTATGGTAAAGGTCATTTAGATGGTGGTCATTCTGGACGATGGCCTTGGGGTTCTGGTGATAATCCATACCAGCATCAAAAGGAAGCATTAGCACATTACAAGCAAGGAACATTTAGAAAGTATATTAAAGAACTCAAAGATGACTATGGTCTCAGCGAGAAGGAAATTTCTAAAGGTCTTGCTATGCCAATTAATGAGATTCGTGACAGGATATCCATCGAAAAGCAATTGAGTAGAAATATTAAGTATGAAAAAGCTTTGAAGATGCATGAACAAGGAAAGACATACACAGAGATTGCGAGAGAGATGGGTAACGGTGCAACCGATAACTCAATCAGGTCCTTACTTGACCCGATAGCTCATGAAAGAAATAACATTGCTATTTCTACAGCAAACATGTTGAAAGAAGAAATCAAAGAGCATGGAATGACAAATGTTGGTGCAGGTATGTCAAACAGACTTGGTATATCTGAGACCAGATTAAAAACAGCTCTTAGAATTCTTGAGCTTGATGGGTATAATGTATACAATATCCCTGTATCACAAAATGGTAAAGCTACAAAAACACAGATGAAAGTTGTTTGCCCTCCAGATATGACTTGGGGACAAGCAGCAAAGAATAAAGCAAATGTAAATATTGTTAATGATCCATATACTGAAGATGGTGGTTTAACTTGGGAACATATTGAAGAGCCAATGCCTATATCTACAAAGCGAGTTTACGTTCGTTATAAGAATATGGGCGGTGGTGATAAAGATGGCGTTATTGAAGTTAAGCCAAATGTTCCAGATTTGGATATTGGTAAGCATGGTTATGCTCAGGTTCGTATATCTGTATCGCCTAAAGATAATCCTAAGAATTCCAGAGATGGTCAAGGATATATGAAAGGCATGGCAGTATATTCTAATGATGCTGATGCTAAGAAGATTTGGGCTCAAGGTTATGATGTTATTTACAATTCAAATAAATCACAAGATGATCCGTTATTTGGAAAAGTATTTAAAGAATTTAAGAAAGATAAAGAAGGTAATGTAATGTGGGATAATCCATTTGGAGCAACCATTAAAGCACCAGAAGTTGACGAGGATGGAAACGTCCTTCGTGAAGTTGGTCAGAAACATTATACTGGTGAGGATGGAAAGAAACATTTATCATCAATTAATATTGTTAACGAGGCCGGTGACTGGGCAAAATGGTCTAAAAGATTGTCTGCACAGTTCTTATCTAAGCAAAGCCCAGACTTAGCAGAAAAACAATTAACCATAGCATATGATAAAAAGAAAAGAGAACTCGATCTTATTAATTCTTTGGATAACCCAGAAATAAAGATGAAGCTTCTTGACTCATTTGCTGAAGATTGTGTATCCGCAGCAGTTCATATGAAAGCTGCACCATTACCGCATCAGCAATCGCATGCTCTGTTACCAATTCAATCATTGAAAGAAAATGAAGTATTTGCTCCTAACTATGCAGATGGAGAAATTGTTAGTTTGGTAAGGCACCCTCATGAAGGTACATATCAAATCCCAACACTGATCGTCAACAATAGGAATCATGAAGCAATTAAATTAATTGGTAGACATGCCCCAGATGCAATAGGAATAAATCCTGCAGTTGCTAACCAACTTTCTGGTGCAGATTTTGATGGTGACTCAGTTATTGTCATTCCAAATCCTAATAGATCAGTAATCCAATCCATATCTATGAAAGACCACCCAGTCTATAAAGAATTGATGGATTTTGACACAAAGATATGGAAGAAATCTGACGACCAACCAAAAACAGGATTAAAGAAAGTAACAATCGATGAGCATGGAAATAAAGTTATTGAGGGTGATGGCTTCCAAGAACAGAAACAAATGGGAATGATATCCAATTTGATAATGGATATGACATTAGCAAAGGCAAAACCTGAAGAATTGGTCCGCGCCACTAAACAATCAATGACCATCATCGATGCGGAAAAACACAACCTCGACTGGCGTGCATCCGAGAAGGAGTATAATATTAAGGCCCTCAAGGCAAAATATCAACCAGGAGGGGGTACTGGTACTATTATTACCAGAGCAAAATCCCAGGTTCGAGTTGATGAAAGAAAACCTGTATATAAAAATCAAATTGACCCAGAAACAGGAAAAATAAATTATGTTAAAACTGGAAGATTTAAGAAAGAATTTAATCCAAAAACAGGTAAGTATGAATTAACAGATAAGCTAGTACAAGTAAAATCAACAAAAATGGAAGAGGCCTTCAATCGAGGTGATGATGCATATTCTTTATCATCGGGTACAAGAATGGAAGCCAAATATGCTGATTTTGCAAACAAAATGTACGCTTTATCTAATGAGGCTCGTAAAACTAGAATTTCTCTAGAAAATACCAAGTATGATAAAGCTATGAGAGAAAAGTATGCTCCAGAAGTAGCTTCTATTATGGCTTCAATTAATGAAGCTCGTAAGCATAAGCCATTAGAGCAAAAAGTTCAAGCTATTGCAGACATTAAGATTAAGCAACTTAAAGAGGCGAATGACGATCTTGACAAAGAAGACATCAAAAAATATCGTGCTAGGATTGTCAAAGAAGCGAGAAACCGTATGGGAACAACTAAAAACCATAAAATATCGCTTTCTGAGCGTGAATGGGAAGCCATTAAGAAAGGTGCCCTTACACACTCGAAAATTAACGACCTTTTCTCACTTATGGATGTAGAAGTGGTTAAGCAGTATGCAACTCCTAGAAACTACACTCCTAAGCTTAGTAAAGGTGAGATTGCGTATGCAAAGTCTCTTATGAAGAGTGATTATTACACCAATGAGGAGATTGCTGAAATGTTCGGCGTTAGTGTAAGTACTCTCATGAGAGCAGTCGAATAGAAAGGAGTGATGTTATGAGTAATGATGCTAATACTATTAAGCGTGTAGCACTCACAACTGTTGACAATCCTTTTGATCCTTTTGATGAGTTCGACAAATGGTTTGCATTCGATGAATTCAATGGTTATCATTCGTGTTCTTACCTTGATAGAGTTGCTAAAACGAGCGATGATTGGAGTATTGCGGATCAACTTGCTGAGATTGAGCGTGCAATCGATGAGATTGTGGCCCTCAACATCAATGGCAAGTACAAGAAGGTGACCCGTACACTGTGATTTCAAATAGGGCCGGGGGGTCCGCCAAAAATACCCCCCTCCCCTTATACTAGCAGATCGGAAGAGCGG
>ERZ809472.403-NODE-403-length-10336-cov-5.694680_pt1 | contig 10336 bp, 8 predicted proteins | sample MGYA00521274_ERZ809472 | MGnify/ENA primary metagenome ERZ809472 (study PRJEB31581, sample SAMEA3312791) | metagenome | study: EMG produced TPA metagenomics assembly of the PRJEB8939 data set (Metagenomic analyses of Rumen microbiomes reveals... | reverse complement strand
GCTATGCTGCGGAACGCCACATCACTGTGGTGCCTGAGATAGACATGCCGGGCCACATGCTCGCTGCGCTCGCCTGCTATCCGGAACTGGGCTGTCCGGGTGGCCCCTACGAGGTGGGCCACTACTGGGGTGTCTACAAGGATGTGCTTTGCGTGGGCAATCCCAAGGTCTATGAGTTCGTAGAGGGCGTCCTCTCTGAGATTATAGACATCTTCCCATCGGAGGTTATCCATATCGGAGGCGATGAGACACCCACGGAGAAATGGGAGCACTGTCCGAAATGCCAGGCACTGGGATTAGCGAAGCACCAGCTTCAGGCCCGTTTCACCCAGCGCGTCTTCGATTTCCTTACATCAAAAGGCCGTCGGGCGCTGGGATGGGATGAGATTCTCGAAGGTTGTCCGAAGGATGCGATGATCATGTCGTGGAGAGGCTCGGCACCTGGTGCGAAGGCAGCAGAAGAAGGTCATGATGTGGTGATGACACCCACCTCGCACTGCTATTTCGACTATCAGCAGACCAAGGAAGCAGCCCACGAACCCAGTCGTTGCGGGGGCTATATCCCAGTGGAGAAGGTCTATTCCCTGGAGCCGGCACCCGATACGCTCTCTGCTGGGGCCCGCAGCCATATCCTTGGTGCACAGGCTAATATCTGGACGGAGTATATCTTTACGGAGGGAATGGTGGAGTATTATGCACTACCCCGTATGTCGGCACTCTCCGAAGTACAGTGGACACAGCCCGAACGTAAGGACTATGAGGCCTTCAAACAGCGCCTCGACAACTTGATACCGCTGTTGGAATACTATCACTACCAGTATGCCAAGCACCTCTGGCCAGAGCGCCAGCTCCCCAGCCGGTGGCTGTTTTAATTGAGAGATTGAAAATTTGCTGACACCAAGATGAATCAGTATATCAAGCAATTCCCAGAATTGTTCAAGGGAAAGAAAGTGATGTATGTCCACGGCTTCGGGTCGTCAGGACAGTCGGGCACCGTGACACGTATCCGCGAGGTGCTACCCAATGCGGAGGTGGTTGCCCCTGACCTGCCGATTGTGCCGGGAGAAGCCATCGGCCTGTTGCGTGAGACGTGTGAGAAGGAACATCCCGACCTCATCATTGGCACGTCGATGGGTGGCATGTATGCCGAGATGCTCTACGGCTACGATCGTATCCTCGTGAATCCTGCCCTCCAGATGGGCGACACGATGAAGGAGCATGGCATGATTGGTGCCCAGCATTTCTCGAATCCGCGCCAGGACGGGGTGCAGGACTTTATCGTGACGAAGGCTTTGGTAAAGGAATATAAGGAGATGACGGAGCAGTGCTTCGCTGGTGTCACACCCGATGAACAAGGGCGCGTATGGGGACTCTTCGGCGACGAGGATACCACGGTGAATACCTACGACCTGTTCCGCGAGCATTACCCCACAGCCATCCGTTTCCACGGGGAGCACAGGATGAACGACCAGTCGTTTATGCACTCCGTGGTGCCTGTCATCCGTTGGATTGACGACAGACAGGAGGGACGTGAGCGTCCCATCGTATATATCGGCATGGAGACGCTCTCCGACATTTACGAGGCGCCCAGGAGTTCTTTGCAGAAGACGGTGCGGGCGCTGATAGAGCAGTATCAGGTGTTCTTTGTGGCAGCGGCCCCTGTCGATACGGTGTATTATGCCGATATGAACCAGTGGCTTTATGAGTACATCAATGTGCCGGCTTGGGGACATACGGTGTTTACGGTGCGTCGCGACCTGCTTTATGGCGACTACTTCATCGGTATGGAGAAAGAATGGTCGGGAATGGCTACGCACATACAGTTTGGCTCGGATACCTTCAAGACCTGGGACGATATACTCGACTATTTCTCACGGCTCGGCGGACAATGAAGACGGCAATCATCGGCGGAGGTGCGGCAGGCTTCTTCCTGGCTGTTAACCTGAAGGAAATGCTGCCCGAGATGGAAGTGACCATCTTCGAGCGTAGCAAACGGGTGCTCGCGAAGGTGGAGATCTCTGGGGGCGGACGCTGTAACTGTACCAACTCCTTTGCCGAGGTGCGTGACCTCTCTGCCGTCTATCCACGCGGCCATCGGCTGATGAAGCGTTTGATGAAGGGCTTTTCGCAGGAGGATGCCTACGAGTGGTTTGAGCGGCATGGTGTGCGATTGGTGACACAGGAGGACCAGTGCGTCTTTCCTGCCTCGCAGGACTCCCACAGCATCATCAATTGTTTCCTGGCTGAGGCTCGTCGCCATGGGGTGGAGATACGTATGGAATCAAAGGTCAGTTCGCTCGAAGAACTCTGTGATTTTGATTTCATTGCTGTCACTACAGGTGGTTCACCTCAGGCCTCAGGCCTGCAGTGGCTGGCTGACTGCGGCCACGAGATAGCAGCCCCCGTTCCCTCGCTGTTTACCTTCCGTATCGACGATAGCCAGTTGCAGAGTCTTATGGGCACCGTTGTCGAGAATGCCACAGTCTACATACCGGGAACCGCTTTTCGTGCTAGCGGTCCGTTGCTCATTACCCACTGGGGCATGAGTGGTCCCGCTATTCTGAAACTGTCCAGTTATGCCGCCCGACATCTTGCTGAGAACGACTATCACCTGCCGCTTGCTGTCAACTGGCTCAGCAGGAAGGACGAAGAAATCAAACAGGAACTCCTGCGCCTCTGCATCGAAGGTGGAAAGAAACAGCTGGCCTCCCTTCGGCCTGAAGGCATTCCCTCCCGTCTGTGGACATATCTTCTGGGAAGGGCCTTGGGGCAGCGTGCAGAGAGTCCTTGGATGAGTCTCAACAAGAAGGAACTCAACCGCCTGACAAACACACTTGCCAACGACACTTATCAGATAGCAGGCCGCGCAGCATTTAAGGACGAGTTCGTCACCTGTGGCGGCATAGCCCTCACGTCAGTCAATCCCACTACACTGGAGAGCAAAAAGGTACCCCACCTCTATTTCGCCGGTGAGGTACTGGATATCGATGGAGTAACAGGAGGCTTTAATTTCCAAGCAGCCTGGACCACAGCTTACACCGTAGCCCAGGCTATCGCTAGAGTATTAAAGACTTAGGCTAAAAGATAAACGTCCTCTCCAGCCAGTAGATGATGATACCAGCCAGATAGCCGACAAAGGCAATCCATGTGATCTTCTTCAGATACCAGCCGAAGGTGATCTTCTCCAGACCCATCACGACCACACCGGCTGCAGAGCCGATAATCAGCATCGAACCACCTACACCGGCACAGTAGGCTAGCAGCTGCCAGAAGATACCATCGACAGCCATAGCTCCTTCTGCAGCAACGGGATACATACCCATACAGCCTGCCACAAGGGGAACATTGTCGACGATGGACGACAACATGCCAATGATACCGTTGATGACGTAGTAGTTGCCTGCGAATGCCTCGTTGAGTCCTTCACCAAGAGTTGTCAGCACGCCAATCTCCTGAAGCACGGCTACTGCCATGAGAATGCCCAGGAAGAACATGATGGTTGAGAGGTCGATGCGTGAGAGCAGGTCGCTGACGCGCTTGGCCATCGTGTCGTCTTCAGAGGTGTTATAATGGAATATTTCCGTCACTGTCCAAAGGATACCCAGTACGAGCAGAATACCCATGAACGGCGGCAGATGGGTCAGAGTCTTGAAGATGGGTACGAAGCAGAGACCGCCGACACCCAGCCAGAAGATGATGTCACGCTGGGCCTTCGTAAACTGGCTGACGTCGGCTTTCGGCAGATTCTGCTCTTTGTCGAATTTTCCCTTCAGCTGATACTGCAGGATGAAGGCTGGCACGAGCATGGAAACCAGCGAAGGGATGAAGATTTCAGTGATAACACCTTGGGTTGTAATCACTCCCTTAATCCAGAGCATGATCGTCGTTACGTCGCCAATCGGCGAGAAGGCACCACCGGAGTTGGCAGAGATCACCACCAGAGCCGCATAGATCAGACGGTCACCATGGCTCTGCACAAGTTTGCGCAGCACCATGATCATCACAATGGAAGTGGTCAGATTGTCGAGAATGGCCGACAGAAAGAACGTCATAAATGCCATACGCCACATAAGTTTGCGCTTGGAGCGCGTCTTCATGGCGTCACGGACAAAGTTGAAACCACCGTTGGAATCGACAATTTCGACGATGGTCATAGCTCCCATCAGGAAGAACAGCGTACCTGCGGCATCGCCAAGATGATGCTCGATGACCTCGGCAATGTGATGGATGACCTCGTCGGCTCCAATTGCCGGATAATAGGCAGCGGGACCCGTCATAAGCAGTGTCCAGCATAAAACACACATCAGCAGAGCGATGGCGGCTTTGTTGACCTTGGTAAGACTCTCAAGGGCTATACACAGATAGCCGATGCAGAATACGATGACAATTAATACAGTTAATGTAGACATCATGATAATAGTATTTGTTATTATTCTGCTGCAAAGGTATGAAATATTTCGGTCTTTAGCAAAAATTGATGGGGAAAAATCATATTTTAGAGTCGTGAAGGCTCATTTTTATCTACCTTTGCAGCAGAATGATTAGAAACTACCAGAGTATGGATAAAAAGAAATACTTTTTCGCTGTCGATCTGGGAGCTACCAGCGGCAGGACGATTATCGGAAATATCCAGGACGGAAAGACCTGTCTCGAAGAGGTGACGCGCTTTCCGAATAATCTTATCGAGCAGGGGGGACACTTCTACTGGGATATCTATGCCCTCTATTTCGAGATTATACGCGGCTTAAAGGAAATTGCCAAGCGAGGACTTGAGATTACGAGCATCGGTATCGACACCTGGGGTGTCGACTTTGTCTTCATCGGCGACGATAACGCTATATTAAGGAACCCTCGCGCCTATCGCGATCCTATTACATTTGATGCGATGGACGACTACCTGAAGAATGTCATCTCGCGGCGGGATGTTTACGACGTGACGGGTATCCAGCTGATGAATTTCAATAGCATCTTCCAGCTGTATGCTATGAGGCAGGAGGATAACTCTGCACTGAAAAATGCCAGGAGAATCCTCTTCATGCCTGATGCCCTCAGTTGGATGCTTACTGGTGTTGAGGTGTGCGAATATACCATCGCATCGACCTCGCAGTTGCTCAATCCCAGGACCAGGGAACTCGACAAGCGCCTGTTGGCCTCATTGGGACTGACACGCCCGATGTTCGGCAAGATGGTGAATCCTGGTACGATGATTGGCGTGCTGACCGAAGAGGTACAGCGGCTTACAGGTCTTGGGGCTGTGCCTGTGATTGCTGTCGCAGGCCATGATACTGCCTCGGCAGTGGCTGCTGTTCCTGCCAATGACGAGAAGTTTGCCTATCTCTCTAGCGGCACTTGGAGTCTGATGGGTATCGAGGCGAAGAATGCCATCATCAATGACTTGAGTTACGAGCGTAACTTTACGAACGAGGGCGGTGTCGAGGGTACGACCCGTTTCCTGAAGAATATCTGTGGCATGTGGCTCTATGAGCGTTGTCGTCTGGAATGGCCTGAGGAGGTGCGCCAGCTGTCGCATCCGGAATTGCAGGGCTCGGCGATGGAGGTGGAGGCCTTCCGCTCGCTTATCAATCCTGACGATCAGGCATTTGCCGCTCCCTCATCGATGATCGGCGCTATCCGGAACTATTGTCTCGACACCAACCCGCCAGTACCTGAGACGCCCGCAGAGATCTGTCGTTGCATCTTCGACTCGCTGGCCCTGCGCTATCGTCAGGTGTTCCAGTGGCTGCGTGATTTCTCTCCATCCCAACTGGAGGTGTTGCATATCATCGGTGGTGGCTCGCTCAACAAGTATCTGAACCAGTTCACCGCCAATGCCACAGGAGCTGTCGTACTCGCTGGCCCGCAGGAGTGTACAGCCCTCGGCAATATCATGTTGCAGGCTAAAGCTGCTGGCTTGGTGAAGGACATCTGGGAGATGCGTCGGATGATTGCCAATTCGGTAGACCTGGTGAGGTATGAGCCTGCCGATAAGGCTGTCTGGGACCAGGCCTTTGAGAAGTATCTAACAATTACAAAAGAATAAAACAAATGAAAGCAGAACTGATTGAAAAAGCTTATGCCGTAGCGAAAGACCGCTATGCGGCCATTGGCGTCGACACAGATGCCGTACTAGACTTACTCCAGAAACAACAGATCTCACTGCACTGCTGGCAGACTGACGATGTGGTAGGTTTTGAGCGTAACGACGCCCTCTCTGGCGGCATTCAGACCACAGGAAACTATCCTGGACGTGCCCGTAATATTGACGAGGTACGTCAGGACATCGAGTTCGTCAAGACCCTTATTGCGGGCAACCACCGTCTGAACCTCCATGAGATCTATGGTGATTTCGGTGGACAGTTCGTTGATCGTGATGAAGTGGAGGTGAAGCATTTCCAGAGCTGGATAGACTGGGCCAAGGAGAACAATATGAAACTTGACTTCAACTCTACGTCGTTCTCCCATCCGAAGAGTGGCGAACTCACGTTGTCGAATCCAGACAAGGGCATTCGCGACTTCTGGATTGAGCATACCAAGCGTTGCCGTCGCATTGCCGATGCGATGGGTAAGGCCCAGAACGACCCCTGTATCATGAATATCTGGGTGCATGACGGCTCGAAGGATATGCCCGTACAACGTAAGAAATACCGTGAGATTCTTGCTGCTTCGCTCGACGAAATCATGGAGGAGAAGCTCGACGGCGTGAAGAACTGTTTCGAGGCCAAGCTGTTCGGCATCGGACTGGAGAGCTATACCGTTGGCTCACACGATTTCTATACAGCCTACTGCGCTACCCGCAAGCAGATGTACACCATCGATACAGGCCACTACGAGCAGACGGAGAATGTCAGCGATTTCGTCAGCACCCTGCTGATGTACGTCCCTGAGCTGATGCTGCACGTGTCGCGCCCCGTTCGTTGGGACTCAGACCATGTAACTATTATGAACGACCAGACGCTTGATCTCTTCAAGGAACTCGTCCGCAGCGATGCCTTGGACCGCGCCCATGTGGGTCTCGACTATTTCGATGCCAGCATCAACCGTATTGGTGCATATATTATAGGTACCCGCGCGACCCAGAAGTGCATTCTTCAGGCCCTGCTTGAGCCTAAGGCACAACTGCGAGAGTACGAAGACAATGGCCAGTACTTTGAGCGTCTCGCCCTGATGGAGGAGGCTAAGTCGATGCCGTTTGGTGCTGTGTTCGACTACTTCAACCTGAAGAACAATGTGCCTGTAGGTGAGGAGTACATTGCCGCTATCCAGAAGTATGAAAGTGACGTAACTTCAAAAAGGTAAAAGATGGCTAAATCCAGTTCTTTGAAGAGCACCCTCGCCGTGTCGCTCAACAATTACCTTGATGCAGGAGCCATCGTTGCTGGCTCCAGTGGCATCACGTTATGGCAGAACTACCTCGGACTGTCAGAGATGCACCTTGGATGGCTGAATGCCCTCAGCGCCAATGCCCTCGGAGCAGCCATCGGTGCCATTATCGGCGGATTCCTGGCTGACAGGTTCGGACGTAAGTTCATCTTCACCTACAACCTGTTGGTCTACATGCTGGGCGTGCTCATCATCATGCTCTCCTTCAGCTACCCCATGCTGCTCTGCGGATTCCTCGTGACGGGCATCTCTGTCGGCATCGGTGTACCTGCATCGTGGACGTATATCTCTGAATCGTCAGAGGTAAGCAACCGAGGCCGTAATATCTGCATCTCACAGATGTCATGGGGCCTGGGACCGATGTTTATCCTGTTCTTTGGCATGCTTCTGGCGCCAGGAGGCTATCTTTATGGTCCTGTTAAGTCGTTGGCACATGCCACTATCGGTGCCGACGCCGCCAATGCTGCCGTCGAGGTGTTCTCCTCGCGCGTGGTCTTCTTCACGCTGTTTGTCGTGGCACTTGTAGCATGGACGTTGCAGCGCCAACTCGACGAGAGTGCTGAGTTTACAGCCCAGAAAGCCACAGACAAGAGTAGCGGTATTGTCGACAATATCAAACTGCTGTTTACCAATAGAACGGCTGTCAAGACGGTAGCCTTCCTTGCTACCATCTATCTGACGTGGAATCTGGTGGCCTCCGTCATGGGCTTCTTCATGCCGCACGTCTATGAGACGGCAGGTGGCCTGAACAACGAGACTGCCAACATGCTGAGTTGCGTCAGCTGGGTATTTGTCGTTGTCACCACGTTCATCATCTCGTTCCTCGTCGACAAGGTGGCACATCGTCTGTTTTACATCTTCGGACTGGCAGCAGCACTGACGGCTTGGATTCTCGTCATCGGAGGCAGCATCACCAGCATCGCCGGCATCTGGGTGTTTACGATTCTATGGGGTATCAACAATGGTAGTTCCGTGCAGGTGTTCTACGCCCTCTGGGGCTCTGAGCTGTTCCCTGCCAAGTTCCGTGCTGGTGCCCAGGGACTGATGTTCTTTATCGTCCGTGGTCTCTCTGCTGTCTGGGGACTGGTATTCACCTATATCTATGGTGAGAATGGTGAGGGCTTCACCATTGCGGCCTACTGTATGGTAGTACTGCTGCTCATCTCACTGGTAGTGGGACTTATCGGATGTCCGAACACCCGCGGACGATCCCTCGACAGCATCACCAAAGAGCGTTATGGCGAGGATTTTTAGGAAAATTTCCAGTTTTTGAACGATTATTCCCGAAATCTCTTGGAGGTTTCGGGAATTTTTCATATCTTTGCCCACAGATTTTTGTAACCGTTTTTAATATGAAAAGCAAAATGAAAAAGAATTTGTGGTTTGTTGCCATCGCGTGTGGCTTGATGACCTTGTGCAGCTGTGCCAAGGAAGTGTTGAATCAGGAGGATGCCGAGGAGACTTCGCCTACTAGTGTGCTCCATGTGCTGACCCGAACTGACGAAGGGGGTGGGGATGCTCAGGAAGCGAACGTTCCAGAGCCCGTCTGTCTCTATGTGTTTAATGCTCAGGGTACCTGTGTGAGAGTGATTCCCGACATGTCTTCTGTGTCCGACATTCGTTTGCCTGGCGGTACCTATAACGTCTATGGTATTGCTGGGGCCGATGCCGCCCGATATCTCTTGCCGGAGATTGATGAAGCAGGGGCTGACAGTGAGATTGCGCTCCGTGAGGGACAGGAATATGCTGACCTGATGACCGCTCACGCATCAGTGACGATGTTAGGTGGTGCAGAACAGAGTCTGACGCTCAACATGACTCGTGCTGTCTTCAACATCCGTAGGATTGCCATCAAACAGATACCAGACGCGGCAACGGCTGTTAGTGTGACGATTGCGCCTCTCTACGAAAAAGTGCTGATCAATGGGAATTACAGCGGAGAGGAAGGCTCGTATGAAGTGGCTTTGACCGAAGAGGAAGATGGGACGACATGGAGCGTAGGCTCGGCAGATGCAGAGTCTGACATTTTCCTGTTGCCGTCTGTCGGAAATCCAATCATTACCATCAGCATCACAACCAGCGAGGGTACCACGAACTACTTTTATCAGGCGGCAGGAGAACTCGCAGCCAATCACAAGGTCACCATCGAGGGTACCTATACGGGAGAGGGCACGCTGACATTTGATGGCGCCATCACTGGCGTGGAATGGGATTCAGACGAAACCGTCTCCTTTGATTTCAATGAAGCCAATACCCAGTCTTCCGACCCTGAAACGCCCGATCCCGATGACCCAGGTACTGATCCCACTCCCGTCACTCTTCCTGCCGTCGGGAGCATATATCAGACCTGCTATGTATTAGCTCAAGTTGATGCTAACCATGTGTTGCTTATGGCTCCAAAGGAAAAGGCAAACGTAGTAATAACAGGAGATGCTAATGATGTTGCAAAAGAAAAAATTGATGCAGAACTGGCTACGTGGGATATAAATGGTATAACGGGATGGGAATGTCCAAATAGAGCTGATGCGGAGCTTATTGTAAGTAATGATTCCGGCATTAATACTAAGTTGAATATAAGTATCATTAGTGGTGATAATTGTCTATTTGAAGATACCGATGGCGCTATTAAGGGGTTCCGATCCAATAATAATGGTGGGATAATAGTACAAACATTCTTAAGTAGAACACGTGTAATCGGTGTTGCAACCGTTGAGATCACCAATTAATCATGTTACGACCCTATATGAAAGAGGATGCGCCAAAATGACGCATCCTCTTGTTAATATGGTCTTACTTGATGTCGAACGAAATTCTTCTGCGGTTCTCCTTCGGCCTTACCGCGAAGTGCAGCCAGCAGACAGAGCCTCGCTGCTCGAAGAGCAACTCATCGAAGTCCCTTTGAGTCCCATCGGCGATATCCAGTAGAATCCCCGCATAGCGAATCATCTGCTCCTTC
>ERZ809472.402-NODE-402-length-10350-cov-4.840505_pt1 | contig 10350 bp, 7 predicted proteins | sample MGYA00521274_ERZ809472 | MGnify/ENA primary metagenome ERZ809472 (study PRJEB31581, sample SAMEA3312791) | metagenome | study: EMG produced TPA metagenomics assembly of the PRJEB8939 data set (Metagenomic analyses of Rumen microbiomes reveals... | reverse complement strand
GTCGCTGCGGAAGTTGAAGAAGATGACCACGTGGCCCTCCCGGATGCGACCGTCGATGTTGCCGTTGACGAGCGGCTCCATGAACTCGTCGGTGTTCTTGTGCTCCTCGCTATGGCTGTCGTAGCACGACTGTACGCCCGCCACCATGTCGTCCACCTCGCGTCCCTTGCCGCTGACGATGAGGTCGTAGGCCAGCTTGATGCGGTCCCAGTGCTTGTCGCGGTCCATGGCGTAGTAGCGGCCGATGACCGACGCGATGCCGCCCGTGCCCGTCTCGTCCATGTGTCGCTGCACTTCGGCAATAAAGCCCTTGCCCGAGTAGGGGTCGGTGTCGCGCCCGTCCATGAAGCAGTGCACATAGCAGTTCGGAATGTCATACATCTGCGCGATGTCGATGAGCTTCAGCAGGTGGTCCAGCGACGAGTGGACGCCGCCCGTGGACGTCAGGCCCATCAGGTGCAGGTTCTTGCCGCTGGCCTTGGCATAGCTGTACGCCGCCTTGATCTCCGGGTTCTCCAAAATGCTGTTGTCGGCACAGGCGCGGTTGATCTTCACCAGGTCCTGATACACGATGCGCCCGGCGCCGATGTTCAGGTGGCCCGTCTCCGAGTTGCCCATCTGTCCGTCGGGCAGCCCCACGTACCCGCCCGAGGCCTGCAGCTCAGCGTTGGGATAGTTCGTCTTCAGGTAGTCCATGTAGGGCGTGGCAGTCTGCGCTATCACGTCGCCCTGGCCCTTGTCGCCGATACCCCAGCCGTCCAGGATGATCAGCAGCGCCTTCCTGGCCTTGCCGTCGTCCATCTTCACAGCGTTGTCTTCGATCGACGTACACGCCGTCAGCACCGTTGCGCCGCAGATAGCGAGGATGGCGGACTGCATCCACAACTTCATTCTTTTCATTGTTCTTTTGTTTTATTATAAATGTGTGAGCTAATATATCTCAAAACGATGCGGAAGCCTACAGTAGCGTTGCGACCATTGTGTTCTTTCTCGCGGCCGTGATAAGAATATGTGCAAGTGTAGGGCTCGCTGCTGTAGCAGCCGCCACAGCCTACAATAAGTTTACCAGACTCGGGACCGGCATAGTCGGTGCCTTGATCGGCAGGGATGTCGGCCAAATCGGCATACCAGTCGTTGCAGTATTCCCAGACGTTACCACTCAGATCGTAGAGACCGAGCTCGTTAGGATGCTTGGAGGCCACGAAGTGGGAGGTTTCTCCGGCGTTGTCGGAATACCAGGCCACATCGCTTATCGTGTTTGAACCAGCGTAGATGCAGCTAAGCGACTTACGTCCGCCGTTGGCGGCATAGTGCCATTCGGCCTCTGTTGCGAGGGCAAACTGCATCCCGGCGGGCAACTGGTCGGCACACATCGCGTTCAACTTGTCAAAGAAGCCGCCACTCCCCGTGATGTCCTCGTAGTTAATCATCGTAACGGGATAGAGGCCTTCACTCTCGGTTTGACCTTGGGGTGTCGAGCCCATGACGGTTTCCCAGATGTAGTTCATCGTTTCGGTTTGGCAGATATAGAAATCGGAAAGCGTTCCACTGACGGTTTTCTGCTGACCGACGCGCTCGTAAACAAGCTCGTAGTTGCCGCCCTTCACTTCAACCATCGGGAGATAGTAGCCGACTGTGCCGTTGTTTACTGAGAAGGTAAGGAGGTTGTCGGGCCGGGTAGGTTCCACCAGTTTTTCATCGTCGAAGTCATCCACGAGGACGAGTCGCAGGCCACGGTTTATATAGGACTGATGCATTCCCAGCCATGTGTGGTAGGCTGTTTCGAGCCCTGTCTGTCTGGTGCCGTAGCTGCCGCCTCGGTTGACACGGTAGTTGTTGGTGGCGTTGCAGACGTAGTTGAGGCCTTGCTCGAGCGTGAGTTTGTCGAAATAGACGAAGTGGTCGCGGGTCCATTCCCAGACGTTGCCGGTCATGTCGTAGAGGCCGAGCTCATTGGGTTGCTTCAGGCCGACGGGGTGTGTTGTGCCGTCCGCGTTACCGGCGTACCAGGCCACTTCGTCTATAGTATTGGATCCAGCATATTTGTAGCCCATCGACTTTTGTCCGCCGCAGGCTGCATACTCCCACTGGGCTTCGGTGGGCAGCGCGAAACGCTTGCCGGATGGCAGCTGGTCGGCGCACATCGTGTTCAACTTGTCAATGAAGCCACCTTCCTTGACGATGTCGTAGTAGTTTACATTGCTGACGGGGTATGAGTCGCCATTGTTTGACTGTCCTTCGGGTCTCCATCCCATCACAGCGTCCCAAAGCTTGTTGGTTACCTCGACGGGACAGATGTAAAAGTCGGAGAGCGTTCCTGTGACGGTCGCCACTTGGCTTTCGTACATATACTCCATCGAATAGTCTCCACCTTCCACCTTTTTCATAATAAACCCGTCAGAGGAATCATTCACCTTGAAGGTGAGCGTCTCTGCAACCCACTGGTTGTTGCTTGAATTGCCGTTGTTTGGATTGTCCTTTTTGCAGCCGGTGAGGGTCGCGGCACCGAAGAGGATGGCGGCCATCATCCATAGTCTTTTATGTCTCATATTTTACATCATTTTGTTATATCGTCTGATTTTCTCCAGCATTTGCGCCGCCCATGTTTCGGAGCCGGGCAGTTGGTAACGGACGTTGCCGGTGGCAGAGGGAGTGAAGATGGTCTCGGCCAGGTCGTCGAGGATCACGGTGCCGCGTCCGGAGAGCGAGAACAGGGCATCGCCCTCCACGGCCTGTACAACGGGCATCACGTCCCACATCCGCTGGCCTGTGTTGCAGTCGCACTGCATATAGACCTGCTTGATGGGATGCGCGTCGGTCCACGAGACATCGGCGATGACCTGCTCGGGCGTATATTCCACGTCCTGGCCTGCCTCCATCGGCGAGAAAACCATATCTACCTCCTGCGGCCATAGTTGGAAGAAAGTCTTGGCGAACGTGATGCCCTGGGCGAAGTTGAAATCGGGCTCCACGGCCTCACCGAACACGCCGCCCTGCAGATAAATACATTTCACCTTGCGGCGCACTAGCTCAACGCCTGAGAGCGATGAATACGCGTCGGCCCCGGATGAGAGCAACTGTGCCAGACAGGTGAGGAAGCCCACGCTCACGATGCTCACCGAGTGGTCGGGCTGTGCGGCCAGCAGACGGCGGTAGAGCCGCCAGCCATCGGGCAACGACGAATAGTCGGTTGTGGAGCGGCTGAACATCGGCTGCCCCTCGCCATCCTTCGTGTCAGCCACGTGAGCATAGTCAATCCACACCTTCGGCTCCTTGATGCCGTCGCGGATCAGACCAATAGGCACGTCACCATGGCCGAAGTACGTGTTCATCACGTCGGCAAAGGCCGCATTCCGTTCGCCCTCTCTGTCAACCACCACGCCGAGCAGGCGGCAGCGCCCCTCATCCTCATAGCGGTAGAGCATCTCCAAGGCAAAGAGGTCGTCGGTCGATGAGCCGATGTCAGTGTCGTATATAATGAGCGGCATGCCCGCATACCCTTCCTGATCCAGCTCCACCACTTTGTCATCGTTGGAGCAAGAAGTCAATGCGGTCATCGTGCCGCAAACGAGGATGGCAGCCAGTATCCAATTCAACACCTTTTTCATAATGTTGTTGGTTTCATGTTAGAGACGAATGTTTGTCTGTTGTATTCTTAAAGCAGAATCTTGTCGAATCCGGTTATCTTTAGGATTTTTTCCACCTCGGGCTGGATATGGAATATCTTGAAACGACTCTGGTCTTTTACGGACTTTCGCATAATCAGCAGTACTCGGAGACCGGCCGATGAGATATAGGGCATCTTCTCCACGTCCAGTTCTATTGAATCGGTCTGAGGAGACGCCTCTTGGAAGGCTTTCAGCATTTCTGTGGCCGTGAGGGTGTCCACTCGTCCCTGGACTTTCATGACCAGTTTTCCGTCCGTTACCGAACAGTCAACGGCAAAAGGAAGCTCCCGAGCCGACATTCTTCCGATTTGCGGAGAGGTGACACACATGGTGAGCATATTCATCTGCTGATAGGCATTACGGAGCTCATCAGTCACGCCGGGAAGATCTGGAAGATAAAGCGTGACGGGCTCTGCCGCTACTGTGAATCCCTGCTTTTTCAAGAATTTCTTTGCACCCTCCTCGCCATTCAGGAAGAGACTGTTCTGGTTCATCTTCACATCAGCCATTTCGTTGGCTTTCCCTTGGATACGATTCAATAAGGCGAGTTCATCTCCCTTGAGCAAGGCGCTGAAGGTGAGCATATAGATTCTCAAGATGGACAGATCAGCCGTCATCCAAGTACCGCCGTACTCCGACAGGAGACGGTGAATGGCCTGGCAGAGACTCACCAGCTCCGGCTCGTTGAAATAGCCCAGCAGTCCTTCCGTCACGATGCACAGCTCGCCCTTGACGCTCCCCAATGCCTCTTTCATGGATTGGTAATTGGTGGCATCCACAGCATGGTAACTGGACAAGCGGCGCTGCTCAGGGGTCATTACCTTCTCGGCGGCAGGCGCCATGTCGCCAATCACCACCGGAAGGTCAAAGCCGAAATAACGTTTTCCCGCCGAGGACACGCGGAAACCGCGGGGCGAATAACCCGAAGGAAGGTCCACGATATTGGGGGCGCTGCTTCGAAGCGCAGCAGTATTGTATATTTCATAGCGAGCCAGCTGGGCAGTCTTGTAACAGAGCCCGATGGAGGCGGGAAGTACCTTGGCTTTCTCCTGCAAATCGGTCTCCAAGCCGACAAGAGGCAGCAACGCCATGGCATCCGGATCCCCAGCCCTCTTCAGAAGACCCAAAGTCGCTTTGGCGGTCAAATAAACAGGGTTTACTGTCTTTTGTAGCTCTTTATTATCCATAATCTATCTGTTATTTATTGGTTCCTTTATCTCGAAAGCCGACATCTCTGGCTTCAAGTCGTTGATAGCCATCTTGGGCGAGGCAGCCGTCATCCTTCGTCCCAGCATTGTCCTCATTGCTGCTGCACGCAGTCAGCGCACAGCAGCCGTAAGCGAGGATGGCGGACAGCATCTACTGCTTCATCTTTTTCATTTACTCAGTTGCTTAACAGGGAAAGTAAAATAGGTTTCTGGGAAAGGCTCGTCCTTTAGGGTAAAGTGCCACCATTCTGTATCGAAAGGCTTAAAGCCGTGGCGCAGCATCGCCTGACGCAGAATCATACGATTCTGAAACTGCTGTTCGGTGATGCTGCGTTTCGGATTGGCAGGTGACTTACTATTCTTGGACGAGCCAAGCGGCAAAGCCGAGCGGTCGCCCGTGTACTCGCCTGTCTCTGGATTGCCGCAGAAGTCGGGATGGCTCTCGGGGCCGAACCAGTCGAAGGTGCCACCCATGTCGAGTTCCTTCTCTGTCGCCATATCGAACAGCGTCAGGTCGAGGGTAGAACCACGCGTATGACCGCTCTTTAGGCAGATATAGTCCTGAGGAAAAAGCACACTCTTGTCAAGGTCAGGATAGAAGTAGGACTTCATCAGCGTGTCGGCAATGTCCTCGGCCCAGCGTACGAAGTGGTCAACACCTTTCTGCGGACGGTAGGCATCGTAGATCTTCAGGCGATAGCCTTGTGCCTTAACGTCATCGCTAACGGCTTTCAGACTGTCGGCGGCCTGCTTTGTGAGTAGCGCCGTCGGCTCCTCATAGCCATCAATACGTGTCCCCACGAAGTTGTACGTGCCGAAGTAGCGGATTTCCAATATAGCGTCTGGCACTACGTCGGTAATGGTTACAAACTGGCTGGCATCATCAGTCGCACTGACCGCCGCGCTCTTCTTCGTGTCCGAAAAGCAGGACACCATCGTCATGCCGCAAATGGTAAGGATGGCGGCATGCATCCATCTATACTTGGACATCTTAATTACTTGAAAGGATTAAACTCCTTCAGTTCCACACCCTTGTCCTGAATGGCCTTCAGCAGGGCGTTGACGGCCATCAGGGGCTCGTCGAAACTCTTCAGCAGAGCCTCGTAGTTCTGGCGGTCGGTGGGGTTCATGCGGTCATGGACAACCTGGAATTCGGTCTCGCCATTAAAACGCAGGGCGAACGAGGGCAGGTTGTGACCAGCGATGGTGCTCGTGATGAATTTGCCCTCGGCGGTCACGCCGGTGCTCTTCTGTGTCACGTTGTAGGTGAGTGACTGGTTCAGCAGATCCGTCCATGGGTCGATGGTCTCCTTCGGCACGTCCTGCTTGCGGTACTTCAGGGCGTTGCCGGCAGCCTTGAGGCACTGGCCTACGTCGAGGATGTCGATGTCGAACTGCAACTCGTCGGTCACGGTCACCTCAGCCTTGGCGGTACGACTGTTGAAGGCCTTCAGCAGGGTATAGAGACCCTTACCCATTGGTGCGATGTCGCGCAGTTCGCGCAGCTGCTCCAGTTCTTCGTCGGAATAGGGGTTGGCATCGTTATGTCCCTTGACGCTCAGCACGGTGGTGCCGTTGATGCCGAGGCTGGCACTGGCCTCCACTGTGTGGTCAGCGTGGTGGATAAGCTCACAGGCAGGCAGCTCATAGCGGTCGGCCTTCTTGGCCTCGGTCGAGAGCGCCGCCTTCCATTCGCCGCGCTTCAGCGAGATGTATTTCTTGCCGTCGGTCGACTCCATCGTCAGCTGACCCCTCATCACCAGCTCTTCATCCGCGTCATTGCCTGATTCAGAGCGCAGCAGTTCCATGTCAATCATATGGGGGAACTGGATGGCGATGGGCAAGTTGCCAGCTTTGACAAGGAAGATGATGACACCGTCGTCGGCTCCGCTGAATTTCATTCTTACCTTTGTCACAGCCCCTGATGTGGCGTTTTTACAACTGATGATGAATGCATCGTCGTCGGTGGGCTCAAACCGTGCCGTGTCTTTGCCAGTAGTGAACTCAATGATGTTGTGGCTTAAGGCGATTTCGGCATTAAACAGCATGAAATCCTTGGCAGATTCGACGGCGACGTTCGAGTTGTCCAGTGCCCACTGTGCCCCTTCCGCCTCAGGGTCTGAGAATAATAAGTTTTTCCCAAATTCTGGTCTTGGGATGATGGTGGTGATAATTTTGGCAAATTGCGGGCCCAGGGCGTCAATCTTCAGCTGCTCGACGAATTCGGTCAGCAAGTTGACAGCCCTCATCGTCGGGTCGAGTTTGATGTACTGCTGTGAATTAGCAAGCATCTGCGACAGCTGTGCCTCGAAATTCTGACGGTCGGGCGACAGCGTGGAGAGTGTCTCCTGGATGTCAGCCGCCTTGTCGGCATCGGCCTTCGCGAGCGTACCGGAATAGTCACCGTTGGTCACCGTCACGCTACCTTCGGTATAGGTCACGCTCGTGCTGGCGACATCAGTCATACCTTCGCCATAGCTGCTGCCGTCAGCGCCACGGGTCAGCGCATAGGTCTCACCAGTGGCAGGATCACTAAGCTGCACACGACCGTCGGCGAGCAGGCGCCATGTGAATCCAGCATCCTCAGGACCGCCATAGACGGCCAACGGCTCGTCGTTTGTATCGTCAAACACGCCCAGGTAGATGCAGCCCGTGTGGTCGGCATCAGCCTTCACAGCCAGCAGCACACGGCTGAAGGGAACGCCGGCTTCGGTAACGTCGGCATATTCAAACTCGTCCCACCACAGGCCGACAAGGCTCTTTTCCAGGTCTTCCATGTTGTTAGAGGATGGATTGTCATCCTTCGTGCAGGCAGTCATTCCCACTAGGAGGGCTGCAACTGCAAACAGTGCAAAAAATTTCTGTTTCATCTTTAAATGTTTTTATACGTTATTATATCAGTTAATATTCTGCAAAGATAATGAAATTCTCGCGAAACAACAATACCCCAAGTGCCCACCACGTAAGATTTTGCAGATTCTGAAACATTTTTTGCAGATTCTGAAACTTTTTTGCACATAATTACCCTAGAATTGGTTGATATTGTGAAATTTTTGCTAACTTTGCACACTGTAAGCGTGGTAAGCTGTCCGCGTTTGGCCAAACAATATGAAATATTCTCACTATCTTGCCTTGCTGGCAATGATGCTCACATCGTGCATCAAAGACGAGCCACAGAACATGGAATGTGACATTCTGGAAGCATGGGTCGAGGACGAAACCCTGGCCCAACACTTCTACCAGATGACCGACATGCGCATCAGCGATGTACCATCTGGCACAGAACAGCTATTGTTCACCGTTCGGCAACGTGCAGCACTGCCTGCCATACCCATCAGCTTCAAGCTCACACCGGGTGCCACCATCTCGCCAGACAATGGGAGCCGGCAGGACTTCAGTAACGGGCCTGTCGTCTATACCGTGACATCGGAAGACAGACAGTGGCATCGCGCCTACACGGTGGACTTCCGTGAGGCCATATTGCCCACCAACAGATATGACTTCGAGGACTTCGAATTGAGCAATAACGGCAAATACTACGTATGGTATAACATGGGCGATAATGGGACGAAGGAGCACATCTGGGCATCGGGCAACGAGGGCTTCATGATTGCCAAGCCCAACGCCGCTGCCACCGACTATCCCACCGTACCCGACGAGAATGGACTGGACGGCTATTGTGTCCGGCTGACCACGCAATCCACGGGATCCTGGGGCAAGACATTCAAGAAGCCCATCGCCGCCGGTAACCTCTTCCTGGGAAGCTTTAACAGCCAGTATGCGCTGACGAACACACTGAAGACCACCGAAATGGGCATTGCCTACACTAAGGAGCCGGTAAAGGTGGCCGGCTACTACAAATACACCCCAGGCGAGAAGTTCACCGATAAAGACTTCAAGGAAGTGAGCGACCGCACAGATGAAGCCAGCATCTACTCGGTGCTCTATGTCAACCACGATGAAGCGGGCGACGAGGTAATGCTCCACGGCGACGACGTGCTAAGCAGCCCCTATATCGTGCGTAAGGCACAAGTGGAAACGTTGCCCGCCACCAACGAGTGGCGACGGTTCGAGATGACCTTTGAAGGCTCCACCCCCATCGATGCAGCATTGTTGGCCAACCATGGTTACAACCTGGCCATCGTGTTCTCGTCGAGCAAGACAGGTGACACATTCGAGGGGGCCGTAGGCAGCACATTATATATAGATAAGGTGGATATCACATTCTTGGACGAGCCAAGCGGCAGAGCCGAGCGCAAAACCCAGCAAACGCCATGAAACTGAGAAGCATAACATTGGTGCTCACCTGCCTGACACTGCTGGCCACCCGACCCGCCGCAGCACAGGAAAGCAACGGGAAGATCCGGTTGAAAGCCCGCGTGGGCTACAACATCGGCGGAACAGCTCCCATAGGCATGCCCGCCAGCATACGCAGCATCGAATCGTTCAAGCTAACTCCCAATTTCATGGTCGGACTCGATGCCATGTATCCGCTGACGGACAAGTTCGGTCTCCAACTGGCCCTGCATTATGAGATCAAGGACATGGACGGCGAAGTGACCACCAAAGGCTATCACATGAAAGTGAAAATGGACGACGACGAACTGGAAGGCCTTTACACCGGACATGTGCGCCAGAAAGTGCGCCAGCGGATGTTCACCATCCCCCTTCAGCTGACCTGCGAACTTGGCAAGAAAGTCCAGTTGAGAGCCGGTCCCTACCTGTCTGTGTTGCTCGCCAAGGAGTTCTATGGCTATGCCTTCGATGGCTATATGCGCAAAGACGACCCCACAGGGGTTAAGGTGGTGATGGGTGACAAGGAAGGCGAATGGGCTACCTACGACTTCAGTGACGACATGCGCAACTGTCAGATGGGAGTGGCCGTCGGTATGGACTGGAGCTTCTGTCGCCAGTTAGGTCTGTCAGCCAACCTCTCATGGGGACTCACCGGTATTCATCACAGCAGTTTCAAAACTGTGGAACAGACGTTATACCCCATTTACGGAACGATAGGGCTGTTCTATAAAATAAATTGATAATTGACAATTGATAATTATGAAAAAAGTATTTACTTTCCTTTTTGTTGCCGTAGCAGCCATCGCTGCTAGCGCTACCGACTACAATGTACCCATCACGATTACCGTGAACGGTGTGACGACGGAACAGACCGGCGTCATCACCATCGTCGAGAACAACGGACTGTATGACCTCACCCTGAAGAACTTCATGCTACAGAGCGAAGAAGGCCCCATGGGTGTGGGCAACGTGGAGTTAAAGGGGATTAAGCCCTGTCAGGATGGCAACGCCACGCTGTTGCTGACCAAAGAGGCCATCACCCTCACCGCTGGCGATGATCCTAACGTGCCCTTCTGGATGAGTAGTATGTTGCCCCCCGTACCCGTGGACCTGCGTGCAAAGATAGAAGACGAGCGTCTACTAGCAGATCGGAAGAGCGGTTCAGCAGGAATGCCGAG
>ERZ809472.401-NODE-401-length-10386-cov-6.309263_pt1 | contig 10386 bp, 12 predicted proteins | sample MGYA00521274_ERZ809472 | MGnify/ENA primary metagenome ERZ809472 (study PRJEB31581, sample SAMEA3312791) | metagenome | study: EMG produced TPA metagenomics assembly of the PRJEB8939 data set (Metagenomic analyses of Rumen microbiomes reveals... | reverse complement strand
TTATGGTGACTCAATGCCTACATTCAGCGATAGAGTTAATGATGGCAAAGAGTATTTAGAAGATTATACATATACAAGCAAGGTTATATCAGATAGCATAGTTGATGAGAGGTTTACAGTACCAGAGCATTTAAAGGCATATGGCGAAAGTGTATTAGCTGAAAAATGTCTACCATCACGTTCTTATACATTTGACGTTTTAAATCTTGCTGGAGAAATGTATATATATAAAGTTGTAACACTTATTGATAAGAAAAGAAAGCTAAGACTTAATCATCAGTGTGTTAAGTATGTTGAGTATAATGACCACTCACTTGATAAGATTACATTAAGTTCTATTGCTCCAACAATTGAAACACTTGTTGGCGGTGCAGTATCAAATCAAGCTAGTGTCGATTCCAAGGTACAAGCGATAAATGAATCAATACAATCAATGGAAGGTTTAATAATTGGTTCAGGCGGTAATTTTAAATGGGTGCTTAATTCTGATGGTGATAAGGCTGAGTTTCTTATTTTGGTTGATTCAGATTCAATAGGTACAGCTGAAAGATTATTTAAGCTTGATAATACAGGCTTATATTATTCATCAACAGGTTATGATGGCGAATATACTACATTAATAAATCAGAATGGTATGATAGTTGGTGCTCAAACTACATATTCTGGTTTAACTGGTAAACCAACAATTGAGGGTGTTACAATTGACGGTAATCAAACATTTGCAGATTGGGGATTAACATCATTAACTAATTTAGAGATTGATGATGCTATTGCAAATATACCAGTGCAGTCGCTTATAAAGTATGTTGATAATATTGGCGTAAATTACTTATACAATGTAATAAAAAGATATATAGATTCTGTTGTATTAAGTGGTACAGTTTTAACTACTATAGATTATTTGATTACAACTGTTACAAATTCAAATGTTTTGCCGTGGGGAGCTTTTAGAGCAATTAATATTAGTCAAGATATTGCTAATTATGGTACTCCAATTAGTATAATTCCCGAAGCATTGACAAATGGTAATCCAGTATCAGCAGTAATGTCTGGTAGTAATTTGAATGTATATTCTAGGACAGATGCTACAGATATACCTGTTAAGGTTACGTTTAAAAAAGATACTACTTAAGGAGGTGATTAAGTGGCTAATTTTGTTACAGATAATTATATGCTGGATATTACGCCTCAAGGTAGTTATCCAGTTGTATATTTGTCACAATTTGAGGATGGTAGACAGATTACATTTAGAATTTTAAGTAGGGGTGCCAATTTTGTTATACCAAGTGGCATTTCAGCTTTTGTATCCGGGTTAAAACCAAATGGCGGTTATTATGAGCATGTTTGTACAATTGATGACACAAGAAAATATGTTACAATGCCAGTTGAGGCAGATATGACAGATATTAAAGGCAGAGGTGTTGCTAACATAGTATTTACAAATTCTAGCCAAGAGAAAGTAATATCTGCAAAGTTTATAGTTAATGTTCAGCAGACTGTTTCAGATAGTGGTATAGTTGTACCGACTGAAGCAGAGACAATATTTCAGCAAATTTTAGATGAGATTAGGGCTGCAGCATCAACTATAAATGTAAATGTGGCAGAGCTTGAATCACAAATGGAAAGTCTTGAATCTAATGTAACACAATCAGTTGATGAACTTGATGCTAGAATGGAAACATTTATAGCCGGTCAAACAGGTACAATGAGCGGTACAAAGAGAACTGAGACTATACTGTATTCATCTGATACACCATCGCTTGGAAATCATAATGGTTCTAGCGGCTATTTTGATTTAATAACAGATTCAGCAGACAGGGTGACTAATTACGATTATTTGTTAATTGGTTATACAGCATTTGGTAAGACCGGTGTGATAATGGTTAAACCGTCCGATATAAAATCTGCTGGTATATCTGGTGACCCATTTCATTGGACTGAGACACAGGTCAATACAACTATACAATATGATGATGTAGTTGAGCAAACAAGTCCTAGAACTGTATTTAGATTTATGATGTTCTCTGCAGCTAGATTTACAAATGCAAATAGATTGTCAATTGAAGCTACTGTTTGGGGATGGAATGGTCTTAGTACATCAAATGGCAAAGTGAATGAGTCGTTTAATTTGTCATGGGATTCAACAAAGCAAATCTATGTATCTAGTGGATTTAGTGGTGGTATCAATTATATTATTGGTATTAAGTATGAAGACGTTGGTACTGATAAAGATGCAGAGTTGGTAGATATTAGGGTTGGTGTTGATGGTACGGTATATACAACTGCAGGTGAAGCTGTAAGGGCTCAAGCGACTGCTATAAATGTCGTTGGTACAGGTTTATATATTGGTGATGCTCCAATACAAGGAGGTGATGGTTAATGGCTGGCATTGATTTTATACATCAGAATGGAACAGATTATGAGATTGTACCTGAGATTGCACCATTATTTAAAACAACAAAAGCATATTATACTGGCGATCATGTTATTTATGAAGCTGGTTGGTATACATTCAAAGCTGATAAATCTGCAGGTGCATGGGATGCTACAAAGGTTGACGGTCCATTTAAAGTATCAGACAAACTTAGTGATTTAAAGAGCGGGTTAAGTGGGATGCCAGACCTTAAAACGCCACTTGAAAATGTTGCAGATTTAGATATTACGGATCTTTCTGGGAATGTACTTGTTAGGTTTGCTGATGGCGGGATTAAAACAAAGACTTTTAACAGCGTAGATGTTATCAAAAGCATCAACGGCAAACTTGACAGCAAGGTAAATTCCGCTGATTCCGGAAAGGTACTTACTGTTGGTTCGGATGGCAATATAGAGCCAAAAGAACAATCTGCTTCCATTGAACTCGACGCCACGCTATCAGTGCCCGGAAAGGCGGCGGAAGCAAAATCTGTTGGGGATGCTATAAAAGAAATTGAATCTAGTAGGTCTGGAACTGCAATACGGACAAGTAATATAGATTCCGACCTAGATGTAGCGGATTCCAATGGAAATGTTCTAGTACGGTTCAAAAATGGAGGGATTGAAACAGCCAAAACAAAGGGATTTCGTTATATCCTTTTCTCAGATGGAAAGACCGGAACGAACAGTGCTATTACATTAGCAATAAATCACCAGTTTAAAAAGGGTGATAGGGTTGTTTTACATGTCGAGAGAGACAACTATCCTTACAACGTTCCATCTAATCCAGGTGTTGCCGTAAGCTATTACGAGGATGAAAGAGTCATTGTAGAAAACGCTCGAATCGACTGCGGCTATATCGAACATGTTATTGAAGAAGACACAGAATCCATTTCAGCGGTTTATGCTGCCGGTGCAATATCCAGTGGAGTTTCTGCTATTTTTCAGGTCTTTTTACTTGGAGATTTGCCGATTGTCCCTACTATAGTGACAGTTAAAACAGATGGGACAGGAGACTTTGATTCTATTCGTAGTGCTATAGATTTTATCGGATTTAAAGCCAATGATTTAGTAAACCCCTATGAGATACATGTATATCCAGGCACATATGATGTCTTGTCTGATTATACAAGTGAAGAAATTGCCGCTACGACATATCCGTATAACGATTTGTCTTTTGTTGGGGCAAAGCTGTGGAATGGTGTTAGTTTGATTGGAATAGGAAACCCGAGTGAAATTATATTAACAGGGGCACTTAATACAGCAGACTACAGTTCAAGTATTCGTGGACAGATTAGTGTTATTAATAAACAAGGTAGTGGTTCAATAGAAAACGTAACAATTGTGGCACGAAATATGCGTTATTGTGTTCACGATGACTTTGGTTCGCAACAGATAAAACGTATAAAGCGACTTGTAAGGAACTGTATATTCAGAGGTTATAATATCGCCTATGACCCTTGTACGACATATGGTGGTGGAATGCCGATTGGAGGAATGGATGCAGAATTTGTCAACTGTGATTTTGGAGAAAATGGTGGTTTACATCTTAATACAGACATGACAACTAATGTGTGTGTCCATCTGATTAACTGTAGAGGAAGGGGTTTCAGAATAGGCGATAATATCGTGAACGCAAACGGATTAACGTGTGAATACATTTTTGATGGATGTAATTTTCAATGGCTTTCCCACACAGTTGTAGATTCAGTTCCGCATATTATCATCCGTGGAACATCGAATCAAGATATGATGATTTCCGCTCCGACAACAGTATTTTATAATTTCAACGATATGGCTGTAATACCGCTTTATAGACTATCCGTAGATGTAGGAGACGTTGTTGAAAGATTATCTTCAAGTATACATGGTATACACTATAGGTTATCATCATCTGCTGATAGTGCTTGTGGAATTGTTGTGTTTAAGGACTCAAATGACGCATATGTCCAGCTTGCTGGTTATGTCAGGACTGATAGAGTTGGGCTATCATCGTTTTCTATCGGTGATTATGTTGGCGTGGCTTCTGGCAGGACTATTATTGTTAATACAGAAGATTTAGCCATTGGGAAAATCAAATATATTGATACTGACGGAAATGGATATATCAAATTAAATTGGAGGTGATTGTGTGGGACTTGCACTTGTAATTAAAAATGCCGACTTTCAAACAAATAAACTTGATACGGTTACGTTCATAGACAACGTGCCATGCACAGGCATTACATTAAATCAAAGTACATTATCTTTAAATACTACAGATGAGCCGGTTACGCTTATCGCTGCACCAACGCCTTCTGATACAACAGATTCTATTAGATGGAGTTCTAGTAATACTTCGGTTGCTACGGCGCAAAATGGCGTGATTACGCCTATCGCTGAAGGAGCAGCCACTATAACTGCAACATGCGGTGGATATAGTGCAACCTGTTTAGTAAACGTTGCATTTATTTTTGAATATGTATTAGTGTCAGGATACGATATTGCAAAAGCGAGTTCTACTGGTTCATGGGCGTATGTTGAAAAGAAAACAGGAAACACAACTTATTACATTTTGGCAGGAGATAACAGCGATACAACTGTTAATCCTGTTCCTTATGACGAAACTATTGATACATCACCTTATAGATTTGTCCCGTTACAAATTCCTAGCGGAGTGGAGAAAATTATTCTTACGTCAACATATGCGATGCTGACAAGGTTCGAGTGGTTTGACAGTACCAGAAAAGAAACTTATAGTAATTATGGTGCATATCTTGTTGAAGGACTCAGACAGTCACAAGGGTTCGACCAAGGTCAAGCAAGCAGTCAAACTTTGGAAATTGCGATTCCATCAACGGCTGGCATCGACTCTTTTGCCGCCACAATTTATTTACTAGAAAAGGCATCTACTGCAGGTCAGAATCTTCCGGACCTTATAACTGTTTCATTTGAATAATCACTTAAATTACACTTTATTAAGGAGAAGACGTATGAAAAATATAGACAACGTGTCATACACAAGCTATATACAAGAAGCTGACAGGATAGTACCTGTGGACTATCTTACTATTTCGTAAAAGTGGGTGACTGATATGATCAAAATAATTATCGGGACAACCCCAACGATTAAGTATAAGTTTTCCATCGTTGACCCTTCCGACTTTACGGAAGCTATTATGACCATTAAAGACAGTTGTAAGACCGAAAAGCTGAGAAAGACACTTGATGAAGCAACGGTCGGTAATGACTACATTGAGTGGACTTTAACACAAGAAGAAACACTGTCACTTGGTACAGGTATCGCATTCTCAATGATGCTCAATTGGCTTACGAATGGTGGAGTCAGAGGTGCAAGCACAGAAGAGTCTATCACGGTGGTCAATAATCACATAAGAGAGGTGATAGAATGAGCAACAAAGTTGTATTAGACGGTGATATGTTACTTAATGCACGGCTTGACGGTGAACAAGGGCAATACACACGTTACAATTGGCGTGGGTATTCTGCCTATGAAATCGCTGTCCAACACGGCTACACGGGGACTGAGGAAGAATGGCTTGCATCGCTTCATGGAACGGACGGGCGGGACGGTGACGACTATGTAATTACCGAACAGGACTATCAGAACATCGCTAATTTAGTTCCTGCTCCCGAAGTCCCTGTCACAGACGTACAGATTGATGGTTCTTCAATTCTTAGTAATGGAGTGGCGAATGTGCCTGTTGCGGCTTATAACACTCTTGGGGTTATTAAACTAGCTATGAATAGCCCTTTAAGCGGTTTGTCAATTGATAGAGGAATGTTGTATATAGATAAAGCGACCCCCGCCGAAATAAAAACAGGAACGCAACGTTTCAGACCGATAACGCCACTTAGTCAACACGATTCTGTATTCTACGGTTTAGCAAAAGCCGCAGGAGACGTCACGCAATCTCAGTCGAGTAATGCAGTCGGGACGTACACCGAATCCGCTAAATCTGCCATAAGTGAAATGCTTGGCACGGAAAGAGCCAAAGAATGGACACTAATTGTTGAGTCATCGTTTAATGAGGATACACAAGACTTTGAAGTTGTTTTTCCGACTGGAGTAACTGCGGTAAAGATTTGTTGTTTCAATTCATCAATTTCTGCCAACAGGAACGTGAGGTTTTTCTTTAACGAAATTGATCACAATTTCTTTATAAATCAGTTTCAAACATCTTCCGTAAAAAACGCATGTTTTACAATTGGCGAGAATTTGGCAGGTATGCGGAAATGCGAAAAGACTCAAATAATTAAAGGCACATCTCTCACCTTGTCGAATTTATTGGCATCAAGTTTGGATAATGAGTATTTTTTCGGCAGTGATACAATAGCAAGCATTAAGCTAAGAGCATTAAATACCTTGTGGGGGACGAACGATACTATTCGTGTTTACGGACTCAAGAATAAGTAGAAAGGAGCAAACATGACCTACTACGCACAGAGAAAATCAATCAACAACGGCGAGCCTCAGCCTGTCGTAAACAAGTACGGTGACAGACAGGAAATGGAATACCAGTATCATCTTTTCTGCGCATCTGCCGTCAAGACCGACATCCGTGATGTTGACTCTATCGAATGGGGGACGGTAGAACAGGGCGTGATAGAACGCAAAAGATATACAAGACCTGCTCCCGAACCTGAACCCGAAGCGGAAGTGGAAACTGAATGACACAATCGCTTGTTGCAATTCTCACGGTTTTGCCCGAATTAACAGGCACACATAAAATAACGCTTGGGCAGACAAACAGGTTGAAACTCACTCCCGAAGAAATCGCAATAGCAACTAATAAAGGATGGACGGTGGCATAGTTATGAGAGAAACAGAATATCATGAAATTGACGGAGAAATGCGCCGGATATTTAAGGCGTGCCAAACATGCATACATTTCAGATATTGTAATGGCGCAGAACAGCTTTGTTATCACCCAAGCCACAAGGGTGATGGCCGATATGGGCATGAAGTAGTCTGTCAAGGTCATGTATGTAGGGATTGGACATGGAAAGGGCATTAAGCTTTTAAATGACTAAATATTTTTTTAATTTTACCTATTGACTTATTTATTGATGTATGATATAATAATTAAAAGTAAATAATTTTGGTATTGTCACAATTTTACAGAGTTTAATTATTGCTGTTATGACAGTACCAAGTTGCTAACAAATTAAAGGAGGTTGATAGTATATGAATCAGTATGGTTATGGTCAAAATCAGCAGATGTTTAACCAACAGCTATTTAATCAGCAGCCGCAGAGTATGTATAGTTTTGGTAGTACTCCTAACACTCCATATGTATCTGGTATAAATTGGGCACAAGGTATTGAAGGTGCTAAAGCATTTAGAATGAAGCCAAATGATATGGTTATTATTCTTGATAGTGAAAATGAAGGAGTTATGTATATAAAGACTAGTGATAGTATTGGTATGTGTACACTAAGAACATTTAATTATCACGAGGTGACCCAGCAGTTAGCAAATAATAAGCATGATATAGATATGTCAGAGTATGTTAAGACTTCGGAGCTAGATGCTAGAGTTGAAGCTGTAGTGAATAAACTTCTTGGAGGAGGTACAAATGAATAGTCTATATAATAGTTTGATGGGTAATAGAAGGGTTGCGGCTCAAGGTGATAATATAAAACAGAATGCGGAAACTGCAAAATCTATTTTTAGTATGTTAAATGGCTCCTCTAATCCATATCAGTTGTTAATAAATATGGCTTCTAAAAATCCAATGATAAAAAACATTATGGATTCTGCAGATAAAAGCGGTAAGTCATATCAGGATATATTTTATGAGCTTGCTAAACAAAGGGGTGTAGACCCGAACAGTATTATTAATCAGTTAAAGTTTTAGTTAGTTCTAAAATCAGCAAGTGTACATAGTTGATTTTATAGCTATAGTAACTATTAATATTTTACATGTGAAGAAAGGAGATTGTCTATGGGAGATAACGGTGGTTTATCTGCTAGTGATGTTGCTCTTATGTCAAATGGTGGCTGGGGTAATGGTGGCATGGGTATTCTTTGGTTGTTCGCTATCTTGATTCTTATTGGTGGCGGTGGTTTTGGTAACTTTGGTGGAAATGGTTACAGGCCTCAGTATGCTACTCAGGATTTTGTACAGAATGGATTTAATTTTAATGACCTGCAGAATCAGAATCGTGACATCGTGAACGCCATTACAAGTGGTACCGCACAGGCAGTGGCTGCTACAAGTCAGGCTAAGTATGATAATATCAATGTCTTGAAAGATGTTCAGGCGGCTCTTGCGGCGCAGATTTCAGACGTTAGAAGTATGGAACAGTCTATTCTTGGTAACCAGAATGAGTGTTGCTGTTCTACAAAGATGCTTATTGCTGAACAGGCTGCAAATACAAATGCATTGATTGCCCAGAGCAAGTATGATACATCTATGCAGATGGCTCAAATGGAAGCTCGTCTTACAGCTAAAATGGATGCAAATGAAATCCAGAATCTTAGAGACCAGGTATCTCAGCTTCAGATGGCTCAGGCTACTGCAGGTATGTTAAAGTTCCCTAATCAGTGGTCATATGGTGCAGGTCCTTTCCCTCCGTTTCAGCAGTGCTGTCAGGGTAATGTATAATCTTCAATTTTAATATTTTGTCATTTAGACTAGGTTTATTTGGCCGGGCTTAGTCTCGGCCATTTTTGTTAGGAGGTTAATGTTATGTCTAAATCTTTAATTCAGTTGTATAATGAATCTAATCAGGCTGTTGTAGAGAATAACATTATTAGTTTCGGTTCTGTTCTTAGAAGATATGGTTGTAATCTTAGACTTTCTGGTGGAGCTGTTGAGGCTGATGGACCTGGGTATTATGAGGCAGATATTGCAGCAACAATTGAACCTACGGCAGTTGGTAATGTTACTATAGCATTATTTGAAAATAATGTTCAGATTCCAGGTGCAATAGCTAGTGGTTATGTAGCACAAGCCGCTTCTCCAATAACGCTTCCTATTGTAACGACTATTAGAAAAGGTTGCAATTGTGACGGCGCTTCACAGATTGTACTCAAACTTATTGAAGGTCCCGGAAATGTAACAAATGTTTCGACTAGGGTTGTTAAGTCATGATAGATTAGTGGGTTAGTGAAATGACAGTTGAAGAAATTTTTGGTAAAATATCAACTCATATGTTAAATGGTGTTATGGTTCACGAACAGCTTGCTAATTATTATGATTTTTTAGGTTTATGTGGTTATAAAAAATGTCACGAATACCATTTTTATAGTGAGTCTATTTCTTATAAAAATAGTTGTAATTTTTATATAAGCACATTTAATAAATTGATTAGTGAGCAGATTCCGGATACTTCATCTGTAATACCTCAATCTTGGTATAGATATGGTAGATTTGATGTAGATATTAACACAAAGAAAAACGCCATACAGACAGGCCTTAATAAGTGGGTTAATTGGGAACGCAATACAAAGAAGTTTTATGAATCTATGTATAAAGAGTTAATCAATATCGGTGAAATAAATGCCGCTATTATGGTGTCTAAGTTAGTAGAGGATGTTAGTTCTGAATTAAAGTGTGCTGAACAATATTTACTTAATAAAGAAATGATTGGTTATAATATGTCTGATATTATAGCAGAACAGGATTGTGAAAGAGACATGTACTCAAAAAAGATATGTAAGTTATTTAGAAAGAAATATTATAGGTGATAGTATGAATAGTATACTAAGTATATTAGATTTACAAAGTATAACATGGTTTGCAGGTGTATGTACTATTATAGTTACAACTTTAATTCAGAATTGTAGCAAAAAGTATAAACCATGGACTTGGCTGGCTGAGCAGTTTGGTAAAGCAGCAAATAAAGAAATGTTAGATAGACTTGATGTAGTCGAAAAGAAAATTAATAATATAGAAGAAAGAGATTTGGAACAAGATAGAAAATCAGAAGAAGCACTGGCTAGATACCGTGCCTTCGGAGAGCGTC
>ERZ809472.400-NODE-400-length-10406-cov-5.855570_pt1 | contig 10406 bp, 4 predicted proteins | sample MGYA00521274_ERZ809472 | MGnify/ENA primary metagenome ERZ809472 (study PRJEB31581, sample SAMEA3312791) | metagenome | study: EMG produced TPA metagenomics assembly of the PRJEB8939 data set (Metagenomic analyses of Rumen microbiomes reveals... | reverse complement strand
CCGCTGGGGAAGAATTTCCTCAGGGGCTTCTATTTGGTGGCTGTTGGAATTGACACGCAGACACTCGTTAAAAAGCACCTTGCCATTGGAGCTTTTATGGCCGCAGACAAAGAGGATCAAATCGTGGCGGGCAGCAAACTGTGAGATATTCGGCATGCGGTTGGCGACACTGCGACAAATGGTATCGAAGCTCTTGAAAATGGGATCTGGAGCTATGTGGTTCTGGATGTACTCGATGATGCGGTGGAATTCATCGAGCGACTTCGTGGTCTGGGAATAGAGAAAGATATCGCGAGTAAAATCAAGACGCTTTACCTCGTCGAAACTTTCGATGACAATGGCAGAGCTCTTCGTCTGTCCCACGAGTCCCAACACTTCGGCATGACCTTTCTTGCCGAAGATCACTATCTGGGCAAGTCCCACCCCTGTCGTCTCTCCTTGAGGGGCGGGGGATTCTGAAGATGCCTCGTACTGCTGTTTGATGCGGCGCTGGAGCTGGAGTACCACAGGACAGGTGGCATCAATAATCTCGATATGATTGCGACGGGCCAGTTCGTAAGTTTCTGGAGGCTCTCCATGGGCGCGCAGCAACACCTTGACATTATGAAGGCGGGCAAGATCGTCGTGATTGATAGTGACGAGCCCCATCTTCTGCAGGCGCTCACACTCCATACCGTTATGTACGATATCACCCAAGCAGTAGAGAGTGTTGCCCCGTGCCAGTTCTTCTTCAGCTTTCTTGATAGCAGTGGTCACTCCGAAACAGAAACCACTGCCGTTATCGATTTCAATTTCCATGAACATTATGATTTCTTGAGTTCGGAGAAATAGAGGTCGAGCAAGTCCTGAGCTGCAACGAAGGAGGTCTTCTGCCCTGCCAGCACGATACGCTCTGCCTCGCCAAGCTTCGCGTCAATCAGGGGATTATTGTAGAAGTTGAGACGCAGGTGCTCGTTGATGCTCTCATACATCCAATACTTCGACTGCTCGTTGCGGCGATAGTCGAAATAGCCATTATGCTTCACGAAGTCGATATACTGGTAGATCATGTCCCATATCTCCTTGATGCCCTTGCCGTAGAAACCGCTGTAACAAAGCACCTGCGGGGTCCAACCGCTTTCGGGCATAGGGAAGAAATGGAGAGCGTTGCGGAAATTGGTGGCTGCCATCTGGCAACGGTCCACATTGTCACCATCGCACTTGTTGATAACAATGCCATCTGAGATTTCCATAATTCCGCGCTTGATGCCCTGCAACTCATCGCCTGTGCCTGCCAACTGGATGAGCAGGAAGAAATCGACCATCGAATGACAGGCAGTCTCGCTCTGTCCCACTCCAACGGTCTCTACGAAGATTTTGTCAAAACCTGCAGCCTCACAGAGAATGATGGTTTCACGGGTCTTACGGGCCACACCACCCAGACTTCCTGCCGAGGGGCTAGGGCGTATGAAGGAGTCGGGATGCTGAGCCAGTTTCTCCATACGTGTCTTATCGCCGAGGATACTGCCCTTGGTACGCTCACTAGAGGGGTCGATGGCCAGCACGGCGAGTTTGCCACCCTTTTCCTTCAATACGTGGATGCCAAATTCGTCGATGCTTGTCGACTTGCCTGCACCTGGCACGCCGCTGATACCCACACGCACGCTATTACCACTGTAGGGCAGACACTTGTTGATGACCTCCTGGGCACGTGCCTGATGGTCTGGGTTGACACTCTCAATGAGTGTGACAGCCTGCGAGAGTATGGTGACGTCGCCCTTTACAATGCCCTCCACCATCTCTGCTGGTGAGAGTTCGCGGCGACGGAAACGTCCTCGCTGCAGATAGGGATTGATAATAGACTGTTGCTCGACACCACTGTTCACCTGCAAACCGGCATATTCTGAACTATTCTCTGGATGTTCCATGTGATTGATTGAAAATTGTTAATTAGCAATTATTTCGGGGGGATGATATTAATGATAACCTTCGACTTGTCAGGGTCGTTGGTAATCATTAGGATACGGGGTTTGGTACGTACCTTCTGAAGGTCGGCAGCATAGCCAGTAATCTTCAGGGTTGTCGTCTGTTCTGGCTCCAGCGTGGTAGTACCCAGGGTTACCTTCAGGCCACGTGTAAACATCTGCATCGACGAAATCTTCAGGGTTGTCTTGCCCGTGTTGAGAAGTATGATCTCGGCTGTCTTCTTCGACTTACCGCCAAAATCGGAAAAATCGATATCACTAGCCGACATCTGCAACTGCGGGGCCAGCACCTTGCTGACGGCATCGTAGTCCTTCAGGTCTGGCAACAGTACGGCAGAGACACCCACCTCGTTATCGACACTGACCTTCTCGCCCAGATGACGGGCGATATAGACGGAAGTCTGATTAAGGCCGAAATCGCGCAACTTCTCAGAGTTAAGGGTCACCTTGATGGTGCCAGCCTTGCCTGGGGGCAGTGTCTCAGGGGTCACCTCTGCAGTCAGATAGGGTGGCAGGTGCATCACGTTGGGAGACATCGTCTGCATACTGTTGTTCAGGATATGGATTTCCTGCATGGGATGGTCACCCTTGTTCACGTCGTCGTACTCCAACTCATTCTTGTCGAGCAGCAACTCGCCGAAGGCAATCGGATACATGCCCGTATAGTCTAATACCTCAGCGAGCACGACGCCCTTCATCGTCAGGTAGACGGGTTCCTTGGAGCCGTTGCTCTTGATGGCAGCCATCTTATGGAAATGTCCCAATTGCTTGGCATCATAGGTCATAGCAATAGTGAATTTTTCACCGATGCCCACTTCCTTGGGATAATCCACAGCCGTACAGCCACAGTCAGGCTTCACACTCTCGATGACGAGACGGCGCAAGCCTTTGTTGCGGAGTTCAAAGGTGGCAGTAATGGACTGTTGGAAACCTGTCCGTCCGACATTTATCGTCGGATTGCTGACAGTGAGTCGTTGCGCCGATGCAGGCAGCATCATAAGCGCCATGAGTGGGATGATTATCTGTCGTTTCATAATGTTTATTTTACATTCAATGTCACCGACTTCGTGGTACCACGGAACTCTGGCGAATAAGCACAGCTAACGGTGCAGACACCTGTCTCGTAAGTACCAGGGCGATCGATGAAATACTCGTTCTCGATAACGTGCTTGCCTTTCGACAGACGATCGAAGTAATAGTTCGTTGAATTGTCACGTGGCGTGCAATAGCTACCCTCATGGTAGCCGCTGAGCTGACGGACAGGCTCCAGACAGGCAGCACGCTTATCGATCACCTGCACGAAGTCGTAGTCACGGTCGGCCTGGATGGTGATGCGTACCTTCACACGGTCACCCACAGAGAGTCGATCGCCAGCAATGACCTCACGGCTCACGAGGAGTCCGCTACCCGTATCCTTGACGTTGTGGGTGGGCTGTGTGAACTGCGCATAGACAGCACCCCAGGATGTTCCCTCAGAAGTTTTCTCCACCTCCATCCGACGGCTCTCAGCAGGCACAGCAGTCTTCACATAGCCGATAGCTGCTGTGGCTTGCGGCATCTCCAAAGGCTGACCATCGAGAGTGAACGTTGATAGTTCTGATTTGAGAGTTGACAGCTGACTGTTGCCATTGAGGAAGGCATAGACGGCATTGACGCTGTTGATAGGTGTATCCCATGCCTGCGTACGCTTTGCCTGGAGCAGCCAGCGCTGCATCTCAATGATGGTCTGACGGTCATCGGGAGTAATACGCTGCAGGACCTCGATGGCTACTGTCTGGGTGGGAATGCGGTAGTCGTACCATGAATAGCCGGCTCGCGAGGTATCGTAATAACGGCCCATCTCCTCGCTATAGACCGTATATTCCTTCAGACTCTGTACATACTCAGCAGCCCGCTTTGGGTCGTTCTTGGTGAGGATGACCGCGGTGAGCGCCTTCTCGTAGAGTGTCTGGTTCTTGATTTCCTTCTTCAGCAGCGCCAACAGATAGTCGTTGGCTGCCTGCACCTTATCGGGTAGCTCACGGCCGTCGAGGGTGGCCAGATAGAGCCACTGGAGGGTCTTGAAGCTGGGGAACACCTGACGATGTCCCTTCCTCTCCCACTTCTTCATCTCCTCGACATCCTTCACAATTTCCTTACCCATGAACTGGAAGGCCTTGCTGAGCATCTGTGGTGCCACATCCTTGTCTGTCATCGCATTCAGACGGACAAGCATCTCGCTGATGGCCACAGTCATATAGAACGAGCCAGGCATACCCTCCCACCAGCTCCAGGAGCCTTCGGAACGCTGTAGTTTCTGCAATTTGTCAAGGGCCGTTGAGAGGCGGTTCTGCATCAGGTTCTCGTCGAAGAAGTCTGCCAGACGTTGTTTCTGCTCAGTCTCGCGCTCAGCATCCAACACCCAGGGTGTCTCGCTGAGCACAAGATCCTTCAACTCCTGATTTTTCTCCAGACTGCTCATCAGCGAGGTCTCGCTACCCGTTTCCTGCTGCCACAACTGGAAGGCTGTCTTCGCCTTGGGATTTTGTTGTAGAATATACTGTCCCAGACGGTTGGCGTAGTACGAAGCCGCCTGTGAGATGGCATTATCATCTATGGGCTTGCCGAGTGAAGGTAGTGCCTGCACCATCAACCAAGCAGGATTGTTGGTATATTCTACCGTCAGATGGGCATTACTACCATCCGTAGGAATAAGACTAGCCAGGTCGAGGACCTTCTTGCCAGGCTCATGCTGCGTGAAGGGCAGCGTCACAGTGATACGGTCGCTGCTGGGGAGTATCGGCAAGTAGTGCTGCTCACCGTCTGAGAAGCCATCGCCTGCTACCGACACCTGACAGATGAGAGGTGACTGCTGAGCGGCAAGTGACGATAGATTGAACATCACATTGGCAGTAGCATTAGTGCCTAACGAGAAGGATTCTGTGGTTTCATAGACCACTGCTTCCGTTTCCGGGTTAATCAGCCGCAGGGTGGCCTTGCCATTCACATCCCGTTCACACAGGTTGAAGATGCGTGCCGAGATGGTGGCCTTGTCGCCCTCACGCAGGAAGCGCGGCATATTGGGTTGTATCATCACATCCTTCTGGGCCACAGCCTCATCGAAGAGTGAGCCGTAGCACATATCCTTGGTGTGGGCCAAGCCCATGAAGCGCCAGGTGGTCAGGCTCTCTGGGAGTGTGAATTTCAAGACCACACGTCCCTCGGCGTCTGTTGTCAACTGGGGATAGAAGAAGGCGGTCTCGTTGAGGTTCTCGCGCATCTGCACCTGTTCCGTCCCTCCTGCATCCGCTTCCTGTTTCTGATCCACATCTGCCGATTGTTTCGAAACGGCAACCTCATTGAGCATTGCTGCTGGAGCAGCTTCTTCCGCCACCATCGCATCAGCCATCATCGGCTCTGAGGCCACCATCCTCGCCAGACCTTTTCCTCGCAGACGCACATTATTTGTACGGCCAAAACCACGAATGCGTATATGACCATACAGCGACGGGAACACACTCTCGTCGAAACGACTGAAAACAAGATCTCTCACAGAGAGTCCGGAATACCCCTTCTGTACCGAAGCATGCAACCAGCTATGCAACGCACCAGCCCAACTGGTATTGGGTAGCGACAACGATACGTAGGGACTCAGTCCCCAGTGGTGGTGGTGCAACTGATCCAGGCTCTTGTCATAGAGTGTCGCCATCAGCATGGCATCGGCAGGTTTACCGTCAGGTCCTGTCACAGTGAGCGTCCACTCTTCCTCCTGACCAGGCTTCAGCTTGTCGCGGAAGGTGTTCCACGTCAGTTTCATCTGCTTGGGAGGTAAAGGACGGTTAATGGTTGCCGAATGCGTATAACAGATACTTTCCTTCACCCAGGCGAAGGTCAGCAGGATACCGTCGCCCCACTCTTTCTTATAGGTCAGCTTGCGGTTGATGAGTTCATTGCTCTTGTCAACAGCCCCTGACTCTATAAGCTGATTGCCGGAGAAAATGCTATAGACAATGTGCACATCCTTGTCCGACGAGCCCACCTGCACCGTCACGGGCTTGCCATCGTTGGAGAAGCGGTAGTCCGACACCCAGAACCAGTCTTTGGTCTCCGTAGCAGGACGCTTGTCGTCGAGCGAGAAGACAGTGTATTTCCGCTCGATGGTGTCACCCTCGCAACGGGCCACTAGCGTGTGCGCACCGCTCTTCAACGAGGCACTTGGAATCGGCAGGCGCGTATTAGACTTCACCGTCTGCCACTTGCCGCCGTCAATCTGGTAACTCACCTCCGCATCGATATCGTTCCCTGCGGCATTACGCAGATGGAAGGTCATCGTGGGTTTATCATCAGCCAGGATGCGCTCCTCCAGGTCGACGCTCAGTGCCGTCTTGCGGTTGCCCAGAGGCAGTGAGAGTTGTCCTGTATGGGTCTCTCCACTGACATCCGTCACATCAGCCGACACCACGAAATTATAGAACAGCGGACGACTGCTCTCAGGCATCGTCATCGGTATCTCTACAGGGAAGGTACCGTCGTCGCCAGTGACAACCTCGCTGCTGAATATCTCCTCATCATCACTGCCAACACCAATCACACCCGACTCCCAATAACGGTTGTAGCTCCACCACCAGTAGGCCATCCGGCGCACCACCTTATACTTGACGGTGGCACCCTGTACAGGCACTCCGGCATAGCTGCGGGCTGTACCCTTTACCACGACAGTATCACCAGACTCATAGTGCTGTTTAACTTCCGGGAAAGTCACCTCGAAGGTAGGCCGCTTGTATTCTTCCACACGGATACGCAAGCTCTGGCTATTGGCTTGTATGGTGAAGCTTCCCGTCAGGCCGGAAGCAGGCAGGGTAAAGTCTGCAGCAGCTGTACCGTACTGGTCTGTGACTGCACTGATTTCCTTCACCACCTTATAGTTGGCATCTCTCAAGCAGAAGGTCAGTGCCTTGCCGGCCTTCACTTGGTGCTCAAAGCCATTACGCACCTCGTAGACCACTGCAGCGGCATGCACAGTCTGCCCCGGACGATAGATGGCCCGGTCTGTGTAGATATTGGTCCTCTCGACCAACTCACGCCCACCATAATAGCTGTAGCGGGTAGAAATACCCGACTCCTGGAAGGCCTTGTCATCATCCGTATAGACATACACCTTTGGAGTGGAGCTGTTTCCCTTGGGTTCAAAGAGGCATTCACCCTTGCTGTCGGTAATCAGGTGGTGGGTCTCGTACTTCTTATAACTGACATACTGCTTCAGCCGCACATGGGCTTTGGCAATAGGCTGTCCTGTGGTGCTGTTGACCACCACATAACGGATTTTGTCATTCGGCTGTGCCTCAGCTATCGCGAAGAGATCGGTCACGTAATAAAGCCAGCGCACCACACGCGTCTCTGGTTCTGACGTGATCTCAATCATATACAGTCCCAAGGGCAGTCCCTCCAGCGTCAATGAGTCGTCAAATATTTCATAGGCGGGCTTGCCGATGAACTTACGTTCCACCTCGATACCCGTCGGATAGAGCAGCGACTTCAGTTTCTTGTAATCTTCGGCAATCTCTGGGTTCAGGTCGATATCGCCATTGGCCTTCACCTTGTAGACTTTCATCTTCAGCGAAGAGAGATTACGTACCGACGTCAGTTCTACCGTACGGCTGTGCATCGATTCACTCACCCGCATATCCACCCTCGCAGTAAACTGCGGATTGGTCAGTTCCGTCTCAGCATTACGCAGGATGTTCATCCTCCGCCAACCGCCCCACTTACCCAGGGCATAGTGGATATAGCGTATCTTCTCCTCAGCAGTGACAAAAGAAGAATTCGCCAGGAAATGGTAGTGTTCGATGGCCAGTTCACCAGCCTCAGGCAGGTCTTCGTATTTGGCAATGGCAGAGTCTATTTTGTGCAGATACTCCGACTTATGCACATTCTCGGTATCCTTGTAGTTATTCTGCTGGATCACACGCAAAGCGAGCAGGCAGGCCGCCTGTCGGTTACCTGTCTGCTCGTAATAGTCGTGCAGCGGCTGATAGTCCTACAGCTCATAGCCGATGACACTCAGCAGGTCGTGGTCGAAGATCTTGCTGTCAGAGTGGGTGATAACGAAAGGCACGTAGGTCTCATCCTTCACAGCAGCCAGTTTCTGGCACAGCTGCGGTGTCAGCACAGGCTTCTCCGCCTGCATCTCCAACCCGGCGTTATCGCTGCAGATACGGTAGAGCACGGTCTGATAGACGGTCCTCAGCACCTCATCCTTCGTTTCCGTACAGCGTTTCTGGATGCGCTCTACAGCGGGCTTCAGCGAGTCGGGCGAGATGACTGTCATCACCTGTGCGCCCTGCAGTTCTGCCTTTAGCAGCTGTCCATAGGCATTCTCCTTCGTCGCCTTGTCCACAATCTGCTGCAGCACCTCATACTCGGTCTTGGGCAAGTCCTTCTCCTCTGCCTCCTTCACTTTCTTCCACAGGGCGGAATACGACTGCCCGAAAAACGACATTGGTATCATCATCAATGCTATTATTAAAGCGATTATACTTTTCTTCATCGTGGCCGGTTTTTGTTTTGACCTTGCAAAGATAATGATAATTTCCGAAATCCCTTTGGAATTTATGAATTATTATATTATCTTTTGTTAGTTACGGAACACCAGCCCCTCTCCGAACTCGTCGATGATGATAGGTTTAGTGCGGTCCACCTCGTCGGCCAGCAGCTTCTTCGAGAGGTCGTTGAGCACGTACTGCTGGATGGCTCGCTTCACGGGTCGTGCACCGAAATCCGGGTCGTAGCCTTCCTCAGCCAGGTAACTGATAGCCTGCGGTGTGCACTCCAGCTTGATACCCTGAGGCTCCAACATGTCCGTCACTTTCTTCATCTGCAGACGCACCACGTCGGCAATCTGTTCCTTCGTCAGCGGCATGAAGGTGATGATCTCGTCGATACGGTTTAGGAACTCCGGACGCATCGTGGCCCTCAGCTGCTCGCGGGTGGCATTCGAGGTCATGATGATGATGGTGTTCTTGAAGTTGGCCGTACGCCCCTTGTTGTCCGTCAGACGTCCGTCGTCCAACACCTGCAAGAGGATATTGAACACATCGGGGTGAGCCTTCTCGATTTCGTCGAAAAGCACGACACTATACGGCTTCCTGCGCACAGCCTCCGTCAGCTGACCGCCCTCGTCGTAGCCCACGTAGCCCGGAGGGGCACCGATCAGACGGCTCACGCTGTACTTCTCCTGGTATTCCGACATATCGATACGCGTCATCATCGTCTCGTCGTTGAACAGATAGTCAGCCAGCGTCTTGGCAAGTTCCGTCTTACCCACACCTGTCGTACCTAAGAAGATAAACGAGGCGATGGGGCGCTTGGGATCCTGCAGTCCTGCACGCGAGCGGCGCACGGCATCCGAGACGGCTATGATGGCCTCGTCCTGTCCGATCACGCGCTTGTGCAGTTCTTCTTCCAGATGGAGCAATTTTTCGCGCTCGCTCTGCATCATGCGGGTCACGGGGATGCCCGTCCAGCGCGACACCACCTCAGCGATATCGTCGGCAGTCACTTCCTCACGCACCAGAGAATTGCCGTTCTGAGCATTAGCCAGTTGCGCCTGGATGCTCTTGATGTCATCCTCCAAGGCCTTGAGTTTCGAGTAGCGTATCTCAGCCACCTTGCCGTAGTCTCCCTCACGCTCGGCACGTTCTGCCTCGTACTTCAAGTTCTCTATTTCCTGCTTATCCTGCTGGATCTTGTTCACCAGCTGGCGCTCACCCTCCCACTTGGCGCGGAACTGGGTCTCCTGTTCGCGGAGTTCGGCGATGTCCTTATCCAACTGTGCAATCTTAGGCTCATCGCCTTCGCGCTTGATGGCCTCACGTTCGATTTCGAGTTGGGCCAAGCGACGGGTGATCTCATCGAGTTCCTCAGGCACAGAATCGCGCTCCATCCTCAACTTTGCGGCTGCTTCATCCATCAGGTCGATGGCCTTATCAGGCAAAAACCTTTCTGAGATATAACGCTCTGAGAGTTGTACGGCAGCGATACAGGCATCATCCTGGATACGTACCTTGTGATGGTTTTCGTAACGCTCTTTCAGACCTCTCAGGATGGAGATGGCCGAGAGCTCATCCGGCTCATCTACCATCACCGTCTGGAATCTTCGCTCGAGGGCCTTATCCTTTTCAAAGTACTTTTGATACTCGTTCAGTGTGGTAGCTCCGATAGCGCGTAACTCACCACGAGCCAGGGCTGGTTTCAGAATATTGGCAGCATCCATGGCTCCCTCGCCACCGCCAGCACCCACCAGCGTGTGGATCTCATCAATAAACAGAATGATGCGTCCTTCGGCCTTCGTCACCTCGTTGATGACGCTCTTCAGACGCTCCTCAAACTCGCCCTTGTACTTGGCTCCGGCCACGAGGGCACCCATGTCGAGCGAATAGAGCTGCTTGTCCTTCAGGTTCTCAG
>ERZ809472.399-NODE-399-length-10413-cov-13.555320_pt1 | contig 10413 bp, 6 predicted proteins | sample MGYA00521274_ERZ809472 | MGnify/ENA primary metagenome ERZ809472 (study PRJEB31581, sample SAMEA3312791) | metagenome | study: EMG produced TPA metagenomics assembly of the PRJEB8939 data set (Metagenomic analyses of Rumen microbiomes reveals... | reverse complement strand
GGCCTCAGCGGTCTGGGCGCCCATCTTCTTCGGGGTGCTGAAGTAGCGACCCTCGAACTTCTGGAAGTCGGCATTGGCATCGGGCATGATGTCGGTGACGAACTTCAGGTCTGTACACTCCTCCATGAGCTTCAGCAGCTCCGGCTCGTTGATGACCTCCTTGCGAGCAGTGTTCACGAGAATACCGCCCTTCTTCATCTTGCCGACAAGGGCAGCGTTGATGCTCTGCTTGGTCTCCGGCGTGGCAGGGATGTGGAGACTGACCACGTCGCACTGCTCGAAGAGGGCATCCTGATTTGCTACGGCATGAACGCCAGCCTTCTCAATGACCTCGGCAGGACAGTAAGCATCGTAGGCATAGACCTCCATGCCAAAGCCCTTGGCAATGCGAGCCACATTACGGCCAACATTTCCAAAAGCGAGAATGCCTAACTTCTTGCCCAGCAGCTCCGTACCGGCCTTGCCGTTGAAGAACTGGCGGACGGCGAATACGAGCAGTCCAAATACCAGCTCGGCCACAGCGTTAGCGTTCTGTCCAGGCGTGTTCTCGGCCACCACGTTGTGGGCGGTAGCTGCGGCGAGGTCGATGTTATCATAACCGGCACCGGCACGGACAACAATCTTCAACTGTTTAGCAGCATCGAGCACCTCAGCGTCGACCTTGTCCGAACGGATAATCATCGCGTCGGCATCCTTCACGGCATCGAGCAGCTGAGCCTTCTCTGTGTACTTCTCCAGCAGTGCCAGCTCATGGCCTGCAGCCTCTATCTCTTTGCGAATGCCCTCGACAGCAGCGGCTGCGAAAGGCTTCTCTGTTGCAACAAGAATCTTCATTTTATTCATTGAACATTGAACATTGACCATTGACCATTATTGCTGCGCGCACTTTGACGTCTTGATAATTTTAGTCAATGTTGCTGCAATTTTTCCACAGTCATTATAAATTGAAGTAAATTCATCTTCGTTCAAATAACCAGATTCATGCAGTAACTCAAGCCAATATTCTGTTTCGTTTGCCTCCTTTAAAGCAATATTTAATTTGTTAATAAAATCCATTCTACTCTGAGCATTGACACTTTCACGAACATTTGCACCAATACTTGTACCACTTCTTAAAACTTGTTTGGATAAGACATATACCTGTTTCTCCTCTTTCAAGTATTTGTAAAGTTTAATAATACGAAGAGCGAAAACTTTGCTTTCATTCTGAATTTGGTTGTCCGCTTTCATAATGGTCAATGGTGAATGGTCAATGACAACTCTCAAACTCCTTCATGCAAGCCACAAGTGCGTTGCAGCCTTCGATGGTCTGAGCGTTGTAGCAGCTGGCGCGGAATCCGCCGACGGAGCGGTGACCCTTTACGCCGACCATGCCCTTCGAGACGGCAAAGTCAAGGAAGTCTTTCTCCAGCTCCTTGTACTCGTCGGCCATGACGAAGCAGAGGTTCATCAGCGAGCGGTCCTCCTCCTTGGCGGTGCCCACGAACATCTTGTTACGGTCAATCTCGCCATAGACGATTTCGGCACGCTGCTTGGCCAGCTTGTCCATAGCCTCGACGCCACCCTGAGCCTTGATCCAGCGCAGGTTCTCCAGGGCACAGTAGATGGGCACCACTGGAGGTGTATTGAACATCGAGCCCTTATCGACGTGTGTGCGATAGTCGAGCATGGTGGGAATCTCGCGGGGAGCACGACCCAATTTCTCGTCCTTTAATATAATAATGGTGACACCAGCCATCGACAGGTTCTTCTGTGCTCCGGCATAGATGGCATCGTACTTCGAGACATCGACGGGACGGCTCATGAAGTCTGACGACATGTCGGCAATCAGGGGCACGGGCACGTCGAGGTCCTTACGGATCTCCGTTCCGTAGATGGTGTTGTTTGTCGTGATGTGCAGATAGTCGCAGTCGGCGGGCACGCTCCAGTCCTTGGGGATGAAGGTGTAGTTGGCATCGGCCGAGCTGGCCACCTCGACGACCTCTCCGAAGAGCTTGGCTTCCTTCATGGCCTTCTTGGCCCACACACCGGTGTTCAGGTAGGCAGCCTTCTTGATGAGGAAATTGAAAGGAATCATGCAGAACTCCAAACTGGCACCTCCACCGAGGAAGATGACTGAGTAGCCCTCAGGCACCTGGAGCAGCTCCTTTGTCAGCGCCACGGCCTCGTCGACCACGGGCTGGAAGTCCTTTGCACGGTGGCTGATCTCCATCAGAGAGAGACCTGAGCCATTGAAGTCTAAACACTGCTGAGCGGTCTTTTCAATGACCTCGCGGGGAAGCATCGAAGGACCGGCATTGAAGTTGTACTTCTTCATAATGGAATTTAATAGTTTATTGAGTTATTTTACAAACTGTCACTTTTTGACGGCGCAAAATTACGTTTATATTTTGAATTAGCCAAATTATTAAACATAATTTTCACTAAACGACCCTTTATTCTGAACATCGAGCCTATTAATTGATTACAAAAACTTTACCATTATTGATGTAGACACCCTTCCGAGTGGGCTGGGCATCGATACGACGACCGTCGAGCGTGTACCAAGCGTCTGCCCCATTATCAATTGCCAATTGTTCATAATCAATTGTAGCAATACCACTCGCCTCGTCAATGATGTAGAGGACGAAAGCACGGGCATCACCACCACCCTCCGCAGGAACGTATTCATCGTCACTGCCGCCGCCACTGCTGCCGCCGTCTGCCATCTGAACGCCGTTGAGCTGGAAGTAGGCACGGAAGGGGCCTACGGTGGTGGGACCAGTGCCAGAGGGGTAATAGAGCTTGTCGTTGGCTCCGAGGAAGAGGATGCTGGGGTCTAAATAGTCGCGGGTGAAGGGGGCGAAGGTACTTTGGAAGGTGACCTTTCCGTCATTGGAGATGGTATAATTGTTCTCTTCTGGGCTGTAGGTAATGGTGACATCGTTGAATGTGGGGCTGAGGTAGTCGTATTTTCCAGGGTCATTTGAATTATAGTCAGAAACCCTATCCCACTTCATGATGTAGGGGCCGCCGGCGGTGATGCCTGTGGCTTGATTGAAGAAGAGGTAAAGCTGTCCGTCCTGAACGCCGGTGTAATATTCGCCAGATGATTCGCCCTCTTTCGACCGGATCTGATATTTTCTCAGATCCATATAGCGCACCTCGCATCCTTCTGACGAGGCAAAGATGGTGCCCGTATAGTCGTTGAGAGTGAATGGGAGGCAGAGAGTGTTCCATGAACCGTCCTTATAGAGTATGCGGTCGCGAAGCTTCACGTCGAAGGTCATGCCGTCGTACTGGCTGATAAGCGAGGTATTGTCTTCACCGTCGGGGAGGGCGAGGACGTGGCTGTAGTAGATATCGCCATACTTGGCACCGTCGTCGTAGATGGCGATGCCGCCAGTGTATGTTGCTCCGCTCTGATTGCCCAGATCTTCTATGTCTGCTTCTGTACTGACGACACGGACGAGGACGGCACCATGAGAGGGGGCACGGTCGATATTATAAGTATGGACATCGTTATTTCTCCAGTGCCCGACGCCTTTGACAGATTCATCAAGGTAGGTGTAGAAATTGTTGGAGAGGTTGACAGTGGAATGTGAGGTGGTGTAATAACTGCCGACAATGGCACCTTTATTTCCATTACTGTTGGTAACAGATGATCCATAATAAAGGCAGTTGGAAACTGTAACATTGACGGCGTTAGTACCTTCATTTCCACAAAGGCCAACGACTCCACCAGCACTACAGCCACTGCCTGTCATCTCCACTGTGGCGGCGCTGGTACAACCGACAATATTAATGATTCCGGCATGGGTATTTGCCATGATGCCGCCGCCGTAGCCTATGCCTGAGATGGAGACGCTGCTGGTGACATGACAGTTCTCTATCGTTGTTTCACCACTCATTATAGTTGCAACAATACCTGCTGCGGAGGAGTTATTCGTATTATTGATGGTGCTGGCATCGTGCGTGAGGTTCTTGACAGTCCCCCCCTAACTGCGCCAAAGAGGGCTTGACACCCTTCACCATTCAGATTGATGCCGCTGATGGTGTGGCCCTGACCATCGAAGGTGCCGGTAAAAGAATTACTAACATTACCGATGGGTGTATAACTGTTAGGTAAGGTAGGATCCAATGCTAAATCTTTAGCCAACAGGAAGGTGTAACTGCTGTAATTCGTACCATTATTGACATTCTTTGCCAACAGCTTCATCTCACCCATGTTGCGGATGGTGATGGTGGTGCCGCTGACATCGAAGAAACTCTCGGCAATCCTGGTGCTCCAGTAGTGGGCTTCGCTGATGAGGTAACCGCCGGCGCCGTAATGGGCGTAGTCTTTAGAGGTCTTGTTAGAATCGTATCCTGTACCGTCCTAACCGCGCAGATTGGAACAACCCTTGAACATGTCATCAACCTCATTTGGAGTATAATGCACATTGCTCGTTGTCCATTCACTACCAACATAGATGTTCAACAAACTCCCGCAGCCTTCAAACATACGGCTCATGTCAGCCACCTTGGAAGTGTTGAACCCCATCAAGTCAAGGGTTGTCAGACCGCTACACTGATAGAACATCATAGCCATATCAGTCACCTCGCTGGTGTTCAGGTATTCCCTCATACCCTTAATGGAGGTAAGGTAAGGCTTGTGAGCGAACCACATAAAAGTGCTGGTGGGCCTACATTCTGCGAACGACGGGTCAAACACTATCTCGGTGATGCTGTTCCAATTATCAACATCTTGAGCCCAGTAGGGTTTACCATCATAGGTTTTATCAATTGAATACTGATGATTGTCAGCGGAAGGTGCTGTGTCTGTCCCTTTAAAGGTAAGCGTCTTGCCTTCACATTCTACAATATAGAATTGATAGGCTGTTGCCCATGCCTCCTGCACGAGCCCGAGCAAGAGGATGAGGGCGATGATGATATTCTTTTTCATAATGATTTGTATTACTTTATTACGATTTTTCTACCCCTGTTGACATAGATTCCCTTCTCGGTGGGCACGCCATTGACATGACGGCCATCGATGGTGTACCATGCATTTGAATTGAGGATTGACAATGGAGTATCGTGTATGGTTTGTATTCCCACTATGACATCTTCATAGCCAGTGAAGTCGGTGTCAATGACATAGTCATCGGCGGGGAAATCGAAATAGATGAGGGGGTTATCATCGTCATCCCCCTGCGGCTCAGCTACGTAATCACTCTTATAGTTTTGGAAGGGCAGCGGAGCTATTGGTGAGAAATATGCGCGGAAGGCACTGATATATGCCCCACGGTGGCTCCCCTCATCGCTGAGGATTTGACACCATGTGCCCTTGTTCAGGGAATAGGCGTTGATGGCGGCAGCATCTTCGTTGCTGATGCGTGAGAAAGTACCCTTGAAATTACCTGTGTCAACATTACTGTCGTCGTATAAATATACGGGACATTCATTTTCACTGGGGGAGCCAGTCACCATTACGTCATGGGCCTTAAACTGGAACGAGTCCTCTCTCACCACAACAATATAGGGATAGCCAGCCATAGGATAAGGGGAGTCGGCAAGGTTGCCAGGATGGTTGGAGAATACGAACGCCCGAGGTTCATCCTGGTTCACATACGCCCATCGCATAGAAGGAAGTGTTAATGTCGGGGTCGGCAGCGTACATATCCTCCTGGCTCATGGAGAATGGGAGACAAACGGTATAGGCGTAGCTCTGGTAGGTACCGTTTTTCAGTTTTGTGGCATAGAGTATTCGACTATACTCCGCCTCGTCGGCATGGAAGTCGTAGGGTGGCCGGAAATCCCAGTTGTCGGTGATGGTGACAGACTGGCATTCTGTACCTGCCACGACATTCTTTCCCGGCTTCCCCTTGCCCTCAGGCAGGTAGATAATGGTGCGCTCATCGACCTTGTAGAAGGGATTTCCCTGCTTGGTGCGGTCCACAGTGACGGCGGGCATGTCCTTGCACTGGGTGAAATCGATGCTCCACAACTGGGCGGTGTTCTTGACGAAGATGTCGGGTGCGAGGTTGGTGACAGGCACCTCTATCTTCTGTCCATAGTGGACGTATGGCGCGGTGGCCGGTACAACGACATTTCCGCCCCGTCCGTGATAGCCGCTGAGGGTGGCAGTGACATTTCCCTGGGTCTCCGTGTTCTCCGTGTTGATGGTGAAGTAGAAGTCGCCCACTGAGATGACGGGGTTGTTGTCGTCGAGCGTTATGGCGATGCGCGTCGCAGGAGTGTCGCCTTTTGCCTGGAAATAGGCAGTGAAGGGTTCCACGGGGTTGGTCATCCCGGTGTACTGCTTGGCGAGGCGCCAGTGGCGTTCGTCCTCAATGAAGTAAATGTTGTTATTGCGTGCATAGCTATTTGGATGGCGGGACATGGTGCCTGCATACTCGTAGTCGCCGAAGCGCATGGTCATGTTGGCTGACTGCGGGCAGACGGTGCGCGCCAACGTGCCGAGGGGAACGGAATCGCCCTTGACCACAAGCAGATAGGGGCGGAAGGCCTCGACGAAGTTCTCACGTACACGCTCGAAGAGTGCTGTTGTCTCTCCGTTGACATCATAGATGTCCGTGGGCTGATAGAGGGTGCAGTTGTTGGGCAGTGCCACGTTGTAAGGCAGGCACAGGGGGTGCACATTCTCCTTCCACAGTATCTTGTCGTAGAGATAGATGGAGTCGACGCAAATCATGTTGCCGTTATCGTCGAACTCCGGTTTGTTCTGGTCGTTCATCTTATAGACGGGCTGCTTGACGGGTACGCTTCCCAGCCGTTCGGCATAGATGGTATCCCTATAGATGATGCCTTGTTCGGCGGTGATCTGCCGTGACAAGCCCAGTGGCAGCTGCTCGGGATTGTAGAGGACACTCAGGTTGCGGTCGATCCACAGTTGTGATGCCTTGAAGCGGTAGTGACGGTATCCCACTTCGGTGAGGTCGAGCCACGCCGATGCCGGTATGTCCTCGTCGGGTGTCAGCACATTGATGCCCGTTTTGGCCATGCTGGCCGAGCCGTAGATGGCCATATTAGGCTTCTGTTCCCAGTCGTAGGTCAGACAGTCGGGCATGGGATAACGTCCCTTGGCATAAGCCCAGGCATCGAATCCGAGAATGGCAGCGGGAAAGACATTCTTGAAAAATTCTGACTCGTAGTTGAAGTTATGCTTTATGCCAGTCATGTCAAGGAAGCTTTCTGCCTGTCCGGAGTAGATGACGTGTTTGCCGATGTCAATGCCTACGGGTGGGGTATATCCCGTCAAATCAGGGCAGATGGCATAGGCATAGTCGATGGTGGCGTGGCCATATCCTACGAAGGGAGTTAAAGCACCGTCGCCCAGATTGGATGATTGGACGGCACAGTTGGTGATGGTGGCGTTTTCTGCACTGCCAATGAGTCCTCCCTTTTTGGGCGTGAAACCTGCCGTCTGCGTGTGGGTAAAACCTTCCATCACGGCACAGCGGTCCATGCTGATTTTTTCTAAGGCCACCCCCACAAGGTTGCCCACATGGCCGTCGCCGTGAACAGTGACATGGGTTGTCTTTACGGAGTCTATTCTGCAGTTAGTAGTCACTGCTGCGATGGCACCGACAGCTCCCCTGCCTATGAAGTTGCAATTCTTGAGCCGTATGTTGGTGATGGAGGGACCATCATAGTAGCCGAAGAGTCCGGCCACCTCGTCGGAAGAGTACGTTATGTTCGAGATGGTATGTCCCATTCCGTCCACCTTGGCACGGAGATGATGATTGTCATCGTTACCTAACATTACGAATTCCTTGCCCTCCATGTCTAAGTCGGCTTCAATGTATATAAACTTCACCTCATCGCTGCCCTTGTTGATCAAATCGTTGAGGAGGTTTAAATCGAAGAGGTTGTAGACACCGAATCGCTCGTGGATGCCGTTTTCGATGACCTGGAACGCCGTTCCCCACCCCTCAGCCGTTTTCCAGCCTCTTTTTTCGTCACTGAATTTACTTTTCCTATAGGCTTCCACTGTGCCTTCGGGGACGGCCAGCCTCGTGTCTTCAGGAAACTGGTGCGGGGTGTTGTCGTTAATGCTGTGGATGAAGAACACGTCGTTGTATTCCCACTCCGGCGGGGTCTGTGCAGCACAACTGACGTAGTGCAGCTGCGTGTTGGCAAAGGCACCGCTGCCAAGGCTCTTTAGCGTGGATGGCAGCTTCACCTCGCGCAAGTTTTTGCAGCCTACAAAGGCAAAGTTGCCAATACGGGTGACCCCTTCTGGTATGCTGACAAAGTGAATATCGTTGCACAGGCGGAAGGCCATGGGCATGACCTGCGTGACACGGTAGGTCTTGTCGCCGCTCTTGACGGTTGACGGCACGGTGACACGTCCGACGGTGTAATGTGAGATGGAGGCATTGCGTCCGGTACCTAATCCCACGGTACCGTCAGACAGCACCATATATTCGGCCGTCGCTGGCGAGCCATTGACCAGCACGGTGCCTTTGATAATCTGCGATGACGCCTCAACCGCCATCAATGTCAATAGGACAAATAGGATGATATGTCTTGTTTTCATATTGATACGTTTTGGGGTTCACACTGTTACCATTTTTTGCGGGCTAACTTGTAGATATTGTCGAAGAGTCGGGTACTCAGTAATCGATTTAGGACGACGTCCACCTCATTGCTGTCACCACGGAAGAAATCCAAGCCACTGTCCATGTGGTCAGCACCGTTAGGGGCATCCTCTAATTCGGCAATGCTGCCAAAGGAGTTCTTGGCCCGCTGGGCATTGGTGTAGGGCACCACGGTGTCACCCTTGCTGTGGAACAGCATCAAGGTGTGTTGAGGTGACCATCCGCTGGTCATGTCGTTGCTGGCCAATGCCAAGTGAAGGTCTTCCATCACGCCACGCTGCTCGGGCAGGGGAATACCGGCAGCATCGGTGTAGGTATCCTTGTACTTCTTGTAAAGTTCCGAAAAGTAGTTGTAGCACTCATCATTCATGATGTCCTTGATGGAACAGGCGAGATAGTCCTTGGTGTTAGGGTCTTTTTGATGCAGCTCTTCCCACAAGCGGTCTATATCGCCGGTACTGTATTTCTTGCTCGCCAGCCATTCCATGATGCCGGTCTGCAGGAATTCCTGACGGAAATACTCCTCGGCTTTATGAGTCACCATATAGGGGTTGGTGTCGAGCATGCCCTTGACGATGAGCGGCAGCACCACAGACATGGACATGTTCTTCCCTTCGAATGACTGCCCGATATAGTACATCAGCATGGCCATAGGGTCGTAGGGACCGTCGCCACAGATGGATCCCACGAAATGAAATTCATCTGTCAGATTGTTCTGCTCTACAAAACGGTGTACGGCCATGGCCACTGAGCCACCCTGTGAGTAGCCGCAACTGAAGGTGCGGAAATCATCGCGCAAGGGGACCCGCAACCAGTCTAAATACGAATCATGCTCATAGAGATAGCGGGCATAGCGCGTGGCATCCACACACTGACGTGCCGTCAGTTCCTGGTAGAGGTAGGGGTGGGCACGATCCTTGGTTAGACCATAGCCTTCGTAGTCGGCCATGACGACGAGATTGCAGTTGTAGTCGGGGATGTCCGAGTTCTGATAGATCTGCCCCTCCTCTAAATTCTCGCCGAAACAGGCAGCTATAAAAAATGGCGTTCCAATAATCAATCCAACGCCAGGAATTACCATGCACAAGGTACCTACGCCAGCAATGAGTACAGTGCCGACGACAAGACCGGCTCTGTAACCGGGCTGTAGAACCAGTTTACCTGAGGCTGCCAGCGAGAACAGCATACCCCAGTCGTCCCTCTCAAAGCCATTTATCTGCGCCGACGGACGTTGGCTGTCGGCAGTGATGGTGACATGGGTACCAATGACGATGTTATTGACCTCCGAGGCAGACTCTTTAGGCGGACAGGCAGCGATGCCCGAAAGAATGACTTCATTTCCGTCGGCATCTACCGACGGGTACTCGAAACGGAAAACATAGTAGCAGAAATCAGATAAATAATCCTTCATCATGTTACCCGACTGGTAAATGCCCTTGTCCTGAATTGTTTTGCGACGACTCGCACGACGTGGCTGCATGGCGCGATCTACGCTGAGTGAGTCAGAGATGTTGACGTTCTCCGACAGCCAGACCATTTCCGGATCAGCGACGAGCAGGAGGGTGTCCGTCTGCTGCGTCAGCGAGTCGGTCTTTACATACACTTCAATGTCACGGACAGCCACGCCGACATCCGTGACGCGGGCTTTATCCATGTTTGGAATGAAGGGCATACCGCCAAAGGCACCCTGTGCCCATGCCCCCTGCACCATGGTGAGCAGCAGGGCGAATGCTAAAAATAACTTCTGTCTCATTTTTAATGTTTGTTTGCTATTTTCTAAGTAGGGCTGCGGGGTTACCCCCGCTTTCCCCTTTAAGAACCGTGCATG